>ERZ1292625.4068-Hain-H41-01um-R1-4068-length-11231-cov-9_pt1 | contig 11231 bp, 13 predicted proteins | sample MGYA00564400_ERZ1292625 | MGnify/ENA primary metagenome ERZ1292625 (study PRJEB36523, sample SAMEA6512639) | groundwater metagenome | collected 2019-01-08 | study: AquaDiva: Metagenomics assemblies of 32 groundwater samples
TCAATCTTGCAACGTCAATATTCTTAACCTGACAGCATTGGGGTATCGGTCACATTTTTCTTTTGATTTAAATCCAGCGTGAAATTTAATAAACCATTTTTTTGAAATTGCTGAGCTATTTGTCCCGCGACAACTCGAAAAAAGCTTTGGTAATTCGTTCTGCGACTGGCTCGAATCAAAAAATGGACGTGATCATTTTGAATAGAAATTTGTTCAATTTTGACAAAGAATTTTTGCGCATAACGATCCACAATTTTTTGAATAAGAAAATATCTCCGGTAAGTACGAAGCCCTCCACGCAGACAGTCTTTGTTAGCTTTAAAAACAAGGTGCAGCGATTCTTTCTTAGAAAGAGGCCGTGTGCCGCGACCCTTGCGTGAGTTTCGCAAAGTCCCGCCGTGCGAAAATCGATATTTCCAATGAATTTTTGCAAAATCGAATTTTTGTTGTTTTTGCCTGTGACCCATACTCCCTCCCGAAAGCACAAACACAGCAAAAACATCGACAGCTTCGATTGAGTTAAAGCGTGGATTGAGTAGAAAAAAAAGACGATCGTCGAACCGAGTAAAGTTTAAAAATCATCCTAACAAGCCAAAGTCTTGATAATTATTTGCTTTCAGAGTCAAATATTCAGGTCAAGGAGGACAAATGAAATTTTTATTTTTAGTAGCTAGCCTTATTCTTCCTTCATCTTCGTTCGCAGAAGAAACACAAGATTTATCTAAGATGTTGGCCGATAGCCATTGTGTTCCAGTTCGTGGAGCCGATGGAAATATTTCGAGTTATAAATGCGATGGTTCTCTGGGAGAGCAAATGAAGGAAGGTAAGTTTCAAAATCTTGGAGTCCAGAAAGTTAAAAAAATAAATTTAAAAACTGGTGATGTAATTACATCGGTTAATGGTGAACCAGTTCATAGCCCCGCAAAAGCTATGGAACTTTATACTTCACTGAGGGCTACGGATAATTTGGAAGTCCAAAGATCAGCCACGATAGAAGATAAAATTAAATCTTGCTTGGCAGGAATTTACTCTACTCAAATGAGTTTTCGCAAATCAAAAGGGACTTTCACAACTGCTGCTGATGAGTTCGGCTTAAACAGAATTTCGCCTTGTAAAGATTTGGATGTTTCTGCTGACTTCGCAACTCAAAGTGAATTTAAAGTTATCGCAAAAACTGGTGATCAATCTTGGTCAGTAGACCAATCAAAAACTATTGAAAAAATTCAGTAAATTTATGATTTGAATGATATTGACACGACCAGTCTTCACGAAATCTTATCTCAAGCAACATAATATATGATTTCTTTTTTTCGATCTCTCGTGGGATGAGTGGCCTACATTTATTTAGAGGGGGATGGATGAATAATGTAAGAAGAGCTGTTTCAGCTCATACAATGTCATTGGTATTAGTGGTGGTTGCAAGTGTAAGTTCAAGAGAAGTCTTTGCAAAAAAAGTAACAAATGAAGAGCTTGAAATCGCAAGCTGGTCTTTAACGGATGTAACGGACCGTTATCCAGGAATTGGAAGGCATTACCAAGATACAATTTCAACTTGTGCCGAGGGAATTGAAGCTCCCGGAAATGCAAATCCAAATTTAGGAAATCAACTTGGACTTCCTGGATACCAGGTGCCAGGAAGTGCGGTTGAACCTGATCCATTTGCTCCTCCACCAGTTCAGACACCTGGGGGCATACCGGGTTATGGAAGTGGCGTACCAGGATCGCCATGGGATTCCGTAGTGAATCCTTCGATCGGAATAGGAAATCCAGAGCCGGGGGGAGATAGGGATCCGATCTCGCGAATTATCGGAGTGGGAATCGCGGTGGATGTCATCACAAATATTGGTCGTCGAGTTTGGGACCTTATCACTTTTGGCAAACCCGTCGCTTGGGTTAGTTCCAGCGTAGCTCATGGTCTGCCTAAAGGAATTAAATGCTGGAGCGAACTCGAGGGCTGGAGTTGGCCTCAATCAAAAGTGTATAATGTCCTTTATAAAAATAAACTGGGAGGCAATGCGATCGATTACACGTATCGTATCAGTTATATTTATGGAGGAAACATTGAAGGAGTGGGTAAATACCTCAGCAATGTGCAAATTGTTCCAATGAATTTAAAAGTCGGTTGGGGATATACTTTTAATTCAAGGGCAGAAGTGCCAATGGTATTTAATGTTGGCAGCAAAAAAGATCCAGTTGCGGCGATGCAAGTCAATGTTCGGTGGAAAGTTGAATCGCTTGTGATGAATAGCGAACAATCTCACATGTTCAATATTGGCGGAAATAATGTATTTAAGAAAGCCGATCAATAAGGATGTAAGGCTCTCTGCTGACGAGAGCCTTTTTTTAAAAGAAAATCTTTATTCCCGATTTCACACCATTGCGTTCAATTCGAGTTTCCGCTCCACTGAGTGTGTTCACTTGCACATCTTGATACCAGGAGCCAAAAATTCTGACCGATCTAAAATCAATAAATAAACCAGCTTCGCTCAATTGTCCTTTCACATCACCAAAAGTAGGCTCACTGATTTCCTGATACTGCCGATAAAGTCCATCAAGACCAAAATATTTATTCAAGTAAAGCTGCATTGAAACTTGTCCTAAATTATTTCTTAAGATGACATCGCCCACCGCCTGGTTAAGCGTGCGAGTTCTTTGCCCGACATGTAAGGTTAAATTTGTGCTCTGGATTGAGTTCCCGAATACGCGCAAATTAAATAATCCAGTTAGATCATTGAAATTTTCCTGTTCGTTTTTATTGTACTCGACAGAAAGGCCAATGAGGGAAGCATAGGCCGCTGCCTGTCCCGAAATTGTGGAATAAGTAGGGCCATTGTCGGCCGGGGAAACCTTAGTTTGATAACCATGATTAGCAAGGCTAAACATTCCCTCGTAGGGGGACGGGGAATTTACCGCCAGCCACAAATCCATCATGCGATTTCGCTCTTTAGTTTCAAGCCATTCCTGAAGGGACCATCTTTTTGTCTCTTTATGAGACGCCCTTTGAAAAAGCCCCCCTTTGCTGCCTTTATCTTGTGCTTCGCCGACTGCAACATAAAAAAGAAAACTCAGCGAAATTGCATTTTTTAAAATATTTAACATAATATCATTTTGCCTTGGACAAGCTGTCGAGAGAATGAAAAAATCAAATTCTCTCAAAATGAGAGGTTGTTTTTTGGACACAACTGCACTGATGGAGTTGTTTTTTTAATTCAAGGTGGGATTTATGGTTCACGATTTGAGTCCTTTTGCCATCCATTTTTTTGATAATTTTGGGATTCGTTGGTATGGGCTCTCTTACATGTTCGGATTTTTTGCGGCTTACCTCATTATGAGATGGCTTTGTGAAAAACAAAAAGCGGGCTTGAATGCAGACATGGTCAGTGATCTGATCACCTACATTGCCATTGGGACATTGGCCGGTGGTCGATTGGGTTACTGTCTGTTTTATAGCCCTGATTTATTTCTTAAATTTAAACCTAATTTTCCTTGGTGGGGCGTGCTTGCAGTTAACGAAGGTGGAATGGCCAGTCATGGTGGCATAATTGGCATCGTCTTAGCGATTTGGTTATTTTCCAGAAAATACAAAGTGAATACTTTGTATTTATTTGATCTTGCGGCGTTGACTGGGCCGATTGGTATTTGTGCAGGTCGGTTAGCCAATTTTATAAATGGGGAATTAGTCGGACGACCAGCGCCATCGGATTTGCCTTGGGCCGTACGTTTTCCTCAAGATATTTTTTTATGGCCTAAAAATGAACCCGGAAGATTGCCGTCCCTTGCTCCAGTTGTTGAAAAAATGGATATCACCTCCAATCAGTGGCTCGAATGGATCGACCAAATTCGTAATGCAGATGGCGCTGCCCGAGAAAAAATTTATTCAGTATTGAATTTAATCGTTGAAAAAATTCAAAGTGGAAATATTGAAATTAAGAATACCATTGGACCATTACTGACGCCCAGACATCCTTCGCAACTTTATGGAGCTTTTGGCGAAGGACTGCTTATTTTTACCGTATTATTTCTTCTGTGGAGGACGCCAAAAAAACCGGGCTTTATTGCTTCCAGCTTTATTGTGCTCTATGCTTTAGTGCGAATTTCAGACGAATACTTTCGCATGCCAGACGACCATTTGGGATTGCAGTGGTTGGATTTATCTCGGGGCCAATGGTTAAGTATTTTTATGCTCACCTTGGGACTTTTCTTAATGTTTATTTGGTCAAGGTCAGTATCGATAACGGTACCTGGCTGGGGTAAACTTCAAAGTATTAAGTTGAGTCGCAAATAAAAGTTAGACTCGCTAAACAGGAAATTTAATGCCTCTAAGAAAAAAACATGATTCGCGGTTTCTTTTCCTTCAAGGAACAGTGGCTGCCCAAATTCATTTCATTGGATTTATTGCTGCTTTTTTTGGACTTTATTTTTTAATAAAGCTTTCAAGCAACAATCCTGATCCAAAACATTATTGGGGCAATTTAATTTATCTATTCACCGCAATGTTAGTCTTTGGCACAAGTTCGCTTTATCATTTCTTAAAGGAAGGCTTTTATATTTCAGATCGAACGAAAGATTGGTTCGAAGATCTAGATCATTTTAGCATTTATTTATTTATTGCCGGAACCTACACTCCATTTTTAATCAATGTTGTGGCTGAACCGTGGCAGACGCGGATATTAATTTTGGTTTGGATCATCGCCATAATCGGAATTTTTTATACCTATTATCGCCCTCGATTGCCTCGTTGGGCGCAAAGTCGTTTGGTATACACCGGGCTATTTCTTTTGATGGGCTGGACAATTTCCATTCGCATCAGCGAAATTTTAGAAAAACTTTCGGCTGTTGAAACAAGTTTTTTGCTCATGGGCGCAATGTGCTACACCGTTGGTGCTGTTATATATGCATTGAAAAAACCAAATTTGTTTCCAGGAATTTTTGGTTTTCATGAGTTATGGCACGTCGCTGTCTTGCTAGGCGCATTATTTCACTATTTTTTAATTTATCAGTTTTATATGTAGCTTCATCCTAAAATTCCAAAGCCGGAAGGGGAAAATCAAGTGAAGCTAAATTTTGTTAATTCGGAAACAGGGATAGTTTTTTGCTCGCCGGTGGCAAAGTTTTTTATGGTGATTTGATTTTGTGAGACTTCGGAGCTGCCCAAAATGAGGACGTGAGAAATTCCCATAGAATTAGCCTTCTTCATTTTTTTTCCGAAATTTCCATTCCAAAGAATTTCAACGCTGATGTCGCGCTGACGAAGGAGAGAAGCGACTTTGAGACTTTCGCTTTCGCCTTGCTCATCGGCGGGAGCGATGGCGACACGGATACTTTTATTTATTGAATTAAGTTGGCTAGTGAGTTCGGCAAGACGCTCTAATCCCGCAGCCCAACCCACGCCCGGAGTGCTGGGGCCGCCCATGGATTCAATCAGACCATCGTATCTTCCGCCGGCCAAAACAGTACCTTGAGCTCCCAACTGTGTAGTGACAAATTCAAAAACAGTGTGACAGTAATAATCAAGCCCACGCACTAGTTGGGAATTTTCTTTAAATGGAATTTGCAAGCGCGTGAGTTCGGACTTTACCCGAGAATAAAATTCACGAGACTCGTCCGAAAGTTCGTTCTGAAGCAAAGGACAGCCTTTAATAAGTTCTTTGTCCTTTGGATCTTTTGAATCTAAAATCCGTAGCGGATTTTTTTCCAAACGCATTTGGCTATCGGGTGAGAGTTGATTTTTGAGCGGCGTTAAAAAATTAACTAACTTTTGTCTGTAAACTTCACGACTTTTTTTATCACCGAGAGTGTTAATTTCCAAATGGCAATGCGTATGTAAACCTAAATTTTGCAGCAAGCTCCAGGCAAGTTGAAGGCACTCGACGTCAGCCAAGGGTGACTCGAAACCCAAGCTTTCGACGCCAATTTGATGAAATTGGCGATAACGGCCTTTTTGGGGACGTTCGTAACGAAACATCGGACCCGCGTAGTAAAACTTCAGGGGTAATTTTTGAGCAAGACCTTCGGAAATAAAGGAGCGTGCAATTCCCGCAGTGCCTTCGGGTCGAAGGGTAAGGCTTTCGCCACCTCGATCGGTGAATGTGTAGGTTTCTTTGTGAATAACATCCGAGGTCTCGCCCATAGTTCGATGAAAAACCTCGGTGAACTCAAAAATAGGAGTGATAATTTCGCCAAATCCAAATAATTTGGCCCAATGATGAGATTTCGTCTCGATGAGCCTCATTTTTTCTGCCTGTTCGGGCAAAAAATCCTGAGTTCCTCGTGCAGGTTGAAATTTCATATTGCCTCCGGGATTTCCTTAATTTGGCTTATTCATTTTAAGCCTAACAAACTTTGCTGAGACTCTCGAGACATTTTCCCAGTGGAAACGCTGTGACGAGGATAGACATTGGAAGTTCCTATGAGAAGATCCCCACATGAAAAAATGGATTGGAATAGGCAGTGCAATTTTTGCAGTTGTTCTGGGTGCAGTACTCTATAAAGTGGTATTTCAAGGGCGCCATGGTGGAGTTGGTGTCGAAATTAATTGGCGTTTGCTGGGTGAAATGGACTACATCACGGCAAAAGCCAGTTCTGAGCTTGAAGCCTTGAATGGCAAAAAAGTCAAAATGCCCGGTTTTATGGTCCCACTCGAAGACAGTATGAAAACGGTGACCGAGTTTTTGCTTGTGCCAAGTCCACAAGCTTGTATCCATGTGCCACCACCTCCGCCAAATCAAATGGTCTATGTTAAAATGGACCCCTCAGCTAAAACGGAAGTGCCCTATGGGCCAATCTGGGTCTATGGGACTCTGAACCTGGTCACAAAAAAATCAATGTACGGAGATGCTTCCTTCGAACTGCTTGGAGATTTTGTTGAACCCTACAAATGAGTTGATTCAGTTACGATCTCTACAGTTTCGTTATTCTTTAGAATCTGAATTGGTTTTAGATATTGAAAAATTTGTGATGCCCGCGAAGGAAAAATTTTTTCTTTATGGCACCAGTGGTTCAGGTAAAACAACTTTGCTGGAAATCCTTTCGGGCGTTTTAAAAGCAACGACCGGGGATGTTTTTGTTGGTGGTGAAAATCTGACGGCGCTGTCGGACTCGCAAAGAGATTTTTTTCGTTCACAAAATTTGGGATATGTTTTTCAAAGTTTTAATTTAATTCCTTATTTAAATGTAAATGAAAATATTATTTTACCACTCAAGCTGAATCCTAGGATTAAAGTTCAAAATGAAAATTCTCAGGATCGATTGCATCAGATCTGCCAGCGCTTGGGAATTGAACATCTTCTAGACAAAAATGTTTTACAATTGAGTGTGGGACAACAGCAAAGAGTCGCCGTGGCACGAGCCCTGATTACAAAACCAAAGTTGTTGCTAGCAGATGAGCCCACTTCAGCTTTGGATTATGAACATCGCGAGAAATTTTTAAAATTAATTTTTGATATTTGCGCGGCAGAAGGACTGGGAATCTTTTTTGTTAGTCACGATCATAGTCTTAAGGGAATGTTTGATCGTGCTGTGGATTTGCGAGATTTGCAAAAAATAAAAATGATCAAGAATGAGGAATTTCGATGAAATCCTTATTTGAGTTGGCTTTGCGATCATTAAAACACCGAATATTTTCCACAAGCCTAACAGTCGTATCGATTGCCTTGGGCTTTTCGCTTTTGATTAGTGTCGAAAAAACCAAGCGAGCCGCTGAAGAGGGATTTACTCAAGCCATCAGTCAGACGGATTTAATCGTCGGCGCCAGAACCGGCCAATTGCAATTGATTTTGTACACTGTTTTTAATTTAGGAACAGCGACGAATAATATCACCTGGAATTCTTTCGAAAAATACAGCAAACATCAAGCTGTTGACTGGACGATTCCTTACACCTTGGGTGATAGTCACCGCGGTTTCCGTATTGTTGGAACAAATTTAGATTTTTTTAAGCACTATCATTTTCGCGGTGATAAAAATATCGAATTGGCTAAAGGAAATAATTTTGATCAGCTTTGGGATGTGGTTGTCGGTTCGGAAGTCGCCAAAAGTTTAAATTACGATATTGGCCAAGCCGTGACGATGTCCCATGGGGTGACTCGGGGAGAGGGAATTCAGCAGCATGGCGATCGGCCATTTAAGATTGTTGGGATTTTAAAACCCACCGGCACACCAATTGATCGGGCCTTGTATATATCATTGGAAGGTTTTGAAGCTTTGCATATCGATTGGGAGCAAGGGGCGCAGCCAACTCAGGAACATACGACACCCCAAGATCAGATCAGCAAAGAAAAATTAAAAGTTGCAACAATCACGGCCTTTTTTCTTCGTACAAAATCGCGGATCGAAACTTTAAAATTACAAAGAGAAATTAATAATGAAAGCACCGAGCCTTTGTTAGCGATAATTCCCGGAGTTGTCTTAAGTGAATTGTGGAGAGGCTTATCGACCATTGATAAAGTTTTGCACTTAATTTCGTGGCTGGTTGTTTTAGTTTCATTTTGTGCGATGTTAATTTCGTTAACAACGATATTGAATGAACGTCGAAGAGAAATGGCTATTCTTCGAGCGCTTGGGGCTCAATCAAAACATATTGTTTTTCTGATGATATTTGAGTCAGGATTTTTAGCTGCGGCTGGGGTTGTCTTAGGTTGGTGTTTAACGATTGTAAGTATATTTTTTCTTGGACCATGGTTGGAAGCAGAATATGGCTTTGTTATTCAAGGGCCAATGATTAATTTTATGGAAATTTGTTTGAGTTTGGTAATTATTTTAGCGGGCTTGGGAATTGGTTTGTATCCCGCGCTGAGGGCTCAGAGGATGTCGCTGAAGGATGGCTTGAGTGTGCGGATTTAGAAGATAAGATTGAGCTAGTTTATCTTATTGCTTCTTTTTTAGGATCTTTTTTCTCAGCATCAGCTACAGGCAATTGTCCGTCTGCTTTCCACAAATGAAGAAGTTGTTTGCATTTTTCACCAGCATATTCGAGCCTCCTTAGCTCATTGATCACTGTGATGCTTATTTTGTGTCCAAAGCCGAAGCCAGCGTGAGCCGGGCTATTCTTAGTCTGCTCATTCATTAGATTCACATTATTTTTATGTGGACTCTGCTCAATTATAGCAGTTGTTTTTTCAAGGCTCTCGCTTAATCTAAAACAAGCATTTACATCAGATTTTATTTCCAACTCATTTATTTTTTTTATTATCTGCTGACAGGCGGATGGAGTAAGGGTGTAGCAAAGTCGTAATGTTTTTGCCGCGATTAAAGAACCCAAACTTTCTGTATCTGAATTAAGACAGTACGTATAATTTTCCAACTTTCCATCAACGAACTGCCAAACGCTACCAGAGTGATGGCCTTGTTGAGGTTTGAGAGCAGACTTATCATAGATATAATTATAAGTACTAATAATTGTTTGTTTGTTGTCTTTCACTACGGAAGAAAACTGCTTTGAAGATATCTCCTTGCCTGAAGAATCCTTACTAGAAAAGCGTATAAAATTTTCTCCTGACTCTGTAGAAAAATTTTCTGCATGTGCAGAATTCAAAGTAAACTTAAGTTTCCCTCCTTCATTTTTTACTAAAACTTGATCTGCGAAAAAGTCTAGATCTTTTGTTGAAGTTGGTCTTATTGGTTCTACTGTAGCTCCAGCTTCTACTCGTGTTGAATTTAAAATAAATAAACAGCTAATTGTTGAGGCTAAAAATAATAATTTCATTTAAAAGAACTCCCATCGAATTAAGGTACGTCGCTTTATTTATAAGTATAAGCTGTGAATTTAAGGTGTTCAATACTCAAAGATTGGTTTTCAATTTTTGTCGGGGAGCTAGACTGACGTCGGTTTTTAACAGGCTTAAAAACTAGCTCTAAGTTTTAAAAAATGAGTTCCGCGAATATCGCCAATTATTTCGATACGCAATATGTCCTGACAGATCTTTTTTGCTTCGTGAATCACATCTAAACCATGTTCAGGTAGGTCTCGTAAAAGAATGTAAGCCACTCCTGATTTTTTTAAACTGAAGGCGATTCCCAATAGAAGATTTTTTAAATCAGAATCAATAAAAAAACGACATCGGTTTTTGAATTCAGAGGGAGAGAGTTTTCCTTTTCCAAGTCTAAAATAGGGTGGTGCACTCATGATCAAATCATACTTTTCCCGAAAGATATCCAGCTGCAGATCGTTGTAATTTCGATGAACAAAATGAAGCTTTGTCGGCAGTTCACCCAAGCTTTGTTTATTTTGATTAAAATGCTCTTTATAAATTTCTTGTATTTCTAAAAAATCAAAAATTTGCGGCAGGCTTTGGTTGTTGGCTCGACGATGAAAAAGAAAATCCATTCCAACAACACCCGATCCGGAACAAACATCAAGCACAGTTGATTGAGTTAAATCAAGGTGAGTCAGCTGTTCGTAAATTTGACGAGCGAGAAATATAGAATCGTGCGAAAGCCGATATTCTTCGGGTTGCGAATAGTTAAAGGTGTAATGTGGATTAATTGAAGTCATGGGATAGAGGTATTATTTTTTGTGGGGACAGTCAAAATTTAAATCTAAGGACTGGCGGTACTTAACAGTGCAATTTTAACCGGATCAATCACTTCGAACCCCCAGGCGATGAAATGATATCTGCGATTGGCCTGATGAATATTTTTTTTCATGTAATTTTTAACGTAATTGAAATCCTTACCCCAAGCTATAATTCGAGTGAAGGGGCGTGCAACCCAAAATTGAATTTTTTTCCTTTGGATGCTAGCTGAATTTACCTTTTTAGCGCCCCGTTCTTTATTTAAAACATGTCGAGCAATTAAACCAGTAATCGCGCGAATAAATTTCGGGTATAAATGCCGTTTAGTGATGCGAATGACAATATGAAGATGATTTCCAACATTCACCAAGTGATAAATTTTAATTCCGCAGAGTTTTGCTTGATGTCGAATAAGATCATCAATTTTTTTGGCATTATGTTTTTGCAACATTGAATACGTACCAGTGGCAAATTCTGATTTAAGCACCAAATGAATAGCGGCTTTGGTTGAAAGAGTTCTTTTTGTTTTGGGATTGCTCGTTAATACAGATCCACCGAAATTTTTTAAGACTTTTTTAGTAAAAAATGAAGTTTGAATATTATTACTTTTCATAGTGAGCAATTTATATTAGAAAAGGTAGCGATGTCAATTTTTATTTAAAAAAATGGCGGGTTCAACTTCGAAGTGCAACGAATTTGCTGTGATTGATTCTATGTTTAC
>ERZ1292625.4071-Hain-H41-01um-R1-4071-length-11225-cov-8_pt1 | contig 11225 bp, 28 predicted proteins | sample MGYA00564400_ERZ1292625 | MGnify/ENA primary metagenome ERZ1292625 (study PRJEB36523, sample SAMEA6512639) | groundwater metagenome | collected 2019-01-08 | study: AquaDiva: Metagenomics assemblies of 32 groundwater samples
ATAAAGTAATGGGCAAGGCTCATTCTGTAAATGAAATTTATATGAGACATTTAATCTTCGATCATATAATGAAAGAGGACAAAAGCGAAAGAAGTACGATGAATACAAAAGAAGGATATGCAGAAATATGTAAATTTCCCTCTGATGATTGCATCGCGGTTCAAAGAAAAACAGAATATGGTGATCCGATTTCGATTACAGTGCTACCTTCGCCAAACAAAATAGACAAAATTAAGGAAATGTATTCGGGTAACTATGGTGTTGCTTATGCCGATGGGATTAAGTTTGACTTTGGGGTTCATTTGAAGGATTTCAAGTGCAGTGAAGTAATAAATGGAAATGTGGTGAAAAGACTTTATAGCGATGGGTGTCTTTTACAGTATGAATATGATGTCAAGTCTGGCTCAACCATTGATTGGGTGTGGTTAGTTTATAAACATTAGAAATGAAACATAAATTATTATCAATTCTTATCGGATCGGTAGGCTTGGTTTTAATTTCAAAATATGTGTATGGATCAGATAAATATCTTGGAATTTTCGAGATAACTGGATACTGTAATGATGAAAAATGTACCGGGAAAAATATAGGTAATAAAGGATATGGAATTACAAAATCAGGCAAGGTAGCAAAGTGGGGAATGGTAGCAGTTGATCCGAAAGTAATTCCTTTGGGTACTAAGTTAAAAATAGAAGGATTTGATACGGTATTTATCAGTGAAGATGTGGGGTCTGCGATAAAAAAGAATAAAATTGATATATGGTTTCCTACCCATCAAGATGCACTGAATTGGGGAAGACAGAGAGGAAAGGTTTGGGTAGTTAAATAATAAGATGAAATACCAAAGTGCTAATAAATTTTTTGAGTCATGTTCAATAACAGAATTAAAAACACATCTGCTTACATTTTATGAAGTATTAGCAGAAATGGATCACTACGAAGAAAAGATACGAGCAGATAAAAAAATACATCAAGTTAAAAAAGAATTAGAAAAACGAGGTGTTTATGTTCAGGAGAAAATTATACCAACTTTTATAAAAATTAAATAAAAAAATAAAGAGAGGGAATGATTATGACTAAAAAAATAAAATACAAAGCGCCTCATATTGTTCATACATGATTCGCGATAGGAGAATCAGTAATTAATTATCTTGTTGAGATGAGAATTATAGAAGCCGAACAAATAAATACTGGTTTTAAAAAAGTGTGGGTGTTGCCTGATTTCAGTGAAGAATAATTAAAAAAAGAATTAAATAAAATCTATGGAGGTAAAATGAAATGACAAGTACGTATTATTTGAAATGGCGAGACGATGTATATTATATGTTAGTAAATGCAGGACTACCGAACACCAAAGAATCTTTTTTCGTATATTTAGATATGTATACAAAAGTTTTAGATAAAATAGAAAAATTTAGAATATCTGAAGGTTACAGTTACAATAGAACTTTTTTAAGTAAAAATCAATTCATAAAATATACTTGGAAGGAATTATTTAATATTTTTTCTAGTGCTGGTTTAGAATAGAAGTTAAATAAAAAGGAAAATCATTATGGAAAAAAAATTATCAAAAGAAACGATAACACAGACACAGACTGCAACAGATGATATTGAAGGTTTGCTCGAAATGATTAAAGATAAGCTTATTAAATTGAAGAATAAATTGGGCTTTGATAATATTTTGAGTGAACATAGTAAATACATGAGTTTGAAAGAATCGGTGAATCGAAACAAGACAAGGCTAAGCGTAGACGATGAATTGAGCGGCAATATGTTAGGAGAGATTGAATCGTTATTAGGTAGGTTAGAAGACTTCGACTTGATGAGTCCCGAAGAGGTCAGACAAATTAAGAAATATGAAAACCCTATCAGTATTTTAGGTAGACAATTTAGGCTGGAAGGATATAAAGGATATTTTAAAATAGGTGTTTATGTCGCTGCTGGTTGGGTCGGATATAAGTATTTAATCAGTCCTTATTTTTTTCCTCTGGCTAAAAAGATATTAACGACTAAGGTAAAATCGAAAAGAGGTTACGATACTTTGAAAGATGCTGAATATACAATTACTTAGAAGCCATGACAAATGTATACGAAAAAGAATTACTAGAAGCAGTAAATAATACTCCTGGCGCAAAAATAACACCACAAGGTATAGAAATTGATATAGTAAGATACCAAAAATCTGAACAACATGGACGGAGAAGTCTTAGGCAGGGAGTTTTTTATTTACCAGAAAAAAAATCTCCTTATCAAAAACATTACACAACTGGTAAGCACGGTTATGGTGGAGGCGAAAGAATTGAAGGAAGGACAATTCTGAAAAATGTGATTATCGTAAAAGGTGCTACAGGTGGAAAAGCAGTTGAAAGGGTATACGATTATATTAAAGGTAGAAATGCTTATAAGGAAATGCGATCAGATGTATTAAAATGTATAACAGGATGGAATAAAAGCAAAAACGAAACAGAAGATTGTATTATTGATTTATTTGAAAAATATAAAGGTGATTCAGATTTAGTCTATGATATTGTTAGATATTCAACGCAGGGAAATACATTGGCTTACGCCGTACAAGAACATATCGTTGCAAATGCGATAAGAAAGGCAGGATATGATGGTATGGTTGCTTATTCAAAATCAGGTGGCAAATTAAGATTGTCCGAGGTATTCGATGTGAGAGCTTTTAACTATCCAATACCTGGGCAGGCAGATTTTCTATATGAAGATTTTTACAAATGAAAATTATAAATGAACAATATAAAGATAAATGTTTGTATAATAATTTTAGAACTACTTCAATTTATGATGAAATTACATCGATAGAATATAGAGAAGATGGGTCCTTTGTTATTAAAATGAAATCTGACCATTAGTCTCTTTTTATATTTACAGCTTTTAAAAAAGTATAATATGCCAAACAGTGATATAGTTAAAGAATATTACGAGGTGCTTGACGTTCTGGAAGATCGCACAGGATGTCATAACATAGATATAGTTTCTGGTAATAGACGACTTTATTACGATTTTAAAAATTCACGAAAAGCACTTGATAGCGGTGATGTGCCTGTGTGGGTTGTTGTGGAAAAAATAAAATATAAAAGATTTGACAAGAAGATTGGAGAGTATGGTAGCCTGTCTCTAGCATTAAAAGCATTAACTAATAAATAATATAATATGTCAAATCCATTCAATAAAGGTAATCCGGGTGTAGATTTTAGAACGGAGCAAAAAGAAAACAATAATAATGTTTCCGAAGATTTCAATGCTGGCGCGAGAAAATACAATCAAAAAAATATCGAATGGGCAAATAACAAAGCTATATACGAAGGCGGTGATGGTTTTTATTGCAGAATGAACGGCGGGACTTATCTATATCGAATCTTTTTCAATACGGATGAAAATTCAACAGAATCGGTACTAGATAAATTTCCTGTTAATGATAGATCGAAACAAAGTGAAAAATAAAAAATTTAATAAGTTGAAAAATTATCAAATAAATAAAGGGGAAAATATACAACAAAACAGTAGAATCGTTACAATTGGAAATGCTATAATAATTTTTATTGGAATTCATTGTGCAATTTTTCTTCCTATTTATTTTTCCGGTATTAATATATATGCTTACGACGAGGATTTAGTACAACGAATTCCTTTTATAAAAAAAGAATTAATAGTGTATGGGAAATATGATAAAAATATAGTTAATTTTGAAACGAATTATAGCACTAAACTTAATTATGTTTTTCCAGAAAATACACCGATAGAAGATATAGCAAAGTTTACGAAAGAAAATGTGGGACAAATAACAGAGATAAGAATAGAAAATATTCAGAGCGCGTATTTGAATACGTTCAATATAAAGGTACAGTGAGTGAAAGAAAAAATTAAATTAACGCAAGAACAAAACATCGAAAAAAATGTGTTTAATATAAAGGCACAGCAAAATGTTTAGAGACGAAGCGCAAAATATCCGAATCTAAAAAAAGAAAGGTTGCGTAGGATGGAATCCAAAGCAGATGACTTAAAAATACTTGTAAAATATACCAAAATAGATTTAATTTTAAAGATTGGATTATTAACGGTTGGCTCGATTGCTTTGTATTATGGATATATTTACGGTACTGAAAAAATGGTAGAGATTCAGAAGCAGGTAGAAGAGTATAAGAGAAGATTGGCTAAATTGCCTTTCGTAGGATCGTCGTTTAGGGAAGGTTAAGAATGTTCAATGAACAATAAAGAATTAAAAGAAATGAATGAAGAAGAATATCGCAGGACAGGCATCCTTCCGTATGTGATTATTACATTGTTTATTTCTTTAATAGTGACTGGTTTATATTTTAAGGAAATTCTTTGCAGGGTATTATTTAAAATATTTAATGTATGAACATTACGCTTCCGCTCAGATTTTTAAAACCTGTAAAAATAGGATTACCGAAAACATGTAAGATGGTATCGCAAACAAAAAAAGTAGTGATTAAAGAATTAGAAGATAGACGGTATATGTTTGTAAATTCAGGAGCGATTATAATTTTAGATATGAATATAGAAAATGATATGGTACTCATGGTGTGGCACATGCTCAATGATGGTGTGTGCGAAGTTGATTTTGGAGTCAAGATGAATAAGGGTATAATATGAAAAATAGAATTAAGAACCCTGTAATGTTTTATATTTCAGAAAAAGATATACTTCAAATTTATTAAGGAGAAAATCAGCAATGAATATAGCATTAACATTTGAAAACAAAAACATGACTGATATAATTAACAAAGTAGTTAATTTACCAGTCAAAACAAATACTTCGTCAGTTTTAGAAGACTTAAGTAAAATTTGTAAAGAAATATTGCCGTTGGTAGAACCCATAATTAAACAATATTTTAATCTCATCAATCCTAATATTGAAAATAAATCTAATAAAACTAATGAGCAATTAGCAGTAGAAGAATTATATAAAATAATATCCTATTGCGGTATTGATTTTGTTAAAGAACAAATCGAAATTTTCGAGAAAATAAAAGTTTCTTAAAAATATAACATAATTATAAAATTCTATTAACAATTTTTTTAAAGGAGAAGAGTCATGGCAGTAGATGCGATTAATAATCTTTTAGGTGATATTGGCTTTAGTTTTGGTAAGGTAATAGATAAGGTGAAAAGCACAGCAACGGACGCTGCGGCAAAGTACCAGGAAATGTCTCCACAGGGACAAGCTATTAAGGCTGGAATGCAACAATTTGGTAAGGGCGCAAGCAAGACCCCTACCACTTCTCGTATATCTACTTCTTCCGGTGCTATTCCAACTACCAAATCAAGCTATAAAACTGGTATTGGTGGTACGATCAAAAAGATAATGAAGAAGAAAGTGTTTGGAATTCCTGTAGTGATTCCGGTATTGAGCATATTTGTCGGACTTCCTATGTTGAAGAAATATGCAAAAAAGAGATAATTCACAAAGAGGTATTGGGACGGTTCTGTACTTAAAATATATGGCGAATTGCCACAAATTATTTTTATAAAGATGAACCGTCCGCCTCTTTTTCTTTCTAATCAAATGAATATAATTGTTCAATTTAAACAAAATGATTTTGTCTTATTCGTTATTATGGATAATGAAAAAACTCTTCTAGTAGATAGCAGAACTGAGCGGGAATTTTTCCAATATTTAACTGATTCAAACATAAATTCACCAGTCAAGATTATTGGAAGCGAAAAAAAGAAAATTTTAGGAATATTGGAAAAAGATCAAGATGTGAAGTTGTGTATGAAGAGAAAATATCCGATTGAAACGCCACGAATGAGTGAAAATTTAAGATATTATAACGTGTTTAAGATTTAATCAAAATAATGGCATCTTCAAATCTTACAAAATGTACCAAAGCCGAATTGGCTGATTTCAAAAAAAAGGTTATATTTTTCCTTGAAGATTATGGAATAGATACTACCTGTTTAGACATTCGTGGATTTCGACAATATGGTGGCGATGTAAGAGTTTACACCAATAATTATATTGAATTGGTAAACAAAAAAAGTAGTTTTAGGCGTGAAAATACAATAAAGAATAAAGACGGCTCAATACAATACGAAGGAGCGAGGGGACATCATTCGGTTAGGCTTGCCGATCCTATAATTTTCAACAGAGATGATTGGAATGAGTTTCTCGAAGGCAAGAATGACAAATATGAATTTTGGGATTTTACTTATAAAGAACTAGATGGAATGAGAAGAAAAGAACAATATGTTAGCCCAAAGAAGATACAATGAAATCAGAGAACAAATACAACAAGGAGATATAATTGCTTTTGGCGGCAAGGGACACGTAAGCAATCTTATAAAATTATTTACATTATCATCTGTTAGCCATATCGCAGTAGTGCTTAAAGATAAATATCCACACACCAATACCGACGGAACGATAACAGATACAAGGGTAAATAATATTATAGAAAGTACAACTCTTAACGGTTTCTCCGGTGTGGTTGTAAATAGACTGAGCAAACGATTGAAGGATTATAGCGGAGAAGTTTGGTGGCTTCCGCTTTCAGACGAAACTAGGGAGAAAATCAACTTCGATATATTTTACTCCTGGCTAATGAAACAAAAGGGTAAATTATATGATGATTGGCAAGCTATCGGATCGGCTTTCGATCTGATCCCTGATAATAAAGAAGATTTCAATTTATTCTTTTGTTCAGAACTTGCCGCAGCAGCGCTTGAACGATCCGGTGGGATTTCTAATATTAATTGTTCCGAAATTATTCCGATAGAGCTGTGTCGGTGGAATATTTATAAAGGTATGTATTACCAGTTGTCAGGCGAGAGAAAAGAAATTAAAAGATTTAATAGTATTAAAATATGAAAGCAACCAATAAAGATTTAAAAGATGCGATTCAAGAATATTATGCATTGTTGGGATACGCAACAAACTATGAAGAAGAAAAATACATCGATGCGCAAATACATAAATTTAAAAAAGAATTAGAAAAACGTGGAATTTATGTCAGAGAAAAGATTAAGCCTGAATTCGTAAAAATTAAATGAAGAAATCTGAATTAATAGTACCGTGCCGTTACGGCTATTATACAAAAAATGTATTATTTGCACATGTTAGTTCTGATCCAGCAGGAACATGGACGATTGGAAAAAATGTAACAGACGTTAAGAATAAACTTAAAAGCAGAATTAAAAAACTCAAACTTCCCTACAAGCTTAAATTCCAATGGATACTCACATAGATAATGACAAAACAATTATATTTTACTTTTAATAAGGCAAAAAGATTAATATCTATTCACGCCGAATCATTATCAGATAAAAAATTATTAGAATATATTGTTAAAGTAAGAGACTATGAGAGATATATGAAGAATAGTCATATTTTAGAATACAAACAAATTTTATTAAATGGTGGATATTTCGTATCGGCTTGCACTCATACATCTACGGGTATTACATCAAAAGACATGTGGATGATTAATAATATATCAAGTGCTTTGGATGAGGCACTTATAGAAAAGAAAAAAAGAATGAAAGGATAAACATGAAGCCAAAATTCACAGACAATAATTATTATATTTTAAAAATCTTCTTGACTTAAATTTTTTTTGTGATATACTGTGATACAGTGAATCACACAGATAATAAAAAATGTAAAAAGAAATTTTACCAAGAGGTTTCTCGATGAAAACAAAAACTAAATATATATATAAAGCAGGAGATTGGAGAGACTTGTATACTGTCAGCGAGGAAGTAGTATTTAAGGGACGATCGATGTGGACTATCGGAAAAGTAACTTACAATAAAGATAAAAATCAAACTTCTGTAAAATTAATTAAAATAAATTAAATTTTTTTAGGGAGGGATAGAATTGATGAAAACAAACAATTACGATCTATTACTGCAATATCTACATAGTATGATTATGATACGCATCGTGAGGAAGGCACATCGTGCGTGGCAGGATGCGAAGATATTGAAGGGGGAGTGGCAGAAAGCAAAAGATACAAAGAGAGAAGATATAGCGTATAAAACATGGCAAGAGGCCGAGAGGAAATGGATGGAAGCAGATATAACATATAATAATTGGATTGAAAAATACAAAGCGAAAGCTTAACTTTCAACCCTTCTCCCTGACCAGTTCGGCGGAGAGATAATTCAATATATGAAAATAATCAGAATAGATAGATATAACGGAAAAGAAGAAGTAGTCAACAATATACATGTTTGTACAATTTTTACTAATGAACAATACAGGGATTTAATATTAGGAGTTCCGCAATATACTTTCGGCTTCGTGTATCAACTCGATACGGAAGATAAGGAGTATGGTTATGGAACAGAATAATTCAAATATTCCAATCATAAAGATAGGCGATACCATATACGAAATTTATGGTTCTTATGGTAATTTATGTAAGAGAAAAGTAGAAAGAATTACCAAAACTCAGATAATTTTGGATAGAGGCACAAAACTTAGAAACAAGCCTCTGAGGATGTACGGAGATAAAAATTCTTACTGTCTAAATGGGATAAATAGAAATATATGGAATAGTACAAATTATTATATCGAAACCGAAGAGCTTATTACACGATACAAACACGAACAACTCTATTTAAAAACCAAGAAGACGTTTGAATCGTTAGATTTGAAAAAATTAACCGATGAACAATTAAATATATTATTATCTGCAATAACTCAAATCGGAGGTCTATAAAGGAACAGCCATAACACCTTATGTATGTGCCGGGCAGGCTGACAGGCGTAACATACTATAGACCTCCAAATTTATTTGGTATCCAATAGTAATATACATAAGAAAATTATTCAAAAAAGCAAATTAATACATAGGGAGAATTTATGAAATTATACGACTATGTTCTTGCTCATGCAGTAAGAGGTGCTTGTGTTTGTGGTAAATGTTGTGATGCTCCTGAAAATCCAAAAGAAAAACAGCCAATAGGGCATACAGTAGATTTGACATTTTTTAAAGTATCAGCAGTGGGTGGAAATAAAGACGAATTTTTATCCATGGTTAAGGCAGAACATCCGTCGTGGCTTGATAAAAAAGAACATAGTTATATCGAAATTGGCGGCGATATGGGAGATCAGGGGGTCGCTCTAATGACAATAGGGCTTGGACACCTTCTTAAGGCATGGAAGGCATTATCACCAGACACAATCCTACTATTTCTTCCTTTTGGGTTAAAACAACAAATGGCAGGCAGTGGTATGGTAAGTTTGCAAAGTATATAATGGAAAAATATATCGAAGCCAGTAATAATGTAATAAATAAAAATATAGAAAAGCAGATAAATAAGGAAAATCAATGAAATTAACACAAATAAGCATACGAATAGAACCGGACATACTCAAGGAGATTGATAGGCTAATCAAAAGGGATAAAACCGAAATGGGTTACGGCTATAATAGATCGAGTATCATCAGAAAAGCATTAAGGAAATTCACAGAAAAGAATTAATAGGAGAAGAATGAATGACTTATCATTTTAACTGTTGTTGACCAAGAAGTCCCCATCCAAACTTGTTTGGTTAGGGTAGTTCACTGCTTTTTCTTATAATTTCATAACATGTTGAACGACAAACAAGAAAACGAATTTAGATTAGTATTGGCAACCGCTGCCAAACACTTCGATGAATTTGCCATGATTTGGCTTGCAAGTGATCCACTGTATACACAGGCGAAGCAATCAACGAATATGTGTAGGAATGTACTCAAAATGGAAACTATTAGGGAAAAAAGTAACTAAATGGGAGAAATAATCAAATGAATATAGACAAAAATACATACTCACTAGGAATGGAATTAATAATTTTGAATGCAGCTAGGGAAATGATGTTATCGAAAATACCAAAAGATGTCATTTATTCTATAAAGAAAAAATTAGAAGCCGAAAAAGAAGAATTGTTAAAAAATTTTGACTAAAATGATAAATCTTATTCCAATTGATAATCAGCAAAATAATCAAAACGATCTTAAATCTTATTCTCTTGAAGATTTGTTTGTAAAGTTCTTCAACAGTATTAGAATATCCGAAGAAACGTATCGTATGTACAAATATTCATTAGACTTTTTCTTTAAATGGTTAAAAGAAGAAAAAATAAATACTCCAACGGAAGAACACATAATTAAATATATAAATTCTGATCGTTTCAACAAAAATAAGTCTGAAAATAGCGTGAATTTTGGTAAGCCAGTCGCAAGCGCAACACAAGCAATGTATACAGCAGCGATCCGCAGGTTCTTTAAATGGTTAAATGTCAAAAAAATTTATCCTGATATTACAGAAGGAATCGAAGTATTGAAAGAAAAAAACGACGGAGGTTATGTTAGAAAAGCATTACAAAAACATGAAGTTCGTCTACTGCTTGATACCATTGATACTGCAAAGATTACAGGCATTAGAGACTATGCCATCATAAGCTTAATGGCAGGAACGGGGGTTAGGGAAGTGGAGGTATATAGAAGCAATATCGAAGATATAAAAATGAGCGATAATGATATGATAAACAATAAAGGCAATGTACTGTTTTTTATCCAAAGAAAAAGGAAACAGAAAAAAGAAGGATATGTGGTACTAACCAGCAATGCACTGCCTCACATACAAAATTATTTATCATATCGCAAACAAATAAACCTGGTCGATCCTTTATTCATTACTCATGGGAATAAGTCGAAAGGGAAGAGAATGTCAATTAAGAGTATACAAGACATGATATATGAACGCATGAAACAAGCCGGCATTAAGCGTCTTGGAATATGTGGGCATTCACTGAGACACTTCTTTGGCAATCAATTAACAGAAAAAGGTGTACCAATAAAGAAAATACAGTTAGCATTAGGGCATAGCAACCAAGCAACCACTGAAATTTATACAAAAGATATTGATAGGTTGACCAATCCTGTAGAAGAACAGATAGAATTTTAAGGAATCGTTCAAATGAAACATATCACAAAAGACGAGACTTGTAACATAATACGAGAGAATCACGACCTATACCATTTATTAAAAGATATACTACCTGATTTAAAAAGTCATTACAAGGGACTGGTTAAATTGTGGCCTGGCAAAGAAGTATTGACTGCATTACACAGAAACGAAACAAACATTAAAAGAATTGAGCAATTTATTACTAAAGACATTCAACCTCTCAAGAGAAAGGATTAAGAATTATGGAAAGAACAGTAACGATAGAATTGATTACTCCGA
>ERZ1292625.4072-Hain-H41-01um-R1-4072-length-11223-cov-5_pt1 | contig 11223 bp, 14 predicted proteins | sample MGYA00564400_ERZ1292625 | MGnify/ENA primary metagenome ERZ1292625 (study PRJEB36523, sample SAMEA6512639) | groundwater metagenome | collected 2019-01-08 | study: AquaDiva: Metagenomics assemblies of 32 groundwater samples
CCGGTCCGAAGGTTTGATATAGTAAAAAATATCTATCCAAAATAGAAATTACAACCATTTCACCTGGGTGCCAATAAGAGATACTAGCTGGAAGATCTGCGCCTCTTGAAAGAACACCGGTCTGATACCACTCTTCACATGTTTTATTTCCTTCCTTATCATACCAAGTAATACATGGAGGATCTTTTTCATTATCAGTTTGTTCACGATGGTATTTACCGTCTTTATACCATGTTTCTTTTAACAAGACAGAATTTTCATATGTTTTCACCAGTTTGACATTATTTTCAAACAATTCTTCTTCAGTCTTTCTTTCACTCATTTTTATTTGTTTTTCAAAAAAAAATTTTGAAAATCATTTTTAAAAATATTCAATTCTTTTAATGTTTCCATCAACATACCACATTCTCGTTTTGATTTTTCCATTTTCGTAATACTGATTATGTGCTGGTAGTTCAATACCATCACACGATTCTCTAAAAGTAACTCCATTCTTATACCAAATTTCTTCTTGAACATTTCCATTATTATAAAATTTGATAGCAGACGGAAGAATGGTTTCAAAAAGAGATGCTTTTCTCTCATATTTTCCATTTTGAAACCATCTTTGTTCTCTCTTTCTTCCGTCTTCAAAATATGAAATATGAGCAAGACCATTATCATGATGTAGTTCATCGTTTCTATGCCAGTATTCATCTTGAATATGACCATTTTCATAGTATCTAATCCATGTTGGAAAAGCAACATCATCCTTCTTTTCTCTATGTAGTTTTCCGTTTTGAAACCACTTTTCTTCTGCTCTTCTTCCACTATCGTAATATTTAATTACGGCCGGTGTATCACCTGGAGAATGAAGTAAATCGTTTTTGAAGTATAAACACACTTTTAATTTTCCATTTTCGGTTTTTTGAAAACATTTAATTCCATTTTCTAAAAGTTTTTCTTCAATCGATCCATCGTTTTTCTTTAACTCGTTTTCAATATATTCTTTTTGAAGCTTATTTTCGTCTTGATCATAAAAATAATTATTACTACTCATTTGAAATATGGAATACAAAAAATTTGAAAATCATTTTTAAAAATGATTTTCAAAAAAAATTTTGAAAACAAATCAAAATGAAAAAAGTGGAAGACAAAACATCTTTGAAACATCTCATTACATCTGAAGAAATAGACTTTGTTCTTTCAGATTTATTTTTAAATGAGTTCATTCCTAAGCAAACCGCTGTTTCGGTTTTGTCATCAATTAAAAATCAACTGAGAGAACAACTGTGTAAACTTGAAGTTTATCCGGAAATTCTTGATTATTTGAAGCACGAAATATTGATGGTTTACAAAGATTCTTTAATTCAACCTGGTGAATCTGTTGGATTTTTAGCGGCACAAAGTATTGGTGAAAAGCAAACTCAAAGCACATTGAACTCTTTTCACAAAGCTGGTGCATCGGATAAAGGTTCTGTTTCAAAGTTCTCTGAACTATTGAATGCGACAATGAACCCAAAAGATCCTTGTTATACAATCTTTTTTCAAAATAAAAATTCGAGCATTGAAGAACTGAGAGAATCGATTGGAAATAGTTTGGTAGAAATCTCTCTTAAGAAACTAGCAAAAAAGATAGAAATTTGCATGAATAAAGAAGACGAATCTTGGTATGGTTTCTTCTATGCTATTTATAAAAATAACGAAGAAAGAGATAGCGTGTTCAAACACTGTTTATCTGTAGAGATCAATCCAGAAATTATGTATGAATATAAATTGAGTATTGAAAAAATCGCAAGCCACTTCGAAAAAGAATACGGTGATTTTTATTGTATCTTTTCACCCGATTGTTTCAGTAGATTAGATATTTTTATCAATACAGAAAATGTGTCTTTTGAAAAAGACAAACTAGCTTTCATTAAACATGACAACTACGAAGAAATTTATCTTGAAGAGGTTATCAAACCCATTTTAGAAAAAACCATTATAGCAGGCATTTCTGGTATTACAAATATCTTTTTTCTTCAAAATAAAAAAGAATGGATAGTTGAAACCGAGAATTCTAACACAAAAGAAAAAGTTTCTAAAAAGAGTAAAACAAATGAATCGTCACTTGATTCTGTAAAAAGATTTAAACGTGTCTTGTCACTTTCCAATGTTAATTTTGTTAAAACTTTGTCAAATAGTATCTGGGATATCTACAATGTTTTTGGAATCGAAGCTGTAAGAAAGTATATGATCGACGAACTTTGTAAGATCATGGAAGGTATCAATAAATGCCATGTAATGTTACTAATCGATCAAATGACATTCAACGGTAGAGTTGCTTCCGTATCTAGATACAGTATGAGAAATGATGATTCATCACCCTTTGGTCGTGCTTCTTTTGAAGAAACGTTAGATCACTTTCTCAACGCTGGTTTGTATGGTCAAACAGATAGTATAACGGGAATCAGTTCTACTATTATCTGTGGAAAAAAACCAAAAATCGGAACTGGTTACTGTGATTTTAGTATGGATTTGAGTAAGTTTGAATAATTTAAAAATAACAAAAAGAAAATAAAAATGAGTCATCTATGTATATTCATCGATACATCTAAAAACTTCGATAACTTCGAACTATTCAAAGACAAACTTGTTTTTTTTCTAGAAACAGAAAAAAAATTGAATCCAAGCAACTTATTAAGTATAATTACATTTAATAATAAATATGAAATTATTCATTCAAATCAACTTTTTGAACACTTTGATTGTTCATTAATTAAAAAAATATCGGTATCAGACCAAGGACTGGCTTTGTATGATACTTTGTCATCGGCAATTAAAAAAGTGATGTTGTTCAACGAAGTAATGGAAATGAAAAATGATGTTAAAGCAGTTGTCTTTACACATGCAAAAGATTCTGAAAGTATGATTGTAAACCAAGCTTCAATGTTGCTTCAAATTGCAATGGCAAAAATTAGAAAATGGAAGTTTTATTTTGCTTCTACAGACATGACTACCGCTTTGATTTTTAAAAATCTAAATTGTGATGAATCGTTCGCTTACAATTTAGATGAAAAAAGTTTAATGAGTGTTTTTGAACAATTAAAAGAACTATGTTGAAAGAATTATGTTGAAAGAGTTTCTAGGGTTTCTACGCTTTGCCAATCATCGATTTCTATTCCCATTCCCATTCTTTCTATTCCTACCATATTTTTGTGTTCACAATCATTATTTTGAAACTTTATAATGAGGTCATTATACAGTTCATCTTTTAGTTTTGTATAAAGTTGTATATAGAGGTCATCTTTGATCTCTTTTTCTATTTCGTTTTTTATCTCATTTTTTATCTCTTGCTTCAATTTAATTTTCAATACACCAAAAGACCATGACGAGGCATTCATACTATTAAGCCAAAGAGGAAAGGAAGAAATTATTTTTTCTTTGTTATCCATTAGTGAAGTCTTATAATAAGAAAAGAAATTTTTTAAATTATGTTTTCAGATTTGTTTTCGAATCTACTTGTCATATTAAGTATATTACTCGATTTAGAATACCTGTAAACTACTTGTGGTTTAATTCCATTTTTAAGAAGCAGTTTAACTAGTTCGTATTTGTTGTTTTCACAAGCGTGTTTCATCATGGTGTTAGTAGGTTTAGCTCCATTATTTATAAGAAACTCTGAAACGTTGGTTTCAAACTTATTTACGGAAGCCGACAAACAATCTTGAAGATAAGGTTCAAGAGTTTCTTTTGAAATAAGTTTAAGTTTGGGCAGATCACCACTTTCACAAAGAGAAATAAGATATTCAAGTGAGATTCGTGCTCTTCTGTTTCTTGAACAAGAGCAATACGAACAACATATTAAATAAGATAAATATGAGAGACAAACAAAAGGTAATTTAAGTAAATCTTTTGACATTTTTGACATTCTTCTATTTTCTAATTCATTTTGTTTTTTAAAATCTAAAAATGAATTGAAAAATATTTTTTTAAAATTGAAAATGGGTTGCAAATCATCTTTTAATAACGACAGGAATAATAGTGATGAAAACATATTGAATTTGAATATGAGAATTATTCATCACAAAAATATGACAATAAAAATTAAGAATGATACAAAGATTGTCTCGTGGTTCAGAAATAAAAAACTTCATAGAGATCATGATTTACCAGCTCAAATCATTTATAAAAAAGATCGAAACGATGAAAGAACATATCATGTTGAAGAGGAATTATGGTTTAGAAATGGAAAATTATATAGAGAAGACAATCCAGCTAGAATTTGTTATTATGAAAATAGAATTGAAAACTTTGATAACTCTGAAAATAAACACATGGAAGAATGGTATGAACAAGCCGGTAAATTAAGTAGAAAAAAAGATCTTCCGACAAGAATCATTTATAACCCGAGTATTAGGTCTGGATTATGTGGCACAATTAGATGCGAATTATGGTTGAATGAAAATAATAAATTGAGCAGAAGTGACCTTCCAGCTTCCATTCAATACTATGACAATTATAAAAATAAAATCCAATGTGAAAGATGGTATGTGAATGGAAAAAGTGAAAGAAAAGATGATCTTCCAGCTGTCATTATATACGATCAAAACGGTGTTAAAATGGTTGAAAAATGGTTCAAAAATAATGTTCTATGTAAAACATCTTTTGTGTTTTAAAAATGATTTTTAAAAATTTTTAATTTTTGAAAACAAAATGAGTTATTTAAACAAGTGTGTTGTTAAAACAGATTTTTATTTAAGAACATTGAAACCAACATCCAATCTAATTATTTTCATAGTTTCAAATGATATCTATATACCAGTTTCAAGAAACGACTTATCAAAAATCATTTCATTAAAACAAGAACATTATATTGAAGACACAAACAAACTTGAATCTTTTTATAAAATTCCAAATGAAATTCACGTTGATAGTTCCCTTGAGAAATGTTTCAAAAATAAAAACAATACAATGAAATTGGAACTGAAAGACAAGTTTAGAATTGATTCCAATAAAAATAAAAGATTATTTAGTTATTACAGTGTAACACCGCTTAAAAGAAAAGAAATTGAAAGCGATACCAAAGAAAGCTCTTATTTCGAAAAAATAGAAAACGAAATTAATAGTGATTCTGAAGATGAAAATAACATTGATTGGAATCTTATAATCCAAGAAAGCAAAGCTAGACAAATGTTTAGAAATGAGCAAAAAAGAATTGATAATTCAGAAACAAAGGATGAGAGACAATCATTTTCTGAAGCAGTTGTAAATGAATGTAAATGTCACAAAGAATACAGAAACAGCGTTCTTTATGAAGAAATGTGGTATAACAATCGAGGATTTCACAGAGATGGTGATCTATCAGCTCGAATCTTCTATTATGAAAATGGAAATAAGAAGTCAGAATCATGGTATAAAAATGGAAAAATGATTAGAGATAACGATCTTCCAGTTCATACTGAATTTTATGAAAATGGAAATAAAAAATACGAAGGGTGGCGAAATGATGACGATCGTCGTGTTAGTCGTGATCTTCCAGATCGAATTGATTATTATGAAAACGGAAACAAAAAAAAAGAGAATTGGACAAAAAATTATACAGATTATAGAGAATCTGGACTTCCAACCACAATTTTATATTATAAAAACGGAAACAAGCAAGAGGAACAATGGTTTAAAAATCATGGACATTACAGAGAAGGTGATCTTCCATCTGTAATTAAATATTACGAAAATGGAGTTAAAAATTCAGAAGAATGGAAAAAATCTTTCTCTTTTTATAAAAGAGAGAACAATCTTCCCAATTTTATTTTATACAATCCGAAAGGAAACAAAAAGGAAGAAATTTGGTATGATGAAACTGGAAATTTTCATTGCAAAGAAGGACCATCTTATATCGAGTATTGTGAAAATGGAAATAAGAAAAGAGAAATGTGGTATGAAAACGGAAATCGAATACAGGAAATCGAATACGTAAATCGGAACAACGGTAATTGCACCATCATGTAAAGTTTAAAAATGATTTCAAAAAATAAAAGTTTTTGAAATAAAAATGTTGAGACATCCAATCATTGTGTATGGCATAAGAGAAAATAATATTAAAACTATTCTTCATCCAAACTGTCTTTCACCACCATTACATGTGTTTACATACGAAGCTTTTCAATCTGATTTATTGATTCCTATTTACGGTGTTAAATGTTCTTTCGAAACAGAAACGGGGAAGATTTCTGTGAGTGATAGCGACAAAGCTGTTGTCAAAGAGCTTTTTGAACGATTGAAAAAGAGTGGAAAGAACGTTGATCTTGGTTTCTTTCCAGTTTATATAGATATGTTTTACATCAAATATAAACATTATTTTCTTGAATAGTTTTTAAAAACAATTTAAATTTTTAAAAACAAAACAAAATGAAAATTCTTATCGCAGGTGGAGCTGGTTTTATTGGATCACATCTTTCTAGAAGGCTTATTCAAGAGGGTCATACTGTCATTGTTGCAGATTGGAAAAAAAACGAATTCTTTTTAGAAAAGGAATATTGCTCTTCTTTTATGCTTCTCGATCTTAGAAAATTAGAAAATTGTATAAAGGCAAGTAAAGACTGTGATTGGGTTTTTAATCTCGCCGCCGATATGGGTGGTATGGGTTTTATTCAAAGCAATCACAGTCTAATTTTATACAACAACACAATGATTTCTTTTAACATGCTTGAAGCGTGTAGAAGAAATAAAGTTAAAAGAATCCTATATACGTCTTCAGCTTGCGTATATCCAGAAAGTAAACAAACCACAACCGATATTGTTCCTTTAAAAGAAAACGATGCTTGGCCAGCCGAACCTCAAGACGCTTATGGTCTTGAAAAATTGTGTTCTGAAGAACTATATCTTCACTATGAAAAAGATTTTGGAATTGAAATTAGAATTGCTAGATTGCACAACATATACGGTCCTTATGGAACATGGAAGAATGGAAGAGAAAAAGCGCCATCAGCCTTTTGTAGAAAAATTGTCTGTTGTGAAAAAGAGAATGATGAACTAGAAATGTGGGGTGACGGAAATCAAGTTCGTTCATTCTGTTATATAGATGATTGTGTGGAAGGTTTGATACGTCTTATGAATTCTTCTTACAATCTGCCTTTAAACATTGGAAGTGAAGAAAGTATTTCTATGAATGATATGCATGATCTCATTTGTTCTTTTGAAAACAAAAAAATTAAAGCGAAGCATATTCCAGGGCCAGAAGGTGTTCGAGGAAGAAGTTCGAACAACAATCTTATTAAACAAGTGTTAGAATGGTCACCAAATACTCTTTTAAAAGATGGTTTGAGAAAACTTTATTTTTGGATTAAGAATTGCATCGAAAGAGAAACTTTACATAAGACGATAAATGATACTGTAATTCACATTAAAAAATTAAAGAATTCTGTCATAGTAAATCAGAGTTCAGATACACTTGATAAACTATTTTAAAAAATATTTTTAAGAAGAAAAGACAACATGATGCATAAAGTAATTTTTGATTTGGAAACAACTGGATTTCCAAAGTTTCAATCAAAAACATTTAATTCTTACTATGATCCAAGCGATTATCGTAAATACGATTCTTCAAGAATGATTCAGCTTGGATACATTATTTTAAATGAAAATAATGTGGTTTTGCTTAAAAAAATGTTTTATGTTCAACCGACATTTAAAATAGAAAACTCGCATATTCATGGTATAACGGAAAAAAAAGCTAAAGAAGCTGGATTGGAACTTGATATTGTCTTAAACGAATTTTATAAAGATATCAAAAATTGTGGTTTGCTTATAAGCCATAATATTCTTTTTGACAAAAATGTTTTGTTATCCGAAACATACAGAAGGGATTTCAATTCATTAAAAAATAAAATTGAAAGCATGAATACGTATTGCACTATGTTGAATGGCCAAAGTGTTTTTAAACTATTCAAGTATCCCAAATTAATCGATCTTTTAAAACTGTGTTATTCGAATGATAATTCGGTTCAGATTCACGATGCTTTGAGTGATTGTGAATTGTGTCTAAAATGTTATTTAAAATTGATTAAATAAAGAAAAAAGAAAATGTCTAAACAAAACCTTCACACTAGATTAATACCATTACAACACGATATTGAAGACGTAAGAACAGCTCAAATAGGCTTTAAGTATGTCTTTGTTACAAGCCTAGATAAATTCTATTTTCCATTTGAATCGTATCAACCAGGTGTGTATTTCATTTCAGCCAATGAAGAAATCTTTCCTGTCAAAGATCCTTCGTTTTTGTTTGTCAACAATTTAACTAGAAAAAGTTTTTAAATTTTTTTTCTAAAATAAATGTCAAACGTTTGTCAAAATCAAGACACCTTCAATCAATCAGTGCGTCAAGCAGTCAAATATATGGAAAAGAAAGATAAACCAAGTAAGGCTGTTCAACTTATTCTTCTGGCTCTTTTCTTTGTTATTCTTCTATGGGCTCTTTTACTAGCTTCAAAATCTGGAATGGATAAGACACTTCATTACGTGCTTGCAATGCTGTTCTCACCCGTTTATATTCTATCATATTACCTAGCTAAAGTGAACATGTAAAAAATGATTTTAAAAATTTTTCCATTTTAATTTTAAAATGGAAACGAAAGATGACAGTTTAACTTTAGAATGTGAAGATTTAAAAAGTCTACCAGAAATACCGGTTTCAATCAAGAAATTATGTTTAAAATATTTAAATGTGGATGATTTAGATTTGAGACCATATACTAATCTGGAAAGTTTGATATGTGAACTTTTAGGAATCAAGCGAATAATCGGTTTACCTGAAAGTCTGAAAAAGTTGACATGCTCTTTCTGTTTGGGACTTGAACAAATCAATTTTGAAAAATCGAAATTGGAAATATTAGAACTTAATGTATGTCGATCTTTGAAAATTAATTCTTTTCCAAAGACTTTGAAAAGCATTCAATGCTTTGATTGTCAAAATCTCGATTTTTCATTGTATGATCTGCCTTCATCAATCGAAGACGTTGAAATTGAAGACGATTGTGACCATATCGAAGATGTTGTTATTTTCAACAAAGAGCTGGATTGTTACGTGGACAGAGATACCGATTTAGTTCTTGAAAATTCAGACTACAGAGACAAGATCGCTATCGGTATAATAAGAAACGATAAAATCAGACCTTTAAACAAGGCTGATATTGATTTGTGTAATGAAAGGAAAATTAAATACGATTTTGACATACAAATTCTTGATCCAAAATGTGTGTGTTGTAGAAGAGAAATACCTTCAATTCTTCTTGAGAAATGTTGTCATGTTCCATACTGTGTGCGATGTTATTTGAAGGTTGACAACATGGTGTGTCCCATATGCAAAGTTCATAACGATGAAGTAAGAAGAATTTATTATTATGATGAAAATGAAAGGGAATGAAAACGGAACGAGAAAATAATTTAAACTTTGTTGTCAGTCATAATTAACCTAAAATTTAATTTTTTAAAAAATTAAATTACTTCTTCTTTTTCTTTTTAAATTTTTTTCCATTTCCGTCGTTCAAATTTAAATACAATCCTTCGTTCACTCTCTCAAACTTTTCAGAACATGGTTTATCATGAAGAACTTTGTCGTTTTCATCACCATTTTCTACCGGATTAACTCTTTTAATCTCTTCAACCTGCATTACGGTTTTCTCAAGTTTGTCTTTAAAATTTGATACTTTAGATGAAAAGTTTTCTTGAATCTTGATTAGCTCTTCATTTTCCTTTTGTAGTTTCTCATTTTCACTCGATAGAATCATATACTTTGAAACCAGTTTATCCTGCTCAATTTTCATTTTATTAATGTCTAATTTTGTCTGTTCAAATGTCCTTTCATAAAGACTTTTTTCACGAATAAGTTTCTCGTTCTCTTCAATGTATTTAGAAAGCAGATTTGTGACACGATCATTTTCTTTTTCAAGATGAGAACTATAATCACTTGAAGAATAATCTGTGTTGCTTTCGGCATCGATTTCTAGTTCTTTAATCTTATTTTGATATTGTTCAATTTGAATCCTGAATTGTTCTTCGTTTTTGATAAGATGTTTGATCTTCTCTTCCAAGACATTGTTTTTATTTATGATATCATCTAATTCTGTCTCTCTTTTGGCCTTTGAAATATTTTTTTTATTTTCGATACAAATGTTACAGTAGATAACACCTCTTTGTGTTATCATTTCAGAACAACCAAAAGCTTTTCCTGCACATGGTATTTGTTTACTCATTTATTGATGGATTAGATTTTTTCTTTAATTCATTCAGTTCTATTTTCATTTTTTTTAACTCTTCAAGAAGTAACACAGAAATCAATGAATATCTTACACTTGATGGCCTGTTTTTATCATCTTTTGGAACGAGATTTGTAAAAAGTTCATCGACTTCTTCTGCTATTAAACCAAAACATGTTTCTTTTTCATCTCCATAACCAGATGCCGGTTTGAATGTCACAGGTCTAAGTTTGAATATTTGAGACGTATCTATTGTTTCAGAAATATCTCTCACATCGTTCTTCCATCTTATAGATGAAGATACAGGATAAAGACAACCACCATTTGTTGATGAAAAATTAACTTCTGTTCCTGAAGACATCGATCTTAAATTATTTGGAAAAGTAATGGTATTGTCACCAAAAGAAACTGTCGAGTTTCCAAAAACCAGTTGATTCAGAGCATTTTCTGAGCTTGTATCTGCACTTTCACCGATACATATATTATTAGATCCATTTTTATTTGTAATACCAGAGTTGGCCCCTAGAAACGTATTTAAATTTCCATTTTCATTACTATTTCCAGATGATTGTCCAATAAATAAATTGTTCGATCCTTCAAGATTGTTTCCACCAGAAGCTACACCAATAAATGTATTACCAGAACCAATATTTGAAAATCCAGCTTCCGAACCTATGAATGTATTGTAATTTCCATTCGATTCATTCTTAGCGCATGTATTAGTTCCAATATAAGTATTTTGTATACCATTAGAATATTTTCCAGCATCAAACCCAAGATGTGTATTGAAATCGTTTAATGTTATACATCCCTGAAGAGCGAGTTCACTTTCACCTTTTTCGCCTTTTGGTCCTGTTGGTCCAATCATACCATCTTTTCCGTCTTTTCCATTTTCACCGTTTAACCCATCCTTTCCATCCTTCCCATTTTCACCGTTTAACCCATCCTTTCCATCCTTCCCATTTTCGCCGTTTAACCCATCCTTTCCATCCTTCCCATTTTC
>ERZ1292625.4076-Hain-H41-01um-R1-4076-length-11220-cov-5_pt1 | contig 11220 bp, 10 predicted proteins | sample MGYA00564400_ERZ1292625 | MGnify/ENA primary metagenome ERZ1292625 (study PRJEB36523, sample SAMEA6512639) | groundwater metagenome | collected 2019-01-08 | study: AquaDiva: Metagenomics assemblies of 32 groundwater samples
TATCTGGCAGTACTTCAAAATAAGAAAAAAGATGTTTCATAATACTACGAAATGGCTCAGTAAGTGATTCTGAAGCATACCGAATTCCCTGTGGTCGCTCTATATACAATACCACGAGAAATTGAGGATCGTATGCAGGTCCATATCCAAAGAATGTATGCATAAATTCATCAGAGTATCCTCTGCGATCTACCGAGGCAATTTGTGCAGTACCCGTTTTTGCGGCGACAGAATATCCAGGAATTTTTCCATGCCCGCCCGCAAGCTTCGTATCTACAACTTCTACAAGCATTCGAGTAATTGTTTTTGAAGTCTCTTCCTTAAGAACACGCTTTGGCTCTGGAGCTTTCTTCTGCTGAGTAAGGCCGTTTGCATAGCGGACTTCTTCTACAATATACGGAGTAACTAATAAGCCTCCGTTTCCAAGGCTTGAAAGCGCACGCGCAAGCGCGAGTGGCGTCATATTAATACCTTGCCCAAATGATGCCGTCGCATACTCAATCAATCGCGAGCTATCAAGGTTTTTCAAATTACCAACTGCTTCATTTGGTAAATCAATATTTGTTTTCTCTGCAAAAGCATACTTATGAAAATAATCACGCAATCGATCTTTACCAAGTTTTTCCATAACATGTACTGCTCCCATGTTTAGCGACTGAGAAAGAATTTCTTGAATTGGTACTCGCCCACGCGCCTTACCATCAAAATTTTCTATTGTCCTCCCGTCGATAGTACGTTTTCCAGTATCAACATATGTATCAGTAGACTGTATCGCACCGACATCAAGCGCTGCCGCAATGGTTAGCGGTTTAATGACTGACCCCATCTCAAAAAGGTTTTCTACAAGCGGATTTTTAAATACATTTGGATCTTTTTCTTTTGAGTAAAGATTCGGATCATACGATGGCATTGATGCAAATGCGAGGATTTTACCCGTTCTTGGATTCATAATAATCCCGCCCGCACTTTTTGCATTATATTTTTTAAGCGTAGCTTCAAGACTACTAACCAAAAAAGCTTCTACTCCTGCATCAATCGTCAGATGTATACTTGCACCATCTTTTTTATGACTAATGAGGCTCTTTCCAAAAAGCAAAAGACGGGTACCAGCACTGCCATCACCAGTAAATGAACCATTTTCACCCGATAAATCTTTATTGTAGAATCTTTCAAGGCCATACTGACCAGTCCCGTCAGCCCCGACAAACCCAATCGTTTGTGAAGCAAAATTTCCTGCTGGGTAAAATCTCCCCGGCTCGAGTTCAAACCCCACCGCACTAATAGCAAGGTCTTCTAACTGCTTTTTAATACTGTTTGGTACACGATGTTGTATAACCTCATATGGATCATTCTTTTTCTCTGCTTTCATAATAAACTCTTCTTTATCAAGAATAAGTCCTTTATCTATAAATTTTTTATATAAATCTTCACTATTACTTACAAGTTTTGGATTAATAGTAAGGAGCCAATCATCTTTTGTAGTAGCTACCGGATACACCCTTTGCTTTTCGTGAACAATAATATCTCCTCGCTTTCCTGTAAGCGTACCTGTGACAGCCTGCTGTCGATCAGCACGCGCCTCAAATATATCTTTATTAACAACCTGCAACCAAAAAAGGCGCCCAATAATAACAATAAAAAGGAGCGCAACAATAATATCGAGCGCAGTTATGCGTGCACGAATTGTTTTCATATGAAAATACTATTGAGACAAAAATCCAACGACCGCATCAGCACGAATATATTGTGGATCATTTACTGCAACAAAACCAGCGGCGCGAGCTTTTGGAGCTATATGCTCAAGTGCAAGCTTAAGATAGTTTGATTCAATTTCTTCATGAATTGCATTTAACTCAAACATTTTTTCGCGATCCATGCGCATCTCACTTCCGGTAATTATATTTGCATTTGAAACTGCAACTGCAAAAATGCCACACGCGATATTTATTCCTGCTAGTAAAATAAAAGCTTTCTTTTTCATATGTTTTCCCATGCTCGCAGCTTTGCACTTCGTGCTCGAGGGTTTTGTATAATTTCTTCACGCGTTGCGCTAACTGGCTTTTTTGTAATAACACTTCCTGATTCACGAAATGTATTTTTAACAATTCTATCTTCAAGCGAATGAAAAGAAATTGCGACTACACGACCGCCCGGCGCTACTAGACGCATAGCCGCCAAAATACCCAATCGCACCGCATCAAGCTCTTGATTGACAGCAATGCGGAGAGCTTGGAAAAGTTGTGTTGCGGGATGAATCTTTCCTCCATGAATATGCTTCTTTGCGATTTCAGTAAGCTTGCCCGTTGTTAAAATACGTCCATGCTTACGCTCCTGAACAATCGCACGAGCGATGGTATGTGCATATCCCATCTCTCCATATTCTTTAAAAATTTTTGTGAGCTCCGACATAGAATAACCGTTAACAATACTTGCTGCCGTTGTTGCTTCACGAGTAGAAAATCGCATATCTAAAACCTCATCACGCATAAAAGAAAACCCTCTTTGAGACTCCTCTATGTGCCACGAACTATACCCAAAATCAAACAAGATGCCTTGCACATTTTCTAATCGATTTTTTTCTGCAAATTCTTTCATGTGTATGTAATTACCCTCTTCTGCAATTAAACCCTTAATCTGCTGTTTTTTAATACGGTCTACAAGGACTCCATCTCTATCTATTCCTAGTACCGTACCTTTTGATCCAACTCGTCTTAAAATCTCCTGTGTATGCCCTCCTCCGTTCATGGTCGCATCAATGTATATACCTCCTTTTTTAATATTTAAATACTGCATGACTTCATTGAGTAAGACCGGCTCGTGAATAGAATCTTTAGTAGACACCGAGCTCTCCTAAACGTTCCGCGAGTCTATCTGCATGATCTTCGGTTTTCTTGCGAACCTCATCCCATCGCTCTGGAGACCATAGTTCAATTCTGTCAAAGACTCCTACTATCACCGCTTTTGTTCCTAAATTCGCATATTGCTTTAAATTATCAGGAATCAATATACGTCCAAGGCTATCAATTTCTTCTTCAGAAGCGCCTGCAAGCATAAAGCGAACAAAATTTCTCGTATCTGCCTGTCCAAGCGGTAACTTACTTAACTTTTCTGCCATACCTTCCCACGCCTTCACTGGATACAAAAACAAACAGTGGTCTGGACCTCGTGTAACCACTATCGTTCCCCCGAGTTCCTTTCGAAGCTTTGTCGGTACTGCAAGCCTTTTCTTCGAATCAATCGTGTGGACGTATTCTCCAATAAACATAGAATTTTAAATGATATGCACTTTATCCACAACCTTATCCACTTTCCCCCACTTTTTTACCACTATGTACTAAATATACTCCACCATTTCACACTATGCAAACATTTAGTTTAACTATGAATAAGTGTTGTGCAATAAAGAAAAGTCCCCTTTCGGGGACTTTTATGCACAGTTTATAAACTGTGAAACTATGACTTTGGTCTCAGAGTTGGAAATAGTATTACTTCGCGTAGATTGTGTCTATTAGTTAACAGCAACATAAACCTATCAATTCCAATGCCGAACCCAGCGGCAGGCGGCATCCCGTATTCAAGGTTTTCAACAAAATCACTGTCTGCGGGAGCAGCTTCGTCATCCCCCTTTCGACGAAGTTCTTCTTGTTCTTCGAATCTCTTATTTTGATCAACTGGATCATTGAGTTCTGAAAAACCTTTTACAAGTTCCAAGCCACCAATATACAGCTGGAAACTCTCCACTGTTTGGGGATTTTTAATCGATCTTTTTGCAAGCGGTAATAAAGATGCTGGGTGATCAGTAATAAAAGTTGGCTGCAATAAGTGTGGTCGTACAGCTTTACGAAAGATATCTTCCATAAGAGCCTCTCTCGTTATACTAGAATTAACATTTACACCAAAACGTTTTGCTGCGATGACTAGCTCGTCGTACTTCATATTTTCAACACCTGGCAATAAAGCATACTGTCCAATTGCGTCATAAAAAGAAATGCTTTTAAACGACTTTGAAAAATCGATGGTTTTTTCTTGATATAAAAATGACTTCTTCTTGGTTACGGTACGAACAAGTGCTTTTATCATCGCCTCCATAAATTTCATAAGCTCATGGTAATCCATATATGCGATATAAGCTTCGAGCATTGTAAATTCTGGGTTATGGGTAACATCAATGCCTTCATTTCTAAAATTACGCGCCAGCTCATATACTTTTGAATACCCCCCGACAAGTAACCGCTTAAGATACAACTCTGGAGCAATGCGTAAAAATAAATCTATATCAAGTGCGTTGTGATGAGTCTTAAATGGCCGGGCAGTAGTTCCGCCTGGTATTGGTTGTAACATCGGCGTCTCTACCTCCAAAAAATTAGATAAATTAAGATACTCTCGAATGGCAGTTATAAGTTTTGCTCGTGTCGTGAAAACTTCACGAGTCTCTTTATTTGACAGTAAATCAAGAGCTCGGTGACGATATCGCTCTTCAACATCTTGCAAACCATGCCATTTCTCAGGTAACGGTCGTAATGATTTTGCTAGCGGTCGCCAACGTGATACTAAAATTGACTGCTCTTTTCGTTTTGTTATATAAGCATGCCCTGTGACCTCTACAAAATCCCCCACATCAATGGCACTTATAAAAAGATCAAACAGCTTTTCATCAATATCTTCTTTGCGCAAAAACGCCTGAAAAAGCACCCCATTCTCCTCCAGATCAAAAAATGCCGATCCACCATGTGGTCGAAGAGCGCGCACCCGACCTGCAATTGTAAATATTTTTTTACCACGAAGCAGCGCAGCAAACTTACCTTTCACCTCTCCAATAACGTGCGTTCGATTAGAATGCGCAGGAAAAGCCTCACCAAAGTGATCTATAAGTAATGCTAATTTTTTATATCGAGCGTCTTGGATTTCTCCGAGCGAACTCATAAAGTATTTTAACCTACGTCAATAATATGATATTCCTGTTGCCCCTTTGGAGTTGAGACGAGAATTTTTTCATTTTTTTTGCGGCCCAAAAATGCCTTCCCAAGTGGTGACTCGTGTGAAATTTTCCCTTTGAGTGGGTCTGCCTCTTCTTTACTCACAATAACAAATTGCTGACGAGATCCCTGGCGCTCAAAGAATACCGTAGACCCAATACGCACTTCGGGAGTCATTGTATGAGAAATAATTTCCGCTCGCGCCAAGAGATCTTCGAGTTTTAAGATTTCAGACTCATTCACCATTTGCTCATCTTTCGCTTCAGCATATTCTGCGTTTTCTGATAGGTCTCCTAAACTCTTTGCGAACTCTAAATGCTGAGCAATCTCAATACGACGCCTGGTCTTGAGATCGCCTAATTTTTCACGTAAATCTGAAAACCCCTCTTTCGAAAGATATACTTTATCATCATCCATAGTTTGTATTTTTGCATCCATAAGCGTATAAAACTGTATTTTAGTGGACTTTTTTAATAATGTCAATTCAGAAGTCCTTCTACCCCTCCGTGGTCAAAAATCCAGCGAGTCACATCAGAAGCTACAGCACTTGCCCCGACAAGATTCTTGTGAGATCCAGACTCCATAAGTATAACAACCCCAATTTTAGGCTTTTCATACGGCATATACCCTATAAACCACGAGTTTACTCTATCTTTATTCCCAATCTCTGCCGTGCCAGTTTTCGCCGCATATCCACCCGGAACCCATGCCACCGCGGCAGCCGTCCCACCAACTTCAGCAGATTTTTGCATACCCTCTTTGATAACCTTATAATATTCAGAACTTAAGGGCACGGTATCAACTAAGGGGCGCTCCTCGCCTTTCACAAGATACGGTACAAATGCTTTCCCGTTATTCGCAAGCATCCCAAGCCCACGCATAACCTCAAGCGTAGTCACGAGGATATCGCCCTGGCCAATGCTAGCGTGATACGTATCCCCAATACGCCAAATTGGATTTTCAGGATGAGATTTTTTCTTTGTTTCTGGATCAGGTAAAAATCCAACCTTTTCTCCCGGCAAATTAATCCCTGTCGGTGTGTTAAAACCAAAACGCGAAAGCCATGATTTTATTTTTAATATTCCGAGACCGCTTACATCCCCAAAACCACCACCAACAGTATAAAAGTAAACATCACTCGATACTGCAAGAGCACGACGCATATCGACATACCCGTGCGCTTTCCAATCGAGAAATGTACTTACCTTGCCTTTTTGAAATGGATCTGGAATTGATAAAGATCCAGAACTAAAGATTTGCTTCTCGGGCGATATAATATGTTCCTCGAGCGCTGCAAGAGCAATAAATGGTTTTAAAATTGACCCTGGCGCATACGTTCCCGCAACTGCCCGATTAAAGAGCGGTGCATTCGGACTTGAAAAAAGCTCTTTTGCGGCTGCTTGATCTAGCCCTTTTGAATAAAGATTTATATCAAAACTTGGATCACTCACAATAGCGAGGATTGATCCATCCGTAACCGAAAAAATGATACCTGCTCCACCGCGGAAACCCCGCTCAGACACAACACGATTAATGTTTGACCATAATGCTTCTTGTAATTCTGCATCAAGCGTTGTCGTTATATTCTCTCCTGCCTGTGGTTGCTTAATAACTCCTCGAGATAAAATTTTACCTGATGCATTTAACTCTTCATTCCGTTCCCCAGGAATACCTCGAAGTCTGGTGTCATATTGCTCTTCAAGCCCCGTTTTCCCTTTTTCATTAACACCCAGATCGCTTGTTCCTAGTTTTATATCTTCCGCCGTTATAGACCCCACAAAACCTAATATATGGCTATACGCAAATGGATGACGAACCTGCCGCCAATATCTTACTTCTTGCTTCTCATCAACTGAAACCTCGTTTGATATAAGTACACGGCCCTTTCGATCATATATAAGACCACGCGGGGGCTCGATATATGTCTTCTGAATATAATTATTTTCGGCGCGACTCTGAAGCTCAGCGCCTCGAACAACTTGAAGCCAAAAAGTTCTACCAAATAAAAAAGCTCCAAAAAGAAACAAAAATATAGCAAATGAATATATAGCACCACGACTTATTGGTCGTTCAATAACACCCTCAAGTCTTTCTCGAGCAAATCCTGGAATATTCTCTGAATCTAAAAATATCTCATCAGGGGTGAGTGAAAAATCTTCAGAATATGATTTTTTCTTCCACAAAAGCATACGAGAATAATTTAATCGAAAAGAATATGCCGTACATTGTTATACCAACAAATACCGCAAGTAAAAACTGATGGGACAAAAAAAGACTACTTCGTAAAAATAATTCCGACATACTCGGTCGCATAACTATATAGTGCAAAATCGCTAGGCTCTTACCGTATAAAACCACGCCAAGAGAAAATGCGAGAAACCGAGAACTGTATGATGAGGCATCAAATAGATCAGCTGCTGCATGAGTCATAAATAATGCTAACCAAAGCGCAGACCCCGCAAGGCCAAAGGGTAATAATGAGTAAACTTCAACAGCAAAAAATCCAATAGATACTGCTGGCCAAAGAAACCAAGATCGATAACGAAACAAGGCCAGATAAAATAACATTATTATATAGATATCAACCGCCATACTTAGTGAACTAGAAGCTCAACCTGCTGAAGTGTGGTTAGATTTACAGGACTAGAAACCATTAAAATCAGAAAGGGATCCGAAACGACATCAATAATTCGTGACACCGTTCCCAACGAGAGAGCGTCGCCGTCGTCATTATATACAATATCACCTTTTTGGACATCGCTACCGCGAGGCACGCGCGCTTCTAACAAGGAAACTCCTTGCCCAATCAGTTCGAGTGGTATTCCCGACCTAGAGATCACTCCTTGTATTTTAAAGAATGGAGATGTAATCGATTGTACCTTACTCGAATTATTACTCTGAACCGTAACAATGCCTACCAATGAGTCCCCCGAGAGAACTTTCGTGCCGACTTCAACACTCTTATTAATTAAAAATACATCTTGAAATTCATCAGAGCGCTTTGCAATAACATGTATTGAAGACGAATTTGGTATTGTACTCGATACAAGACTCTCGCTTTTAAGGACCTGAAGATTTTGAAATACAATGGAGTTGGCAACGCGTAATGTGAACTGCTCAAAAGGAACAAGTATTTTTGTAAAAAGCGCTATAACAAAAAAAAGAGAAAACGCACCAAAAAAAATATATCGAACTTTAATTGATCGCCGTCTCATACTCCACCTCTAGCAAGACCTCTCTAAGCTTATCTATATCTTCAAGAATAATTCCAGCGCCTCGTACCACCGCAGTTAATGGATCTTCTGCAACTCGTACTGGAATTCTTGTTTCGCGCTCAATAAGCGTATCAAGGCCTCGCAGTAACGAACCTCCTCCGACTAATACGATCCCTCGATGGATAATGTCCGCGACTAGCTCAGGAGGAGTCATCTCAATTGTTTCGCGAATAGCTTTAATAAGTATTGTGATAGAGCTCCGCATAGCTTCACGAATATCGCTATCTGTTACTAACACTTCTCTCGGTAATCCTGTTACCAAGTCACGTCCTCGCATCGTCGCTTCAAGCGGCATATCCTGAGGCAGCACAGATCCAATAGCAATTTTCAAATCTTCCGCCGTACGCTCTCCAAGCAACAACTTAAACTCATCTCGCGCATATTGAATAATATCATTATTAAGACGATCCCCAGCAACTCGTAAGTTTTTCGCAGCAACTATCCCTCCGAGCGATACGACTGCAATGTCGCTAGTCCCACCACCAATATCAACTATCATATTCCCAACTGGGTCTTGAACTTCAAGTCGAACTCCAATTGCCGCAGCCATAGGCTCTTCTACGAGATACACTTCCGATGCCCCTGCCGAAAGTGTGGCATCTTTAACTGCTCGTCGCTCAACCTCTGTAATGCCTGAAGGGATCCCAACAACTACACGTGGTCGGCTAAATAATGCGGTACGCTTCCCTGCTGCGCGCTTAATAAAATACCGAAGCATTTCTTCTGTGATTTCGAAATCTGAGATGACACCATCTACCAATGGCCTGTTTGCTACGATATGACTTGGTGTTCTACCAACCATGCGCTTTGCCTCCATTCCGACCGCCACAATATGCCCAGTCTTTTGATTGATTGCTATAACCGATGGCTCATTAATAACAATCCCCCGCCCACTTACATAGACTAAGGTATTTGCAGTACCGAGATCAATTCCAATATCTGTACGGCCAATCAAAAGTGAGAGATATTTATTTAACATACTAATTTTAGAAATGACTGAATGTCCATCAGCGTAACATCGGTCTCAGAACGTTTCTTAACTTCAATTTTATCTTCTTTGACTGTTTTTTCACTCACCACTACTCGCCAAGGGATCCCAATCAAATCAGAATCACTGAACCGTTCGCCGGGAGTTTTATATTCCCTATCATCAAACAAAACGTCTACTTTCTTTTTTTGAAGCTCTTGATAAATCGAGACGGCAAATTCCTTTACTTTGGGAGAAAGCGCCAAAATATGCACTCGAAATGGCGCGACTACCTCTGGCCATATAATTCCACGCTCATCGTGATGCGTTTCCACAAGCGTCCCGACAAGTCTTCCAGGACCAATACCATATGAGCCCATAACGACTGGTTTTTTCTGGCTTTTTTCATCTTGGTAGAACAATCCAAATGCTTCAGAAAACTTTATACCAAGTTTAAAAATATTACCTACTTCGATGCTCTTTCCTATCTGAAGCTCACTCTGACAATTCGGACATTTTTTAAAATCGGCAATAATTTCTTTATTTCGTGCAAATGAACATTTCGTACAATATACAATCTCATCTTCACCAGCATCTGAGAGTACCTGAAACTCGTGCGAAAATTCTTTCGTAAACGCACCTCCCGACGCCTCTACACAGTACGCGTCGAGATCTAAACGCTTAAAAATAGAACGATAGGCTTCTGTAGCAACTTGGTAAAACGAATCTAAATCTTCTGGGGTCGTATGGAAGCTATATAAATCTTTCATTAAAAATTCTCGTCCGCGAACAATGCCAGATTTTGCACGAGGTTCGTCGCGAAATTTTGTCTGTATTTGAAAAACATACTGCGGCAAATCACGATATGATGAAATAAATGGCATCGCGACTTTCGTAATAATTTCTTCATGAGTCCAGCCCAAACCCAAATCGCGACCTCCCCTATCTTTTAACTTATACATCTCTTCGACTTTCCAGCGATCAGTCGTCTCCCATATTTCGCGTGGCTGAAGGCTTGGCATATGAAGCTCTACAGCGCCGATTCGCTCCATTTCCTCACGAATAATCCCATTGACTCGCTCAAGCACTCGCCAACCCAAAGGCAAAAAAGTCCACACTCCAGCAATCAATTTATCAACAAATCCCCCCCGAATCAGTAATTCGGCATTTTTGGAAGATTCGTCTTTTGGCGCTTCTCTTAGTGTCCGTGAGAACAATTTTGATTGCAGCATGGAGATATACTAGCACTGCAAAGCAAAAATGAAAATACTATCAACCTATTACCCTATACGAAAAAGCTTAAGATATTGTTCGTAGTGAAGAATGTCTTGACGCGTTATCCAAATAAAGAACCCTATGAGCAATAAAAAGAATACCGAATGAATCGCGCTCGATACTCGAGCTGGAATTGGCCTTCGAATTATTTTTTCGATGACAAAAAAGAAGATACGTCCCCCATCAAGCGCTGGAATTGGCAAAATATTGATTACTGCAAGGTTAAGCGAAAGAAATGCAAGAAGCTGTAAAAAAGCTGTAATCCCAACATCAAATGATTGACGCGCTACAAAGGCAATTCCAATCGGACCGATCACCTCACCGGGAGCCGTACCTGAAGAAAAAAGTTGAGCGAAAAATCCAACAAGCCCAGCAGTAAGCGCTTTAAGCCCAAAGTATGTCATCTTGAGGCCGGCCCAAGGAGCTTTATACCAAACAACTGGCAGAAAACCAACTTCACTAATTACAACACCAAGCGCTCCTTGTCCTTCTGGTATATTTTTTCGAGGCGTTATTTGTATACTTAATTGTTCTTGATCTCTTTGAATACGAAATGTTGTATCGATGCCACGATGTAATTCTATTTGTTCATGAACTTCGTCAACGCTGATAACCATACCTGAGTCATCTCCAATACTTACAATAAAATCACCCGCTTTAAGCCCCGCCGCTTCTGCGGGCGAACCAGGAGCGATATTTTGTATCTGCACGCCCGCCTGCTCAGTAC
>ERZ1292625.4077-Hain-H41-01um-R1-4077-length-11214-cov-10_pt1 | contig 11214 bp, 23 predicted proteins | sample MGYA00564400_ERZ1292625 | MGnify/ENA primary metagenome ERZ1292625 (study PRJEB36523, sample SAMEA6512639) | groundwater metagenome | collected 2019-01-08 | study: AquaDiva: Metagenomics assemblies of 32 groundwater samples
GGCTGGCCGGTGGCGGCAGCTCCAGCGGTGGCGGCGGGAGTGCGTCAGGCTCGGCGCTCGGCAACCCGAACGAAACCAATCAGCGGGTGAATCTCGACATTGAGAACAATAACATCGGCTCCCCGATCAATATCAACATAGGCGGGCGGCAGAACAACCCGGACGCGAGCATCGGCGGGCAAGAAGCGATGGGCTACCTGCCCTCTTCGCAAATCGTGGACATGCTCCCCTATGGCTCGATCAACGGAAATGTGTCCTATCGAATGGCAGACAGCTTCGTTGATCCGATTGCGAACGGGGGATGGCTCCCGCCCTTTGCCTCGCCTGATGGGGCGCTCCCCTCTCAGCCGATGGCCTCGCTTGGCAAAACGAAAACGCTGTTGTATGTGGGCGCGGCAGCGGTGCTCCTAGTCTTGATTGTGAGGCGATAACATGGGCGGCGGTGGTGGAACTCCCTCAGTTCAGCAAAGCAAGACAGATACAAACGTCACGGTGACGAACAACATCACGGGGCCGCCGATCAATGTCAACGTCGGCTCAGAAGTGTTGAGCCCGATTGCTAACACCTTCCAGCCGCTCGCGGCAGGGCTGCAAAACTCGCTGCAAAGCCTGTCCGTAGGGTTCCAAGATGCAGAGACGCGGCGGGCACAGCAAGAGACGAAGACGGCAGACCTCGTACAGCAAAACGCGAAGACGCAACAACTCATGATTTTTGGCTTGATCGGCCTGGGAGCCGTACTGGTGCTTAGGAGGTGATGCAATGGGCATTTTTGACGATTGGTTTTCAACGGACAATTCCATCGGCGGGCCGGTCACTGAAGATTATGTGAATTGGGATCAGACCCCGCAAGAAGCGGCAGAACAGGAAATCTTGGGCCGGTCGATCTTAGAGAAAAGCCTAGGGGCTCGGCAGGAAGACTTGGGGCGCGGCATCGTGCAGGAGTCCATCGGAAAGAATTTGGTCGATGGCTTCCTGAACGGGTCCACGCAAGTTCAGCCCTGGCTCCGCTCGATTGACGCCACGCTCGGCACGGCTGGGCGCACGATCAGCCAGGTAGAAAGGCTGCTGGGTCCGACGAATCGCAACACCACGCCGGGAGGCGTTCCCCGCGAGATTGCACAGTCTGACCGGATCAGCCCGATTCTCTCATCGGTGCGGCGTTATCTCACGGTCAGCCCGCCTAGTGGGAACGTGTCGTTGGGGAACCCTCGGCAAGTCTCGACCTTCTCCGCACAGTTCGATGGCTGGGACTATGCCACGATTGGCATGGTAGCCGTTGGCGGCTTCCTGCTGTATCGGGCGCTGAGATGAAAACCTCAACCGTTCTGCTCATTGGTGGGGCGGCGCTTGTAGGAGTGATGATGGCAAACAAAAAGCGGCCGCAATTGGCTCAGGATGCGTCAATCTCCAATGGTCCGACTCAGGGGCCGTCCCCACTCTATAACGCGGGATCCTTGACCAATGCGCAAGAAGCTATGGCCGAATTGATCCGATCAGAGGCCGAATCTGCCGGGCTTGACCCGGCCTTTATGATTGCCCTGGCCGTAACCGAAAGCTCTCTTGACCCTTCTGCGATCGGCGATGATGGGTTATCCGTGGGCCTGTTCCAGCTCAACAAGAAGTTTCACAGCCTCTCACAGAGTCAGCTACTCGACCCGCTCACCAATGCGGATACGTCCATGGTCGAAATGCTGGCCTTGATGCGGCGCTTTCCAGGGAACACCTTCGGGGCCTATGCGGAAGCCTGGACGCTGGGCGGCTCTGGCCGATTTGTGAAAGGCAAAACCAACCCCGGCAAAATCCGCGCGATGCAGAAAGCTATCGGAGACTTACACCTAGACCTAGACTTGATGGGGGTTCCCAATGCCTAGAGAACAGAATCTTGCCGTCCCTTCGACCTCTGCCATTGTTGCGCCGGGAGCATCGGGAACCGTGGTCAACGTGGCAAGCGACCGGACACGAGGGTATCAAGTATTCCTGAAGCGGCTCGGCATCGCCATTGATCCAGTCAGCAACAAGGCGGCGGCAACATTCCGCCTGCTGGTGAACGGCTCGCCGTTCTTCCCCTTCAATAACATCACGTCACAGGTAGGAGACTTGACCAACCCCACCCCGTTCGATCCGCCCGTGAAGCTGGGCGAACATTGCGCGGTGCAGATCGTGGGAGAAATGTCAGCGGCGGCGGTAGGTAATACCGAGATGGCGGCAACGGTTCAATTGCTGCTGGTGCCGGTGGAGGGTTTGTAAGATGTGGCAACCGCTCGAATACGTCCGCGAAGCACTCGGCACGCTGCTGGCCGGTGAAGACGTAGCCAACAACGTCATGAAGGTGGAGAATCGCGGGGCCGCTGCGAGCATCACGACGGCGGCGACGACCACGATCAAGAGCGGGCCAGGGCATGTCAACTCCATCCGGGTAGCGGGCGGCGTGCTGGGCGCCGTCACGATCTACGACAACACAGCCGCAAGCGGAACCGTCATACTCCCGGAGGTGACTCCGATTCAGGGGCAGGTGCTTCTTGAAAATATCGAATTTTCCATAGGTCTCACCATCGTTACGGCAGCGGCCTCAATCATTTCAGTAAGCTACAGGTAGAGATGGGTCTGCCTCTCAACTATCAAGCCGCGGCTCCACAATTGCTGTGTCAGTCTGCCTTGGCGAGTACGTTGTCAATCGTCCGCGCGTCCGGTGATGGCGTGGCGACGATCACCGACAACCTTGACCCTGCGTTCATCCGTCCATCAGGCTTCCCCTCTTCGCTAAAAATTCAAGTGACCACACCAGGCACGCTTGATACCGTCTACAATATCGACTGGGCAATCAATAAGACGCTGCATGACGTGGCGCGGTTTGCGCTGGCCTATCATTTCTCTCCCTCTACTACGGTGGGATGGGGCTGGACGATGTATATCGGCCAGACCTCGACCTATGCCGACAATCTCCAATATGGACCATTGACAGTTATCCCGAACTCAGCAAGGCATGGCTGGAACACCATCTCTTTAGACCGTCAGACAACTTCGACGGTGGGCGGCGCTCCGGTACTGACAACACCTTTCCAGCGGGTGCGCTTCAGGCTGCAATTCAACGCGGGAGTGACCGGGACCATCTACATAGGCCCGCTACTCTATAATCAGCACAACCGCCCGAAAGTCATTTTTACGTTTGACGACCAGGCGTGGGCTTCTCAGTACTCAAGCGGCTTCGTCTATATGCGTGATCGTGCGGTAGTGGGTTCCCACGCCGTTGAAACGTCCATCGTAAAAGCCGGGAACGGTGTCACGTTGCCGAACTTGCTGGAGATGAACGCGCTCGGCTGGAGCTTCCACAATCACACACACACACACCCCGATCTAACCACGCTCGATGAAGCGGGCTTGATCTCAGAAATAGGAACCGCCCAAGACTATCTGAACCAATGGGGCCTCACCAATGGAAGAGATACGTTTGTATACCCATTTGGAGCTACGAACGACTTTGTAGAGTCGGTCCTTCAGCGGTTCGGCTATCGCCAAGGGGCCATTGTCCGGGCACAGATTGAAAAACACTGGGACGGCCTCGAAAGTCCGTTCCGTATCAATCGGCAAGACACGGGCGGGAACGTCTTAGCGACCCTCACCACGCGGATAGATCAAGCGGTGAAGTGGGGCGGCTATGCGGCGTTCCTCACTCATGATATTGCGGTGGGTGCGACTGGCGCACAGACAGAACTCTCCGTCTTTCAGGGCCTCGTGAACTACGCGCTCAGGCTCAGAGATGCGAACGTGCTGGATATCATCACACTCCAAGAATTCATTGACGGCCTGGCAGGGTTTCGGCCACGGAGGTTCTGAACTGTGGGCATCTGGGGCGGGACTGTTCAACACGGGCACATAGGACTTGAAGACGGCGGCACGCTTCCTCCTGATGGGTCTTTCAGAAAAACCCCCGGCTTTTTTTCGACAACTTCCACGTTGGGCGCTCTCGTAACAGGAACAGACCAATCCTTTACCCCTCGACTGGGAAGAGGAATGATAATCGGCCTATCTGGAAATTGCTTTCTTTCTGGAGTCCCAACCCTACCGGGTACAATTCACCTTTCCGTGATCGGTCAGATCGTACTGGGCACAATGACCCTCACGCTTGCGGCGGTGAACGAACGAAAGAACTTCTCTCAGAATTTTCTGGAGCCTCCAGCGGGAGGAACGGGAGTCTATCAGGTAATAGCTGACACAAGCTCAGGAACATTGAATCTATTGACGGATTGTTTTTGGGGGATAGAAACGGGGCGAGGATGAAAACAGAATTAAGGCTTCAGATTACTTGTTCCGATCCAATCGAGTGTAGCGCAACATTACTGAGAAAGCTCGGGCATGGTCCGGGTTTGAAGTTGATGGCTGAAACTGCATCCGATACGGTTCACGGCTCACTGTCAATTCTTCACACGCCAGGCGATCACACCATCATCGTAGAACTCTATGACGAAGACAAAGAACCCACAGCGGCGAGGAAATCAAGGCTTGCATCACACCCCAACAAACCGACTAGGGATGAACTTCTAAGCCGACTCACACAGGCGGACCCGTTCACACCAATCCAACCGCCTCCCGGTCTTCTCGCAAAGGCATGGGACAACATCACAACATTATTCAGCTAGTCCGATTGGACCTTGACAGAATCGGGAGCCTAATAGATGATGCCAACATCTCTGGCAGGAGAGGACATGGTTACAAAACTTTGGGCGCTTCTCGGTATTGGCTCTACGATCGTAGGGCTTTCTCTATTTAATCCCTCAACAGGTAATTTCTCTCGCTCGGTGCTTTTCCCGGTGGCGCGTGCCGTGGCAGCTCAACCACGCGAAGACGGAGCAATCGGGCTTCTGTCCAAAATAGAAGAGGCTTTGATTCCTGGATTCAAGACCCTACTTGATACCGTCAGCGAACGCTATGAGAGAGAAGTTCTGATAGGGCTACAGGAGCACACGCAACGATCTTCCTTGCTGGTCGCCTCGCTCTATACAACGAAGTTTGACCATTGCGAGAGTCAATATATTGGAGCGGGAAATAGATTTTTCCCGTTAACTGACGGCTGCGGCTTTCAATCTTTAGCGGAAGGAGGCCCCCGCTAGGCCCCTCCCCCCCCTCAAATTCGAGTCTATCAAGAGTGATTATGTCAACTCGATTTTGTGAGGGGAGCGCGTCCGAATCCTGGCGGCTCCCATGCTTTCCCGTAGTCTATCTAGGTCCATCTCTCCCTGTCTAGCGCCATTTGCCGTCTGTAGGTTCCCTCTCCCCTCTGGAGAACTTACATGACGCGGAACAACCTACTTAGATTTACCCCTCCCTCGATCTCAGGGATCTCAGTCAACCCGGTCACGGGTGATCTCTCGATTACGATTCAACCGGGTTCCGCCACAACAACGGACCTCTGTGAAGTCCTGAACTCGCTCCTGTCCTTTTCTAATAGCCTTCGGCGGGCTCAGGACAACACCGAAAGCCAAATCAAGGCCGAACGTCAGGTCACAGAGTTTCAAGCCCGCTGCATCGAAGTGGGGCGGTCCTATCAACGTCTCCGCGTGGCCGGGGTGAAGCATCGGGCGGCGGTGCGCTCGCTCTTTGTCGATCCAGCATTTTCCGATCTTAACGGTTCGCTCTCTGAGTTTGGGTATTGGGTGAAGGTCTATGGCCTTCCATCCGGTTCCGGTGGTTCCACGGTGGGGGCTCGCCCCAAGGCGAAGCCTCCCACACGGTCTAAGTCTTAGAGAGAGAGTTCTTTCTTAAGAACTCTCTCTAACTAAGAAGCCGTAGGCTGTATTACTAGGTGTCGCACATGGCTACAGGTATCAAAAACGTCGGCTTATTCGTGCAGAGTTTTAAGGGGCTCGGCCTCTTGGAGCGGCATCTTCTGTTGACGGTGCTCTCCGTCTATCACAACCGTTCCCCTTGTGCGCTCTCCATTGATCGGTGGGCGGCGCGGCTCGGCGTGCATCGAACGTCGGTATATCGAGCGTTGGCAAAATTGGAGGGCCAATACCTTGAACGGATTAGCAGACCAGGACGGACCAATCTGTATAAGCCAACTGCCAGAATTTGCGCGGTGGTTTTCGGATCGAATAGCGGACGGAATCAGAAAGGCACAACCCCGGAGAGGCCCCTGTGTGGATTGCGGAAGGGACGCGCTGAAGATGCCGGATCCGTATCACGAAGAGGAACGGCCTCTCTGCCTGGAGGACTTCATAGACAGACGGCGGCACGCGATCAAGACACTAGCCGAGCGAACCCGCCAGCCGGTGACCTCTCTGAACTTCAACGCTTTATTCTTGCCATTAGCGAGAAGGTACCTACTCAAGATGAAGGAGAACTATGAAAACGCCCGAAGAACAGGCCGAGATTCTTTCAACGATGATCGACCGACTGATTTCCTTGCGCAGGGTGATCGTGCTGGGCGGTGCGAACCCTGGCGCTAGTGAGGTTGATGGCGTCATGGATAGCTGTGCGCAAACCTTCGCGCTGTGCTACGCGAGGAAATATGGAGAGGAGCCAAGGATATGAGATGGGCAAGGAAGTGCGAAAAGTGCCAGAAGTGGACCCGCGAGGCCATGTTCCTGATTCGTCAAGAAACGATGTGTGGAGAGTGCGGGAAAAAGGAAATCCTTCGATGGAACGAAATCATCCATCAGGACTTGCAACCCTGCTCCGTTGCCTTGGCTGCGGTCGGTGGCGATGGATCAGCGGCGGAAATGGTCCGCTCTGCGAGCGGTGCCGATTTTATGACGGAAAGGAGCTAGCGCCATGCCCTCAGCGAAAAAGAAAAAATCTCCCACGCTCAAAATGAATTGCCCATTTCCCTTCTGTGACGGCCTCGCCACGGTGCAGGCGTGCAAGGGAAAGAAAATTCGGGGAGCCAAACATCAGGACTACTACTGGCTGTGTGACTGTCAAGCCAAGGGATACTTCACCGATGAACATTTCAAGCGGCTTGATAAGGCTAAAAAAATCTCCATTGCTACGGCATAGCAATCCATAGCAATCGCATTGCATTGGCGGGGAGCTATCCGGCTCCCCGCCTCTCCTGCATCATCACGCCATACAGTGACCACTTAGGAGGGTTTGTCATGGCGTGGCTTCCATCGTTGATTTCTCTACTTATCGGCATCTTGGGCCAATTCAATGCGGCGGATTGGGTGGCAAACCATCCGAACGTAGCGATGGGCCTTGGCACGCTCGGCACGCTCATCACGGCCTTGATTAAGTCTCCGTTTCAATCGTCTTCAGACGCGGGAGGGATGCCAGCGGCAAAGCACTTTCTCTTCGGCGTCTGTCTCTTCGTTGGGGCGGCTCTGGCGTCGGCCTGTGAACCGGCCTATGCGCTCGATGTGAAAGCGACCGGCGCAATCGTGAATATGCAATATCAGGAGCCCACGCAAAACGCGGACGGCACGCCGTTAAGTGACCTGGCGTTTACCTCGGGATATTGGGCGGCCATGCCGAACGGTTCCCCGATGGAATGCGTTCAGACTCCCGCGAGTGCGGCCACGGGTGGCGGCACAATCCAAGCCGCTTGTACGGTGCCGATATTGGCCGGACAAGAGGCAGACTTTTCATTCTCAGTTACGGCAACCGATCACAGCGGGAACGCGAGCACCCCTACCCCTGGGGTGATCGTGCGGCTTGATTTTTTGGCTCCGGCTTCCCCTCGGTAAACGATGCCCTTTTTTTTGGTGGTGACAGGCCATGGCAATTATGACGGAAGCTACTTCCTCGACTCCCGGCAAGAAGAAAAAGAATTCGCCTCCCGCCCGTTCCTCAAGTTCGGCCTTGCCGGATTCTTCCGCGCTCTTGGAGAGTATCGAGTCTCTAAAAAAGAGGATCGAAGAACTGGAGAACCGGAAGGAGCTGGACCCGGAAGACCGGGAAGCCTTGAGCGAGTACAAGACGGCGCTGAAAGCAAAGAAGTCTCAGGCGTCGGCCTCCCCGGCTGAAGCGGTGCCAGCGACCGAAGAGGGCGCGGGATTTTGGGACTAGGCAACTATGAGCGTGTATGAATCACAAGAGGATCTCGACACCCTGATAGCTGAAGCGCACGCGATCAGCAACGGGGATGATCCTTCAAAACTGGCCGGGAACGGCGGGCCTGCCCCCGCTACTCCCGAAATCGGGGATGGGGCGGGAAGTCCGTCTTCTGCTCCCTCCCCGGCCTCCTTTGCGGAAATCGCGGCGCTGGGCCTCTTGGTGCTCGACAGCGGGTTTCTCTTGGCCTTTGGTCTGGGCTCCGCGATACCAGACCCCCTACGCGGGGAAGCTCAAAAAAATATCGAAGCGATTTGCGCCAAGTATCTCCCGGCTGTCTCGAACGTCGGGCCGGAGATGGCGCTGGTGTCCATTGTGGCGATTCACGCATTCAACTGTTATCAGGCAAACGGATGGCGGACAGCTGCACAGTCGCGGGCATCGTCGGGAAACGTGGGAGCGGAAAAAGCACCCTCATCCGACGGTATCGCGTAAAAGCCAAGCGGTCGATCGTGTGGGATTGGAAGGAAGAATATGAAGGGCAGATTGTCACGCTCAACGATCTCCCCAAGCTGTTCAAGCGCAAATCGTTCACGGCGGTTTACCGCCCTGGACGGTGGGCAACCTACCGGCACATGGACGCCCTCGCGCATGTCTTCATGGCTATCGGCTCAGACTTTCTGTTCTGTGTGGACGAGGCGACGACGGCAACACATGAATATCGTGAGGGCGGCCTGTGCCAGCTTTTGCGCTTCTCACGGCATCGGAACATTGACCTCGTATGGGGTACTCAGCGTCCATGCAGAATCCCCGGCGTGCTGATTTCTGAAGTCAATACGATGCACATTTTCCATTTGCATAACCGGCAGGATCTTCAAGCCCTTCGCACTGTGTTGACGGATGAACAGTGTCAGCGGGTGGCGGCGCTTCCGCCTCATGAGTCAATTACCGTTAACCTGTAGGAGGTTTTACTATGTCCGTTGTATCAGCCGGGAAAGAAGTGGTGAATTCGTTCATGTCTCCTAAGAAAGTGTTGGTCGGGGTGGCGCTCACCTTCGGCACGCTCTGGATTATGTCCAACCTCGCTCCCGGCCTGGGTGCTATGGCGGGACTTCGCACGAATCGCGGCTTGCTGCCTATCCCCTTTTGGCCCTTCCAGGGCGGCGGGATGACGGCGGCTCCGTCTGCGGCCTCGGTGTCTTCTGATGACTCGGTGGAGTCGGCTTTCTGGCGGGCGAACGCGGCCTAACGCGGCGCTGGCTTTCTTCAACCTTTCCGTTGTGCAGGGCAACGGCTTTGACTCAATGGGAGGGTTTCGTTATGGCTCAAGAATATGAACAGCCGCTTGGTAGTGCGGCAATCACCTGGGCGGCGGTGGCTGCGGTGCCGGTGGCTGCTGGCGATGCGTCCGGGCTGGTGCGCATTCGCCTGCCTCGTAAGGCGCTCATGAAGCATCTGAAGATTCGCCTTGCTGGTTCTTACGATCAATCCGTAGGAGCCGAGACGCAAGCGACCGAAGGCAACCCGGTGCTGATTCAAGAAGTCCGGTTGTCGCTGGAAGGCTCCCCTCGTCGGCAATTCTTCGGCGGAGTGCTCTTTGAACTGAACCGGCTCCGCAATCGCGGGGCAGGGCTCAAGACAGATCCATCCGTAGGCGTGGCCGCTGGCAAGGCGTTTTCTTCCACGCTGATCTACGACATGGGCTATCTGGATTTGGAGGGCCCGTTGAGGGAGTCTACCTATCTGGACTTGGCGAAGTTCGGAGACGTCTACCTCGAAATCCAGTTTGCTCCGTTCAATCGCTACGTGTCAGGCAATACCCAAGCCAATATGTCCGCAACCGTGACGGTTGAGGAACTGGGGATCTACAACGTGACGCGGCGTTCACAGATCCATTTTGAGGCTCGGAAGGTCGCACAGATCAACATGGCCGTGAGTGGCAACGATCAGATCGTTGACTTGATCCGGTCCATCGGCACCACGCGGGCGCTGTTGCTTCGCGTCGGCACGCTGGGAGCCACGCCGATTATCACGGCACCGACGGCGCTGTCTGCCGTTGGTGTCAAGGGAACGCTCTTGATTGGCACCACGCAAGACCTGAAAGCCAAGCTGCCCACGGCGGCCTATACCTCAGACGTGGGAACGGGCCGGAGCGGAATCGCTTTGACGGCGGGCTATGTCCTGCTCGACTTCGCGCACAACTTCAAGCCGAACGGTTTGATTGAAGCGCGGCGGTACAGCGATCTTGAGTTGACATTTGACATTGCGGGAACCGCTAACACGCTGATGGATGTGTATCAGCTGATGACGGCTCCGCACTAAGATTCAAAACGCGCGTAGCGTTTCGAGTGGGGCGGCGGGAAGCGATCCTTCCCGCTGCTCCTGGCCCCAACCAAGGAGAATGAGCGATGCCGAGAGAAACCTACTGTAGTAAGTGTCAGGGCATGGTGAACGGGAACGGCTGCGAGCTGGAAGCCTGCGAAGTAAACGACGGCAAAGGCTTCAAGAACAAGCAGGAGCGAGAGAAGGCGACGGAGAAAAAAGAGGTTGCGGCGAGTGCCAAAGGTTGAACTAGACCGGGCATTCTTGGAGCAAGTCTACCAAGGCCCGGACCTGGAAGGGTTCGGGCGCTTTGTCGCGCGGGCGGCGGTCGATGACAAGTTCTTTGTCTATGCCGAACGTCCGGCCACGCTCGGCATTGTGGAGCAATATCAAAGCGACTATGACTTAGGGAAAGTCTACTACGGGCACCATCTGGCCGGAAATTGGAAGATTCTTCGGCAGGCGTTACGGGTGGCCGAGGCCAACAAGGTTGACCACTTTCTCTATCCGATTCGCGCCGGACAGGTGAACACGTTTGAACTCTACGACGTGCTCACTAGGCGATACGGCTTTGAGCCCTATCAAGCGGTGCTCGTGAAACGGTTTTTGAGGTAGCACGATGCCAGATTTTCCGATTGGGTGCTTGTGGTATGTGGCCTGCTTTGCGGCGGGCATTCTCATTGACCGGCTCGCAGACGTAAAGCTCTCCGACGTATTCAGGAAGAGGGATTAGCTATGGGATCAGCGGCGGCGGGACTCAGCGGCGCGGCAACCGGGGCGACAATGGGCGCGGCCTTCGGGCCTATCGGTATGGGGGTGGGAGCCTTGGCCGGTGGCTTGCTCGGCGGGCTGGCCGGTGGCGGCAGCTCCAGCGGTGGCGGCGGGAGTGCGTCAGGCTCGGC
>ERZ1292625.4079-Hain-H41-01um-R1-4079-length-11209-cov-5_pt1 | contig 11209 bp, 6 predicted proteins | sample MGYA00564400_ERZ1292625 | MGnify/ENA primary metagenome ERZ1292625 (study PRJEB36523, sample SAMEA6512639) | groundwater metagenome | collected 2019-01-08 | study: AquaDiva: Metagenomics assemblies of 32 groundwater samples
ATCTACGACTTCACGAGAAGTTTTTAAGTCAGTTCCCACAGAAATGCTCCACACACTTTCATCGTGCATTCTTTTTATCACTTCTTCTCTGTCCTTATTAAAAGCAGAGAAATTCAAATGCGAATGTATATCAAAATATTTTGGTATCATTGCTGAATTCTATCAAAATATCCTTGAATTACGAAATAAAAGTTTAACCTTTATATGAATAACTATTTTCTCGCAAAAAGCGGTTCTGGCATTTTGTTTTCCATGACCGCGTTTTTAATTTTTTCAGATGTTTCCGGAAGTATCGGCTCTAACATACGCGCGATTAAATAAAGTTTATTTATCGCGTTTTTTATAATCTCAATTCCTTCTTCTTTGTCTTCTTTTATAATACTAAATGGTTTTTTTTCTTGAATATATTTGTCCAGATTTCCAATATATTCCCATACCAAGTCCGCGACTTTGTTTATTTGAAAACTCTCAAACAAATTTTTAAATTCTTTAAACACTTCTTCGTGGCTAAATTCTTCTTTAAGATTTATCGGTTTATCAAGGTTCATTTCGGCAAGCTTCATAATTCGCGCCGTTAGATTGCCAATGCCGTTTGCCAAGTTCGCGTTATACGCTTCTTTAAACTTCCACATTGTGAAATCACTGTCCTCAAATGGGTTTATATGCCGCGCCAGGTAGTACCTTAACGCATCTGTGCCATACTCATTCACTAAATCTTTCGGGTCAATAACATTCCCGACACTCTTGCTCATCTTAGTGCCGTCTATTGTCAGATAACCGTGAACTACAATTTTTGTTGGAAGTCGTATTCCAGCGGATAAAAGCATTGCTGGCCAATATATTGTATGGAATCTAAGAATGCCTTTTCCTATTATATGTATAATTTCACTGGCGTTTGTCCAATATTTTTTAAATTCATCACTTTCAGAAGCGTATCCAAGCGCGTTGATATAGTTTGATAGCGCGTCAAACCATACATATTGCATCTGTGAATCATCTTTCGGCACTTGTATGCCCCATCCATGAGCGCGTTCTACCGAACGAGATATACTAAAATCTTCCAACCCTCTTTCTATAAATCTTAATGTTTCATTTTTTCGTGATTGTGGAATAATTTCTATTTTATCAGTGTTAATAATATCATATAATTGTTTTTGATATTCCGATAATCTAAAAAAATAATTTTCCTCCTCAATGACTTCTGGCATACTGTCAGGATGCTCTGAACATTTACCATCTATTAATTCTTTTTCTATCTTAAACTCTTCACATCCCACGCAATATAATCCTTTATATTTTTTCTTATATATATCTTTTTGCGCCTGTTTCCATAATTTTTGCGCTCCTAACATATGCCGCCTATCCACGGATGTTTCAATAAAATAATCATTTGAGATTGAAAGTATTGATGTGAGATATTTAAATCTTTCAGAGTGCTTTCTTACAAATTCAGCGACGGGTACGCCTTCTTTTTCCGCGGACTGCACATTTTTAAGCGCGTTATCATCAGTACCGCTTACAAAAAATGTGTCCGTATTGGACAATCTTTTATATCTAGTTATGATATCCGCCATCACAAACTCCATTGCGTGTCCTAAATGTGGATTTGAATTAACATATGGAATTGATGTTGATATAAAGGCAATTTTATTATTACTTAGTTTGTCCATTTTTATTTACTATTTAATCTTGAATTACGAAACACAAAAATTTATGGTCTGGTTGAGCAAAAACATTTTAAAAACAAAGAGATTTTGCGACCCGAGGACCTAAATTTTTGTGTTTCGTAATTCATAGTATTTAAATGATTTAATGCCAACTTAGCAGTATGTATTCTATCTTTATGTTGCAATAAAGACAATAACGATTGTATAAATAGTTGTTTCTTTGAAAAAGTTTTTAATAAATATTTTCAAGTAGATATAAAAAATTCTTACCAATGACTTATATTAGTTTCTTTCGGGTGTGTTTTCAAAAATGTTTCTTTTTTTCTTCACATCTTTTACAAGTTCTTGGACAATCGCCGCGATGGGAATAGACAAAATAATACCTAAAAACCCCGCGAGTTGCGCTCCAACAATAAGGGCGAGAATAACAAGAAGCGGAGGAACACCAACAACTTTTGTGACGACAAGCGGATAAATAAGATGGTTTTCAAATTGTTGAATAATCAAATAAAGTCCGGCAACCATAAGACCAAGCGTAACTCCTCCATCAACAGACGCTATGATAACACCTGGAATTGTCGCTAAAAACGCCCCGAAAAGCGGTATGAGCTCAAATATACCGGCAAGTACCGCCAAGAGTAGCGCGTAGCGCACATCAAGTATTGTGAGTCCCATATACACTAGCACGCCCACAATAAGCGCGAGTATTAGTTGTCCCTGCATCCACCGCCCAATCTTTATCTGCGAACGCTTCCAAAGATCAAGAATATAGTTATGATGCTTTACAGGCGTAACAACACGAAGAAAATCATCAATACCTGTTTCTTGTACCGCAAAATAAAATGAGAATACTATTATAAGAACAAAGCTTAATGCTCCGCCAAAAATAATACTAATTGATTTTATAAAACCCTCGGACAAATTATTAAACGCTTCTTGAAGACTTGACAATGCATCGCGGACGGAGAAAGTTTTTACAATTGACTCTGGACCACTTAAGAAATCCCCGCCAAAAATACCTGAAAGGTCAATAGAGTTTGTGTATGTTGGCAAAAATGCCAGAAAGTTTGACATTTCTTGTAAAAGAGTCGGCACAAAAAAATAAAATATGCTCAAAAGTGCAAGAAGTATAAGTACATATACCAAAAGTACCGCGAGAACTCTCGGCACTTTATACGATACAAACCATTTGGTAACTGGTTCTATGGCTGATGCTATTACTATTGCTGTAAGCACGATAAGCACTAAGTCTTTTAGGAAAAACAATACAAAAACCAAAAGCCCAAATAAAATTACTTTTATAATTGTTCCAGAACTAATTGTAATATTCATATTTTTCAAATGTTCCATATTATTATAATAGCACTATATTGATACTGATGAAACAATTTCTTCCACTTTTATTCTCTTTTGCCCGCCTGTGTCGCGGTCGCGAAGGGTTACAGTGTTGTCTTCAAGTGTGTCAAAGTCTATTGTAATACAATTAGGTGTACCTATCTCATCTTGCCTTCTGTATCTTTTCCCAATGTTGCCGTTGTCATCAAACATTACTTGTGGGATTTCTTTGCGTATCATCTTGTACACTTCTCGCGCTTTTTTCACAAGTTCTGGTTTGTTTTTAAGAAGGGGAAATACCGCGACTTTGACCGGAGCTATATTCGCTGGAAGTTTCAAATATACTCTACCTTCATCTCCCAGTTCATCTTCTGTGTAAGTTTGTGATAATATTGCGAAAACTATTCTATCCACACCAAATGATGGCTCTATTACATGCGGAATGAATTTCTCGCCCGCCACATCGTCAAGATAATCTAAACCATGGTTTTTCAAATCATAGTCAGTCCTGTAAGCAAGACCAAAAAGCTCGCTTCTACCAAACGGAAAATCGTATTCAAAATCAATAGTCTTATACGAATAATGCGCTCTGTTTCCGTCCGGCACTTCTAGTTCATGAACACTGTCCTTGGTAAAACCAATTTCATTTAACCACTCCCATGACCAAGTTCTCCAATTTTCAAAATGTTTCTCCCATTCTTCTCCTCTAAAGAAATATTCTATTTCCATCTGTTCAAATTCTCGCGTACGGAAAAGAAAATCCCTGGCGTTTATCTCATTTCTAAAAGCTTTACCAATTTGCGCGATACCAAACGGCAATCTTGGATGAAATGAATCAATTATATTTTTAAAATTTACAAATATTCCTTGCGCCGTTTCAGGACGAAGATACGCAACGGATGTCGAATCTTTTGAAGCGCCGAAATTAGTTTCAAACATTTCATTAAACTGCTTTTCTTTCGCAAACTCCCCTTTGCATACTGGACAATTTTTCCCTTCAACATAATCCGCGCGAAATTGTTTTTTACATTCCTTACATTCAACAAGTCTTTCTGTAAAATTCTTAAGATGTCCGCTCGCCTCCCACACTTTTGCGTTCATAAGTATCGAGGCGTCAAGTCCATACATATCCTCACGATCATCAACAAATTTTTTCCACCAAGAATTTTTAATATTATTTTTAAGCGCGACACCTAGCGGTCCATAATCCCATGTACCAGCAAGTCCGCCATAGATTTCAGAACCTTGATACACAAAACCTCTGCGTTTTGCGAGTGATACTATTTTCTCCATTAAATTTTGATTGTTTTTCATGATTAAAATTAAATTCTAAATTCAAATATCGGATTTAAACTTGTTTATTTCACCACTCGCGCCCACTCAACCGAGAAGTTTGGGTCTGTGAAAAGACGTGTTGTTAACTCTTTTTTTGTGGAACTTATTTCTGTTTCAGAGAAGCGGTCAGTCCCTGTTATTGTTTGTTCATTTACAAGCACTGGCATATCTCCTATATGACTCAAACTCGGCAGAAACGCGACTTGAAAGGCGACCTCTTTTTGCCCGGTACTTGAAATATCTGACTTTGGTTTAATACTGCCGACATCCCATGTTATTTTACCACCAACAGGATTAAATGATATTTTTTCACTCGTTGGACTTACATTACCAGTCCATCTTACATATGACGGCAGAGTTGCCGTAACGATAGTGTTATCAACTATATTTGAAGAGTTGGTAATAGTCCAGATAATAGTATATGTTGTTTCATTTTCAACTTTAGGCGGTACTGGTCCAGTATTTGTAAAAGGTCCTACAAAGAAAACCGAACGAGGCGCGAGAAGTAAGTCAGATATGAATTTCACTGTCCTGCTTAAAGATGAGTTTATAGTCTGTGGCGCTTGATTCTCTGAAACACGCTTGCCTTTCACACTAATGTCCAGCAATATCTCTGGATTTTTAAACACATTTCCTGAAGATTGTCCCAGAGATGCAAACGAGAATCTTGCCATTCCTGACTCTCCAGGATTTAGTGACGCGAGGTCGCTATTTGTTTCTCCGCTGAATGTAAGAGTGTTAGTGGATGAATTATAGAAACCTTTGTCTGCTGATATTGATAATTCATTGAGCGATGCGCCTAAAAACTTAATTTCAATTTCAACATCAAAGACACTGACCGGCATATTATTCGTCCATGTTATATCTGCTCGTATATTATCACCAAGAGCTGATGAGTACTCCGAAGATTTGTTTCCATTTAGCGCAAGGTCAACTTCTATGAATGATTTTTTAACAACTATTGATTTTGTTGAAGTAATAAAAGCGACACTGATTTCTTTTTCATCTCTTTCGTCTTTTATACCGCTTGAAAATCTAAACACTCTTTCTTCTTCGTTTTCTCCTATAATAATTCCCCGTAATTTTATTTTTCTATTGCTTTCTGGTTGTATGTCTCCTAAGTCCCACACACTATTTGTAAATGAAGGTGAAGGCGCTGCTGATATAAATTCAAAACCAAACGGGTATTCAACAGAAAGTAGCGCCCCTTTTATTATCGTATTTGAGTTTGAAGTAATTAATATGTCAAACTCAACTTCTTGTCCTGATGTTATTTCACTGACATTTGATATGGAAAGACTAAGCGGAGCAGAAACAAGAGTCACTTCATAAACTTTTTCTGTAAAGAAAATAGCATTTGACCCGTCTATTCTATATTCAACCGTGACTTTCACATTTTGTTGCGTGTCTTCAGAACCAAAAAGTATTGCTTTAACAGTTCTCTGTATAAGCTCACCGGAAGCTAGCGTACCTATGGTCTCACGATGCCTTGGTAAAGCATCTGATATATTAGTTGCAGACCGAGTACCATTTGGATACTCAATAAGTAGGTCGGCGAGTTTTATAGAAACATTGTTTTTGTTAGTAATAGCGATTTGCAAAGAGAGTTCTTCACCGCCACTTATTGTCACGGGACCCTCTATACTGATATCAATATTTTGAGAAGAGACAACATTTGAACCTCCAAATATAAAAAATGAAGATATTCCAAGGGCCACAAGAAAAAATGCAAAAGATGCCACGAGAAGCACAGAAAGCATTGAACGATGTTTTTTCTTTTTCTCTTTAAAAACTGGCTTCTCTTGTGTTTGGTCAGACCATCTTGATTTTGTGCCATAATCAATAGCGCTCAAAGACCTACGCTCTTTTTTACCAAACTTACTAACCCCACGTTCGTAGAGTCTTTTACGCATTTCTTCTATACTACTTCTGTCTTTTAGCATATATAAAAGTATATCACAACTATTTTTTACAAAAAGACTATTTTAAATCATACGATATCGTATGATTTTGTTTCGATTAATCGAAACAATTTTAAAAACTACTAAAAGCAAGGCGTTTAGTAGTTTTTAATTATATAAATTCTACAAATGCGCTTCTTTGAGGGCTCTGTTGATTGCAAAAATTATGTCTTTTCGCTTTAATTCTGTATTTTCAAGTAAACTTCCGTTTACTTGGGTTAATCTGAGTAATTTGTTAAAATGTTCTTTTTTAGCAATATAACCAAGCGAATAAAGTATCCTGAGTACCATTAGATGTTCAAAATTTTTAAGTATTTTTTTATCTAGTTTATTTTTTCTTACAAACTCAAGTCCGTGATGTAATGTATTAAATAAATAATTATTCTTTTCTTCTCCATGCACTAGTCTTTCCAGAAGATTTAATATTTGTGTAACTGTGAATAATTTGTCTTTATTATCTTTTATCTCATGATGGAGACTGTATCTCTCTTCTGCGCCTGTTATCCTCCATACTTCGCGACCGCGCACAAGTGTCGCGTCTGTAAAAGAAAAGCTCTGCAGACAATAACGAAGTTTTGATTTCTCCTCGCGAACACTTCTTGCAACAGCGCGCACAAGACCCATTTCTCTCGTAAACAAAGATATATACCTATTTGCTTCTCCCGAATCAACGCTTCCCAAGACTATGCATTCTGTACTGTATAATGTATGTGACATAACTATTTTACTATATTATCTTGAATTACAAAGCACAAAAATTTATGGTCTGGTTGAGTAAAAACATTTTAAAAACAAAGAGATTTTGCGACCCGAGGACCTAAATTTTTGTGCTTTGTAATTCATAGTATACTAAATTTAAAGCTATATGGGTCAATGTTTATTTTCTCTCCATCAACCGCAGTGAAATTAATTTCTTTTATAAGCGCGCCCGCTTTTATAGTCTCCACGAATTTTTCAATAAATTCTTTACCAATATCATCTGTTTCAACTTTAAGATTAATAAAATCCTGTCGGGTAATCTTTGCCTCCTTTCTCGCGCTTTGAATAGCCCGAGTAAGTTCACGCACAATACCTTCGTTTTTAAGTTCTTGTGTTAAATTTATATCAAGTTCAGCGTCATTTTCTATATTACCGTCAAACAAAACTTCTTTCACATTCACTTCATCTCTTATAAGTCGCGATAATCCATCGTTTTTTTTGATTTTTGATTTTTGATTTTTGATTTTGAGCGAAGCGACTGGTTGTCTTACTTTTATCCCCACACTTGCGCGCGCTTCAAGTCCAAGCGAAACGATTTTTCTAACTTCTTCCATATCGTTTAGTATTTCTGATTCATTATTCTTAATTCCTGATTTGGCTTTTGGCCATTCAGTAAGATGCACGCTTTTCTCCATATCAATACTTCTGACTTTCCGGTAAATCTGTTCGGAAGTAAACGGCGTGAACGGCGCCATCAGTTTCACAAGCTCGAGCAAAACATATCTAGTGGTCGTAAGCGCATATTCTTTATCCTCACCTTCTATTTTAAACCTGTCACGAGAGCGACGAATATACCATTGTGAAAAGTCCGCGATAAATTCTCTGATTTCACGCGCTGGCTCAAGTATATGATACTCATTCATATTTTTTGTAACATCAATGATTAGTTTATTTAATTTTGCAAGAATCCATCTATCCAAAATATTTTCACTTTTTAAATACTTATCGTCAAACACTTGTTCTTTTGTCCCATATAATTCATAGAACTTAACAATATTATTTAACAAGTTAAATACTTTCTTTATCGCCTCACTCACGCTTCTTTCTTCAAAGTTTTTAGAGTCCCCAGGTTGATTAACTGTATACATCCAGAAACGCAAAGCGTCCACTCCATACTTATTTATCATTTCCCACGGGTCTATTACATTACCCACAGATTTAGACATTTTCTTTCCTTTTTTATCTAAAATATGCCCGAGCGATATAACATTCTTATATGCTTTACCTCGCCCCATAAGAGCGCCTACAGCGTGAAGCGTGTAAAACCATCCCCGTGTTTGGTCTATCGCTTCTGATATATAATCCGCTGGATATCCAGTACCTTCAACCCATTTCTTGTTTTCAAATGGATAATAGTCTTGCGCAAAAGGCATCGCGCCAGAGTCAAACCAAACATCCATAACTTCTTTCACGCGAGTCAGTTTATTCCCTTCACCGTCCTCAAGCTCCACTTCGTCAATATACGGCCTATGCAAATCAAGTTCGTAATTTTCATTGTGTGGAAGCGGTACAAAATCAAGCGCTTTTACTTCAGCGTTTTTTATAAAATACTCTTCACCGTTACGATTCGCGATAACTTTTTTTGCATCACTGCCCGAAGTAGCAGAGAACAAAAGCAAGCCGGGTGCGTCGTGAGTAACTATCAAAATATTTTTATCTCTGTGTTTTGTTTCAATGTCATAAATAAAATCACCCATTCTGTTTTTTATTTGCACGAAATTTTCACCACTTGAACATTCTTTTCTGAAACCCTCAATAGAATCAAAATGTTTGTGATATTCTTCAACGGTTTTTCCCTCAAATTCACCCGCTTGTAGTTCTTGAATTCTTTCATCTATAACTATCTCATCTCTATCTATTCCAATACCCTCGGCCACTTGCTCTGCAGTTTCGCGTGTGCGTACAAATGGTGAAGATATTATCAAATCAATTTTTTCTTTTTTTAATTGTTTTATTGAACTAGCTATCTGTTCTTTTCCTTTTTCTGTAACATGATGTGGATTATCTATCTTTGAACTTATAATATCCAAAACATTATTTTTCGCTTCACCATGTCGCATTACAAAATATTTGTTTCCGGATTTTTTTGTATATTTTTTCAACTCTTCAATTGACCCAATTACAATAAAGTTGTCACTTTTGACTCCTGTTTGTCTCTGCCAAACAGGCAATGGTGTAGCCCAGTAACGCTCACGAGAAATCGCCCAGTCCTTAACTTCGCGCAACCATTCACCAAATCGTCCCTTTTTTATATGCTCTGGTATCCAATTAATACTGTCGTTTTCTTTTACAAGTTTATCTCGCAAGTCCGACATCTTTATATACCAAGAGTCACGCGCATAATATATAAGCGCAGTTTTACACCTCCAGCAATGTGGATACACATGCTTTACTCTTTCTTTCGCAAAAATTTTGTCTCCCAGATTTTCAATTATTTCATCGTTTGTCCCTCTCACTTTTTTACCCTCAAGAAAATCTGTTCCTGCTATAAATCTACCGTCCTCATTCACAAGGTGATGTTTTGGTAAATTCTCTTTCGTACCAAGCGCAAAGTCATCCGCTCCATACATTACAGCGGTGTGAACAATCCCCGTCCCGTCTTCTGTTGTAACAAAATCCGCAGAATATACTTTATATGCATTTTTAAACTTCTCTAACTCAACTTCCGGGAGCGTGTCTTCAAGATATGAATATAATGGCTCATATTCAATACCGACTAAATCTTTACCTGATAACTCCGCCTCTATTTTATACTCCTGATTTTTTACAACACTACTTATTCTATCTTTTGCAATTATAAATAGTTCATTCTTAATTCCTGATTCATTATTCATAATTCGCACAATCGTATAATCAATTGTGCTCTTAATTGCTAACGCAACATTACCGGGAAGTGTCCATGGAGTAGTAGTCCATGCCAAAAGATATGTATTTTCATCAGCAACAAAATCGCCAATCTTCTGTCCAATTTTAACTTTAAACTTCACATAAACAGATGTGTCGTGAACTTCCTGATACCCTTGCGCAAGTTCATGACTTGAAAGCCCAGTGCCGCATCGTGGACACCAGTTTACTATTCTGTAATCCTTATACAAAAGTTTCTGGTCATTGACTTTTTTTACAATACTCCAAACAGACTCCATATATTCCGGCTCATATGTAATATATGGATTTTTTTCATCAAGCCAAAAAGCAATGCGTTCTGTAAGTTTCTCCCACTCATCAATATGTTTCCAAACACTTTCTTTACATTTTTTATTAAAATTAGCGATGCCATATTTTTCAATATCTTTTTTTGAGTGTAGTTTAAGCTCTTTCTCAATCGCGATCTCTACCGGAAGTCCGTGTGTATCCCAACCAGCTTTTCTGCGCACATGAAAGCCTTGCATGGTTTTATATCGTAAAATAGCATCCTTAAAAACTCGCGCTTCTATATGATGAATCCCCGGTTTACCATTTGCGGTCGGAGGTCCTTCATAGAAAATATACTCACCCTTTGGTGATTCCTTTTTGTCAGATTTCTTAAAGATTCCCTCCTCTTCCCAGAACTTTAAGACTTCCTCCTCATTTTGAGCAATCTCGCTTTTTTGATTATTGTCTTTTTCCATATTTACATTCTATCAGGTGCTTTGATTCCCAAAAGCCACAGACCATTTTTGATTGTGTTTGCAAAAGCCTCTGTGAGCGCAACCTTGTGCGGCGCAGTGTCACTTTTCTCAACTATTTTCTCCTTTGCATAAAAACTATTAAACGCTCCAGCAAGTTTTGTAAGATATGTTGTTACATAATGCGGTTCATATTCTTTATTTGCCCTCTCCACAACTTCTGGAAATCTATATAAAAGTTTTTCCAACTCTATTGCGCCTTCAATAATATAAACGCCCGATGTCTGTATTTTTATATTTTCAACTTTTGCCTTTTCAAGTACTGCATTTGCTCTTGTGTGAGCATATTGCAGATACGGCCCTGAATCGCCTTCAAATGAGAGCGATTTGTCCATATTAAATATAATGTCTTTACCAACAGATTGCTTTAATATTGAGTATTTTATTGCTCCTACAGCGATTTCCTCCGCTATATCCTCCTTATTATCTATATCAGAATCCTTCATCTTCTCTATAACCCGCTCCCTTTCCTCATCAATCAAAGACT
>ERZ1292625.4081-Hain-H41-01um-R1-4081-length-11205-cov-5_pt1 | contig 11205 bp, 11 predicted proteins | sample MGYA00564400_ERZ1292625 | MGnify/ENA primary metagenome ERZ1292625 (study PRJEB36523, sample SAMEA6512639) | groundwater metagenome | collected 2019-01-08 | study: AquaDiva: Metagenomics assemblies of 32 groundwater samples
AGAGCGAGGCTTCTGGGGGGGCGGTATTACTTATCCCAACATTGTCAAAAGCTGGCCCTGAAGCGTTATCTCCCGTCCCCGCGAAAACCCTTCCTTCGATAGCGCTGATTGCATTGGCCACCCCGGACTTATCAAGATTAAACTCCACAACCTTCAAAGGATCTGGCGCACACCAGTCAGCTTTGCCACCCGACGAAAGTTGAACTTCTCCTCCATTGTCATTAGTGACAGTCGTCCCAGTTTTAGTTCCTAAATCAAAATCAGAAACAAGTGTTTCAATATAAGTAGTGTTATTTAGATACCTGCCCAAATAAAAGGTTTCGACGACGGAACTTAAAAATAATGAGTCCCAAGAAACCGTTATCGTAATTTTTTTGATTGACGGGTCAACTGGTTCTAAATCAGAAATTTCAATTGACCTAGTAAACTCATTTATTGTCTCTGTACCAGACGAAAGTGTCCATGTATTGCCAGCAATGACCGGGTGATAAATGCCATTTGTAGAAATATTTAACCAGCTAGCTTCTCTTACTGTCCGAGTTGCTTCTCCAGCTTCCCTCACTAAATTTGTAGCTCCAAATCTTGCCTCGGACTGAACTTTTCCTTCACGAGAAGTGATAAATCCAGTAAAGACAGCCGGCAGGATAATTGCGGCAATCCCCATCGCTACTAAAATTTCTACTAGTGCTTGACCTTTCATTCGATGTCTAAAACTCCCAATCTATTTACAATGACAGCTTTAGAGAAATTACCAGGTTCGCTGTTAATCATAAATGTGTTCTGGCCACCAACAAACCCTAAAACCTCTCCAGAACCATTTTGAAAAACAATTTCTGATCCGGGTAATAAAATGTCTGAAATAGTAAGCGAAGAGTCAAGAACTATTTCAAAATTAGTGGTAGCACCGGAGATAAACGAATCGCCTTCAAAAAGGATATATTTATCAGGTTCTAAACGAATTCCATAAGACATATCGTTAAAACCAGACATTGATTTTATTTGTTGCTCTTTTAAATCAGATATCAATATATCTATCGTAGCTCCTTGGACAGTCCGGCTCCGTGCATTAAACAAACTGATTGTAACTAGCCCTAAGAGTATTCCAAAAAAGGCAACTGCTATTATAATTTCAGGAAGTGTAAAACCTCTTTTTGTCATCTCACCTTACCCACTTCGCTTATAAGACCGTATATTGGCGCAATAATTGAAAGCATCATGCCACCGACGATTACTCCTATTACAACAAGCATCACTGGCTCGACTAAGGCAATTAAAGTTTTTAGTGTGTTTGAAACCTGATAATCAAAATACTCTGCAATATCAGAAAGCGATTTATCCAAACTTCCGGTTTTCTCCCCTGCCTCAATTAGTTTAATCATTATTGTTGGTATTTTGCCTTTGGACCCCCTAAGTCCATCTGAAAGATTTTTGCCCGAATTAACCATCTCTCTACAAGCTTCGATTATTTTTGCCGTGCTTTTCTTTACTACAACGTCTTCAATTAATTCCAATGCCTGGGCGATTGGAATACCTGACGACAGAAGCAAATAAAGACTTCTCGAGAAACGGGTAATGTCAATTTGGGTTATTAATGTGGAAATCAAAGGCAATGAAAAAAGAATATTTAAAAAAAAGTTTCTCTTTGCACGAAACAGATAGACCGCTAAAAATCCTACAACAACAACTCCTATAAGAACGAATAGCCATTTTTCTATTAAAAGATTTGAGAGGAAAATAAGTATTCTAGTTGGAAGAGGCAAATCGAATTTAAGCCTCCCAAAAACTGACGCAATCTTTGGAATAACCACAAGAAGAATAACTAAAAAGACTCCAATAAAAACAACAAAAATAAAAGCAGGATAAATCATTGCGCTCGTAATCTTGTCGTTAAATTCTTGCTGTTTTCTTATAGTCTCTTTTAAATCCTTAAGAGTAATGTCGAGTGTTCCTGCCTCTTCTGAAGCACGAATTACACTTACGGTTACTTTGTCAAAAACTTGAGGGAATTTAACAAAAGTACTCCAAACTCGCCGACCCTGAATCAAGTCTTCCCTTAATGTTTCTAGAATTTTTCTTTGATTTCCTTTTGTATCCTCAAGAAGTGAATCTACTGCCTCAAGTATTGGAATACCGGCAGTAAGCATTGTGGCCAGGTTACTTATTAAGCCAATTTTCTCCGATCCAGAAAGTGTTATATTCTTATCTTGCATGGCAGTCTCACTAATTAAGTATAATACAGGACTTGAGCTATTTGCTCGATCTTGAAGCTCTTTTTGGGCCGTGAACCATTGTTGGAAGGGCCATTAAAACAATAACTAGAAGGAAGATACCTGTGCCTATATAGAAAAGTGCTAAATTATTCATGCTTCAGATTCCTTTCTGGAAAACCACATTGACTAAAGTTCCTCCACCTTTGTGACACGGAGAACTTCTTCAATTGTGGTGAGGCCTTTGGCAACTTTGGTAAGACCGTCGTCGAGCATGGTAGTCATTCCATTTTTTATAGCTTCTTTAGCAATTACATTTGAATCAGTTTTTTCGAGAATCAGTTTTTTCATTTCATTTGTAATTAACAGAATTTCAAAAATTCCTATTCTTCCTGAATAGCCTTTCATATTACAAACTTTACAGCCTTTGCCTTTGTAAACTTTAATTTTGGGTTCTTTACCAAAATATTTTGTCACCACTTCCTCGTTCAAATTCTTTACTAAATCTTCCCTGTCCAAGGCCACCTCTGCCCTACAAAATTCACAATTTTTGCGAACGAGACGTTGGCCGATAATTACATTGACAGTTGAACCGACTAGGTAAGGCTCGACTTTCATATCTATGAGCCTGGGAATAGTTGTTGCTGCATCGTTGGTATGAATGGTAGTTAAAACCAAATGCCCAGTAAGGGCGGCGTTGACGGCTATTCCCGCTGTTTCGGCGTCTCTAATTTCTCCTACAAATATAATATTTGGATCTTGTCTTAGGATCGATCGCAACCCTGAAGCAAAAGTGAGATTGGTCTTGGGATTGACGTGGATTTGGTTTGCGCCTTTAATTCGATATTCCACAGGATCCTCAACAGAAGTAATATTTTTTTCTCTTGTGTTTAGGATCTTTAAAATCGCATAGATAGTAGTTGTTTTTCCAGATCCGGTCGGCCCCGTTGAAAGAACCATTCCAAAAGATTTACTAATCGCCAAATTTACTTTTGCAAGATCTGCCTCACTCATTCCAAGGTCGACTAAGGTATATTCTCTTGATCTTGAAGAAAGTAGCCTCAAAACACTTTTTTCTCCGTCTGCCACTGGGACAATTGAAACTCTAATATCAAGCTCCTCTTCGGTCAAGCTCATTCTCATTTTCCCGTCTTGGGCACTTAAATGCTCATCTGTACGAAGATTCGAAAGAACTTTTATCCTAGTTATAATTCTATCGTGGAGAGGAGATGGAAGAACTGAGACGTCCTGTAAGACCCCGTCAATTCTAAAACGAATCAAAGAGCCGCCATCTAAATCAGGCTCGATATGAATATCGGAGGCACCATTTTGATAAGCGTCATAAATTAATTCGTCAACTATCTTTACAACTGGTGCTTCGTCTATTACACCAGGTTTTGTGACTGTTAAAAGTGTATCTATTTCTTTTTGTAAAACTTTTTTATAGAGCTGTAAAACTCTATCTATGTCTTTCGGGGTTGCATAGTAAGCCATAGCCCTGAGGCCGGTTTTCCTGGCAACTGAAGAAAGAAGGGCCTTATCTGAGGGGTCACTCATTGCAATTTTGACCTCAGTTTGGCTACGTTCAAAAACAACAGCCCTTCTACGCCTTGCTACTCTATCTGGAATAATATGGGCAACATCTTCAGAAACTGAAATTTTTGAAAGTGAAACAAAAGGTACATTGTAGGCAGTCGCCATAAAAGTGCCAACTTGCTCATCCGTTAATATACCTTTTTCGACCAGTGCTACAGATAAAGGCACTTTAGTAGCCTTGGCAAACTCTTCAACCAAAGCCAAATTTTTCTCATCTACAGCTCCCCTTTGAGAAATTATTTTTTTTAGATCGCTATCGGGCAGAACCATACTATTTTATATTACACCAAAATTTATCTCAGAAGTTCTATATCGCCAAGGGTTTCGGCTTTTTTGTAGTAATCCACATCGCAAGTTAAAAATGTCGCACCCTGAGACTTTGCTAATACATGATATGAGGTGTCGTACACAGTTGTTTTTGTTTTATATGAAATGTCTATTATCTTCTTTTTCTGTTGATCGTTTAAATTAATGACTTTTATGGGAAGCTCGAGAAATTCAGCAAATATAGCTTTTGCAACATTAGAATCTGTAAGAGAAAAACGCAAGGCGTTAGCTACCTCAAGAGGTAAAATTGGAGACGAAAAAACCTTGTTCTTTTTATTAAAGATTGTTTTGAGTCTGGCGCAAGCCTCAGAATTACCATCAGTCAAAGCTCTAACTAAAAACGAGGCATCTAAAACCAGATTCGGCATTACATTCTTCCTTTATTTATAGCTGCCTTTATTTGTCTGACTGTTAATTTAGGCATGTATTTACCCAACGCAAGAAAACTCTCGACGGGGTCCCTTTTCAGACTAACCCTTTCATCTAACAACTTAGCCTCGGTAGCTTCGGTTATAAATTTGCTAACCTTACCTTTACCAGCCAGCTCAAGTAACTGCTCATAAACATTATTTGGCATACTTATTGTTACTCTTTGTACATTCATAAGGATATTATGAATATTGTTCATATTTTTGTCAAGTAGAATTTGCCCCCAGATTCAGTAGTCAAGCCTTTTAAAGACATTAATGATAACTTTGTTGACAGCTCAACAATATCCATGCGAAGGCTGACTGCAATTTCATCAATAGTTGAAGGTTCTCGTCCTAGAAGACTTATTATTTGAATTTCTAACTTATCCCCATTTTGAATTTGTTTGGAACTTGGAACTTGTAATTTGAGATTTCCCAAGATGTCATTTGGGTTGGTTACTAATTTTGCTGTTCCCGATTTAATCAAATTATTTGTTCCCGAAGAAACTGAGGACGTAATCGGGCCCGGAACTGCAAAAACTTTCTTATCCATTTCGCTGGCTAGCCTGGCTGTTATCAGAGATCCGGATTGTTCACCAGCTTCAATTACTAAGATTCCCAAAGTTGCGAGTCCTGCGACAATTCTGTTCCTCTGAGAATACATCCAAAGCTGAGCTTTTTGATCTGGGTCATACTCAGACATAATTACCCCGCCCTTCTCCAAAATTTCTACATAGAGTTTCTCATTCTCAGACGGATAGCAGATATTTATTCCGCTGCCCAATACCGCAATTGTCGCCCCACCGTTTTCAATAGTTTTCATATGAGCCTCCGTATCTATCCCGTACATAAACCCAGAAATAATAGTTATTTTTTCAGAAACAAGGGTTGGAACAAACCTATCAATTATTTCTTTGCCATAGTGGGTCATTCGTCGACTACCAACAACGGCTAATGATCTTTTTAAAAGACCTCTATTTAACTCACCCCGGTAGAATAGTTGTTTGGGCGGCTTTTTGATCCTAGATAAAGCTTTGGGATAAAATTTGTCGCCTGGCTCAGTTTTGTGAATTTCAAAATCCGATATTTTCATAATGGTCTATTCTGGAAAGACTCATTGACATATTCAAAACTAAACAGACAGCGTCTATGCGAAGCCCTGAAAATTGTTCTGAAATTCCAGAATTCTTTACTGTATAAATCTCGGCCATTCTTTGAACTTTTTCAATTTTATTGAGGTTTATCATTTCCTCTGGTGTACCAAAATCTTCTCCAACTTTAGTTTTTACTTCCACAAACACAAGACTGTCTTTGTCTGAAACTATTAAATCAATCTCTCCGAATCTTGTCCTAAAGTTTCTCTCTATGATTTTGTAGCCTTTTTTCTCGAGAAATTCTCCCGCCAGCTCCTCTCCGGTTTTTCCAGTTTCATAATTCTGTTGTTTCATTCTTGAACTCTGATTCTGTACTGCAAGGCTTCTGCAACATGAGAGTCTTTAATATGTTCAGAACCTTCAAGATCGGCAATTGTCTGTGAAACTTTTATAAGTCTGAAATAAGTTCTTGCTGAAAGATTGTATGTATTTACTGCTTGTTTCAAGAGATTGTATGCTTTGGGATCGATCTCGCAAAACTCTTTTATATGTTTGTTCTGCATTTGTGAGTTTGAAAATATCTTTGTCCCCTTAAGCCTTTTAGTTTGAATTTCCCTTGTTTTCGCTATTTTGTCTCTAATTTCCATACTTGAATTTTGATAGTTTTGAGATTGGTTTTTTGTTACTAATTTATCAATGTCCACAGCCGGAACTTGAATATGAAGGTCAATTCTATCCATTAACGGTCCAGATAGTTTGGCTTGATATCGCATAATTTGCCTAGGACTACATTTGCATTCCTTTTTAATATCTCCCAAATAACCGCAAGGGCATGGATTCGCAGCGGCTACAAGCATGAAGCTTGCTGGGTAAGAAACAGATCCTGCCGCTCGACTTATAGTAACCGTTCCGTCTTCCATTGGCTGTCTCAATGCCTCAAGTGTTCCTCTAGAAAACTCGGGAAACTCATCTAGAAAAAGAACCCCCAGGTGTGCGAGTGAAATCTCTCCAGGGTGCGGATTACTACCCCCACCAATTAGGCCAATTCTACTCGTTGTATGATGGCTGCTCCTAAATGGCCTGGTTCTCACTAGAGATTCGCCAGGCTCAATATTTCCTGTAACGGAGTAGATTTTTGTAACCTCAAGACTCTCTTCTAGGGTTAGCGGCGGCAAAATCCCAGGAATCGCCCTTGCCAACATAGTTTTACCCGACCCGGGTGGCCCTTGCATAAAGATATTGTGCCCTCCGGCTGCTGCTATAGTTATTGCCCTTTTTGCCTGTTCTTGACCAACAATCTCGGAAAAATCAAAGTCAGCCGCTAAATTTTCAAAAAAATCACTTTTTTTAATAGCCTTTACCGGTCTTATATCAACTGCCCCATTCAGGAAACCAATAATTTGAGATAGGTTTTCAACTGGATAGACCTTAAGCCCTGTGACAGCTGACGCTTCATTGCTTGAGTCTTTTGGTACAAATATGTTGGTTATTTTCTTTTCTTTGGCTGCAATAGCAAGCAAAAACACGCCTTTTGTGTGGCGTAAGGATCCATCTAAAGAAAGCTCGCCGTAGAAAAACGATTTGTCTTGTGGGAGTTTCAGAGCCCCAATTGAGGCCAAAATTCCAACTGCTATTGGAAGGTCGTAATTAGAACCTTCTTTGGGAATGTCCGCCGGAGCGAGATTGACTATTATTTTGATATTAGGAAAATCAATTCCACAGTTAATCAGCGCCGTTTTAACTCTTTCTTTTGATTCTTCGACTGACTTATTGGGTAGCCCGATTATAGTAAACCCGGGAAAACCTTTCTTAAAAACGTTTACTTCTACTTCAACAGGAAGAGTTTCGAGCCCAAAATGCGCAGCTGAGAGGACTTTGGTAAGCACTAAATAATTATATCAAAACCCTTAAAAAACTTGACTTTTGGCCCTCTTTTGTCCTATAATTCGGTTGTCCCGATTTAATATCGGTATTTTTTTTGTCACGCAATTTGCGTGACAACACTGCCCAAAGATGTTACAAATATCGCTAAATTTATCCAAGTATCGCCTTGCTTTGAACTTATCAAGAAGGCGAAAGGCTTCTATTGAAGATCCAATCTTGCCTAGCCTCACTGATATTCAAAATACCAGAAGTGGTCATAAAATTTCTAGGTTCTTTAGGCATATTTTTGAACATAAAAATATCAAAAAGATATTAGGTTCAAACCTTGCCTTTGTGATTATTGCAAGCACAATAATTCCTACTAACTCGGTTCTTGCAACCGGACCAACAGAAGACGTAGTTCTTACTGCACCTCAAAAAATAGAGACTGAAGTCGGAGTTCATTATCCTATGACTGAAACAAAGGTCAACCAAGGATACAGTTTCTTCCACCCCGGAATCGACTTTGAAGCCAAAAAGGGAGATGTTGTTACACCTATCATGGCTGGAAAAGTTAAAGAAATTGGCTGGGATATTACTGGCTATGGAAACATAGTTTTAGTTAGCCACGGAGATGGTATGGAAACCCTATACGCACATTTATCTAAAACAGACGTCAAAGTAAACCAAGAAGTTACACCTTTTACAAAAATCGGTGAAGCTGGGTCAACCGGGCGTTCGACTGGTTCTCATTTACACTTTGAAATAAGGAAAAATGGAATAAGGGTAAACCCTTTTACTATCTTGCCGAGAATTAAATAATTTTAATTGTCGAGTGCGGCCCAGATGTACCAAGAAGCTACAGTTCGGTAAGGAGCGAATTGTTTTCCAAACTCAGCAATCTCTTTTGGTTTTAAGGCTTTTTTTGTAAGTTTTTTAACTCCATTTTTTATCCCCAAATCAAGAACTGGAAAGATATCCGGCCTTCCCAATGTAAACATTAAAAACATATCGGCTGTCCATGGCCCAATTCCTTTAACTGCAACTAATTCTTTGATTACTTCTTCATCAGACAATTTCTTTAAATACTTAATTCGTAATTCATTATTCATTATTCTGGCTGAAAGATCTTTTACATATTTTACTTTCGCCCAAGATAATCCACAGGCTCTTAACCGTTCATCTTTTGTTTCCAGAATATTTTCAGGTGTCAAACTTCCCACTTCTTTCTTCACACGTCCAAAAATCGTGGCTGCGGCTTTACCAGAAAGCTGTTGGCCAGTTATTGCGTCCACCAAATCCACAAAATAATTTTTCTTTGGTCTGGCCTTTATTTTGCACGGTCCGTATTTTTTGATTAGTGGAGCAATTATTTTATTTTTCGAAAGATTTTTTTCTGCCTCTTCCCACATAAAAACTATTTAGATCCAACCGTAATTACAATATCGTAGGCAGATGAAGCAGGGAGAGCATCCCCGATCTCAACAGAGTATGTCTTAGACAAAGCTTCTTTCGCAGCAGCTACAGCGGTTTCGCTCACTGTAGATTTTGATTCAATTATTGTGTCAGTGAAATCAAATGTTGCAGCATTGGCCGTGCTTTTAATTTCAAATCCTGCTTTTTCAAGTAAGGCTTTTGCTTTATTGGCTTCTCCTATTTTGCCGCTGCCGTTTAAAATTTGTACTTTATATGTAGAAAGTTTAACTTCTGCAGCAGATGAAGCGGTCGGACTGGGAACCGATGTTTCTTCGACAATCGGAGTTGCCGTTGGACTAGGAGCTGGGTTGTTCAAATTGTTTATCCCATTTAAGTAGACATAAATTCCCCCAGCCAGAGCAGCAACTACTAAGGCTGTTATTATTGCCACAAAAATAAAAAGCTTTATATCGCTTTTTGATTCCTCTAGATTGATCGGGGGCGCTTCCACTTGCACAGGCTCGTGATGTTCAAAATGTTCATGATGCTCGTGGTGTTCTTCGTGCTCTTTAATAATTTCAGGAGTACTCTCTTTAGCTTCGGCGTTGCCCGGCACAACTTCTTCAATGACAGGCTTAATTCTTTTCTTGCCCTCATCGTTAACTTCTTCGACTGGGGTTTTCCCTTCAATGTCTTCTACTTTGTTTTCTTCTTCAGGCATTAATTAATTCTAGTGGAAATTTGTTTAGTAGTCCATTCCCATACCTGGATTTCCGGGTGGAGCCATTTGAGGTTTTTCTTCAGGAAGTTCAGTGACAAGACATTCAGTGGTAAGAACCATAGAAGCAACACTAGCGGCATTTTGAAGAGCGCTTCTGGTAACTTTGAGTGGATCTAAAATTCCAAATTTCATCATTGAACCAAATTCACCCGTCAAAACATTGTATCCATAGTCTTGTTCTTTTGCTTCTTCTACTTTTTTGACAATAAGGACGTCGTCTTCTCCTGCGTTTTTAATTAGCCAACGAATTGGTTGTTCCAAAGAATCAGCTACGATTTTGACACCAACTTGTTCGTCTTTTTCATTTATTTTTAAATTTGACAAAGATTTTCTTGCTCTCAAAAGGGCCACTCCTCCGCCAGGAACGATTCCTTCCTCAACTGCGGCTTTTGTCGCCCCAACGGCATCTTTCACTCTTTCTTTTCTTTCGTTTAGTTCAATCTCTGTTGCTGCTCCAACATTTATAACGGCAACTCCGCCAGAAAGCTTGGCCAATCTTTCTTCAAGTTTTTCTCGATCGAAATCAGATGTAGTTTCTGAAATTTGTCTTTTAATCATAGCTACTCTTGCGTCTATTTCTTTTTTAACACCTTTGCCACCAATTATTCTGGTATTGTCTTTGTCTGCCCAAATTTTGTCGGCCTGGCCAAGGTCTGTTACTTCTATTGATTCAAAGGTTCGACCAGTATCTTCGCTAACTAGAGTACCCCCAGTCAAAATGGCAATGTCTTCCAAATATTCTTTTCTCCTGTCTCCAAAACCTGGAGCCTTAATTGCTAAAACATTAAATGTTCCACGAAGCTTATTTACAACCAGGGTGGCCAGGGCTTCACCTTCTATTTCGTCAGCAATTATGACTAAATTTTTAGAAATTTTAACAAACTTTTCTAAAAATGGAAGTAACTCTTGAATAGACGTAACTTTCTTGTCTGTCAAAAGAACGTAGGCGTCGCCGATCTCAGCTTCCATTCTTTCTGGGTTTGTCACAAAATAAGCTGAAGCATAACCACGATCAAACTCCATACCTTCTTTGTATTCGATCTCAATTTCTAAACTTTTGCCGTCCTCAACAGTGACAACCCCATCTCGGCCAACTTTATCAAGAGCTTCAGCAATTTTGGCACCAATCTCAACACTTCCAGCAGAAACAGTAGCTACCTGAGTTATTTCTTCTTTATTTTTAATTGGCTTAGCCATCTTTTTAAGGTCAGCAATAATTACCTCGACAGCCTTATCTATTCCTTTTTTAATAATCATTGGGTTAGCACCTCCGGAAATAGCTTTCATTCCAGCTTGTGACATTTGCTGGGCCAAAAGAGTTGAAGTAGTTGTACCATCCCCCGCTACGTCATTTGTTTTACTTGAAGTTTCTTTTACAAGCTGTGCACCCATATTTTCAAATGGGTCTTTAAGTTCAATTTCTTTAGCAACGGAAACTCCATCGTGAACAATATTTGGCGCTCCCCATTTTTTGTCGAGCGCGACATTCCTACCTTTAGGACCAAGGGTTG
>ERZ1292625.26-Hain-H41-01um-R1-26-length-250084-cov-10_pt4 | contig 11201 bp, 14 predicted proteins | sample MGYA00564400_ERZ1292625 | MGnify/ENA primary metagenome ERZ1292625 (study PRJEB36523, sample SAMEA6512639) | groundwater metagenome | collected 2019-01-08 | study: AquaDiva: Metagenomics assemblies of 32 groundwater samples
CCCCCCCCGCCTCGAACGAGAATGCCAAAATTGTCTTTGCCGAAGCCGGACAAGTCATCACACTCGGCGCGTCGACGACGGTCAACCTTTTTTCACCTCATGGCGACGAAACAAATTGGGAGAGCAATACCGCCTCGATTGTGCTCCGAGTAGTGTATGGTGACACCGCATTTATGCTAACTGGCGATGCGCCAATTAGCATCGAAAACTTTTTAGTAGAAGCATACGGTAGCGCTCTTAAAAGCGACGTGCTAAAGCTCGGCCACCACGGCTCAAAGACTTCGAGTAGCGAATCATTTTTAAATACGGTCGCACCGACGTACGCAGTGGTGTCATCGGGAGCTGACAATCAGTACGGTCATCCGCACCAAGAGGTAATGGAGCGGGTTCGTGCCCGAAATCTACAAATTTTTCAAACTAGCACCGACGGTACCATTACGTTTGTGAGTGATGGAAAAGTTGTGAGAGTAGAGTAATCACAAAACGAAACATTGACTTTATACATAAAATATGCTACTATGAACAGACTGGTTCGGCAGTCTCCGAAACCCGTTAGTAGCGGGTACTGTTCATCGATAAAAGAAAGGTCTTGTCATGGGCAATGACACCAAAAATATCTACGAGCGGCTTTTCAAGCAAGAGGCCACCATCAACAAGCTCGTTCTCGACGGTTCTCGCGATCCGCATGTGGTCGCAGGCGTGTTCCAGAGCATCATCGACAAGAGCGCAACGTCGGCAGACGGCTCGAAAAAGTTCGCGCTACTTGTCGACCTCGGCACCATCGTTGTGCCGGAAAATTACGAGCACGAAACGGCGCTCGCCCGCTTCGCCACCGCGAACCGTGGGAAATGCTACTACTTCAACAACTTGCTCACCGACGCCAACTTCAATCACCCTTCCCGGGTACTGAAACCTGGCGATCGTCTCCAAGTGCGTGCCTTCCATCAGATTGTGTCGGGTACGACCACTTCGGAGGAACGGCTGGCATTCTTGCGCACGCAAGGTGCTGTCTTTACCGGTGCGCAAGGTGCAGCACTCGTTTTTGAACAAAAACGAAACCAATTGCCGAAAGGTAAATGGTACGCTTCGTTCGACGAAATGGAGTGCTTGCCGAGCCTCGAGAACTACCACCGAGTGCCGGATGTGTACGCGAGCACGGATGGTGACTTCAGCGTCGACCTCGGCTACTTCGAGGAGGTCTGGCATCAGCGCCACGCCTTCTTCTGCTTCAGCGACGAAGACCTCTCGGCTGCTTAGGCATTCAAGTTAGTCCTTAATCTTTGACTCTTTCGGGTCTCCTGTGCGAAAGCTTAGGAGACCCGATTTTTTATATACAAAACGGCCGGCCCCGTAGGGGCCGGCCGTTTTTCATTTCTTTAAATCAACTTCGCTTCTTTGAGGGTTTTGTAGGCACCGTTTTTGGCAATGGTGCGGAGCGCTTTGGTGGAAACGGTGATGGTCACATTTTTACCGAGCTCGGGGACGTAGATCTTTCGTTTTTGTAAGTTTGGGCTACGACGAACTTTGCCGCACGGGTTAAACTGCGTCGCACGAGTGCGGTTGCTGTAGCGGCCGCCCACTTGGGTTTTCTTGCCGGTGATGTCGCATTGCTTTGCCATACAAGTATTGAATTAAGTGGCGACATACTACCATGTGTGTCTTCTTTTGCAAGCTTCTGTACTAAAGAGAAGGCGAGGGTAGGTATTGCGAAACATTCACCACAAGAGTACTTCCATTCTTATGGTCGCAAGCTCCCTAAGAATTAGGTCGCCAGCGACAATACTCGGAGCGAGGACGTTGAGAAATGCCTACTCTCGCCTGATTCATGTCGTTGTGTCAGTATGTCTCTTTTCTCATATATATAAGTACGCTAGTATTACGACACTATGGAACCAACCCAAATTGCCATGATTGTGGCGCTCATTATTTCCGTCATTATTCACGAAATGGCGCACGGCTACGCGGCCAACTGGCTCGGTGACCCGACTGCTCGGCTGGCTGGTCGCCTTTCCGCCAATCCACTCGTGCACATTGACCCGATGATGTCGGTCATTTTGCCCGGCCTTCTCTTGCTGTCTGGCTCGCCCATTCTCTTTGGTGCCGCCAAGCCAGTACCATACAACCCGTACAATCTCCGCAACCAAAAGTGGGGTGAAGCGATAGTCGCTGTGGCCGGTCCGCTTGCCAACATCGGCATTGCCGTCATTTTCGCTCTGCTTCTAAGAAACGCCGAATTGTTATCGCTCTCGCGTACATTTATCGAACTGTCGTACGGCATTATTTTGCTCAATATTTTCCTCGCTTTCTTTAATTTAGTACCAATCCCACCACTTGACGGTTCAAAAATACTTCCCAAATTTCTTCCCTTGCCGCTCGCCATAAAGTACGAAAGCTTTCGCCGATACTTTGAGCAAAACGTCGCCATGGGCTTCGCGATTGTCATTCTTATCTTTGTCGTTTTTCTTTCCCGGCCTCTCTACCTTCTCACTATCTGGCTTGCCAGCTTTCTCATTGGTGGGTGATGTGCTACGATAGTGCCAGTTTTAGTTCCCCAGGAGACCAGCGGGGCTGTGTGTGGGCGGACGGGAGAAGTCTCCTTGGGTAGCGGCGCCCTCCCGTCCGCTTTTTATGTCCGACTCTCGCGAGTCGGTTTTTCTTTAGCGGGCCGCCAAGCTAGTTGCAAAATTGCCTATATGTAGTATCCTCTACCCGCTATCAACTATGGCAACAATTCAACAATTAACTCGTAAAAAGCGACGCGATCGCGTGCGCCGAAGTAATCGTGAAGCTCTCCAATCTGGTTTCAACAAGGTGGAGAACAAGCCAAACTACTACTTCTCGCCGTTTAAGCGTGGTGTATGTACCAAGGTAACCACCAAGACCCCGCGCAAGCCGAACTCTGCGATCCGCAAGATTGCCCGCGTTCGTCTCTCAAATGGTCGAGAAATTACCGCGTACATCCCCGGTATCAAGCACAATCTCCAAGAGCACTCGGTCGTGCTCGTTCGTGGCGGTCGTGTGAAAGACATCGGTGTGAACTACACTATCGTGCGCGGTAAGTTTGACGCGACTGGCGTGTCAGAACGCCGCCGCGGTCGCTCGCGTTACGGCGCCAAGCGCCCAAAGAACTAAAGCGAAGTTCTAAAATTAATAGTTTATATTCGCTACAGATTATAGAGTGGTGATCGAGTAATCGATAGACCATTATGCGAAGAATGAAAAGATGATTTTGTCATATTTCTCATTCTTTCTTAATTACAAAGAAAGTTAATAACAAGGTGATAAGCCTTCTGAAGAGGCGGCCTGGGAATTGGCCGCACTTCCGAAGTAACGATTTTTATAATCGTTACACTCATTAAAAATCAGTTATGCGACGACCAATTAAGAAACGACCAATCGTAGCACCGGACGTGGTGCATGGTTCAGTCGATGTCGAACGCCTCATCAACTACGTCATGCTACGCGGCCAGAAGGAGACCGCCCGCAAGGTGGTGTACGGGGCGTTCGCGCTCATCAAAGACGACAAAGAAGGAGGTGAACCATTAGAAATTTTCAACACCGCCGTGCGGAACGCCGGCCCTCTCATGGAGGTGCGTTCACGTCGCGTCGGTGGCGCCAACTACCAAGTGCCGCGTGAAGTGCGCTCCGAGCGCCGCATGGCTCTGGCACTTCGCTGGATTATCAGCGCCGCCCGCGCGCAGAAAGGCGTGCCTATGCACAAAGCGCTGGCGCAAGAACTCATGCTAGCCGCCAAAGAGCAGGGGAATGCGGTCAAGAAGCGCGATGATGTGCATAAGATGGCAGAAGCGAACCGTGCCTTTGCCCACTTCGCTTGGTAACAGACATTTTCTGCACCATACTGCGTTAAAAGGCCGGAAAATTCGTTCACCATACCACTAAGTATGGCTCACGAATTTTCCGGCCTTTTGCCTTGTCTGGCACTAGAAAATCTCAGTTACCATCATAAATACTTGGCCCAGTATCGAATTTTGAAACTTTCCGAAAAAGACCCGAGAGGGTCTTTTTTCTTTTGCTTTGCCAATTGACCAGATGTTCTGAAGCTTTCTGATGACATTTGGGGTAAAGAACTACATCACAGAAAAAGTAAGAATAAATAACAGAAACGCCCCTCCGCGAGGAGGGGCGTTCTTGGATGTAAAACCCTAACGGTTCAGAAGATAGAACCGAAAGACATGGTGATTATACACTTTTTTATGTATATTTCAACATATAGAAAAGCGGCTGTGGACTTATATATAAATTGCGCACATGAGCAAGAAAAACCTCAAAATCAAAATTGATTTTCTTTGGTATGACTTTTGGGTCGGGTGGTTTTATGACCGCGCCAAGAAAGCTCTGTACATTTGCCCCTTCCCGATGTTGGTCATAAAGATCTGGAAAGATTAGGGGGCAAACATAAAAACGCCCGCGAGTTTGATGTCGCGGGCGGTTTGTTGCTAGGCTGGCAGGCCGTTCGTTGCCAAACTGAAGTTTGAAAACTCCTCAACGCCGGTGATCTCCTCCCCAAACCAGTCTGGCGGTTTAAAGGGGTGGCCGACAGCTGGTAACTCAACTTCTGCGATCATCAAGTCGGTTGCCCTGTTCCTAATAAAGTGGAACTGGTCCACCTCGATTTTGAGGGAACCACGATAAGGAATGATGCGGCGGAATTTTGACAGTGTTCGGTCGCCGCAGAGAGAAAATAAGTCTTGTCCCACCTCGGGACTAATTTCTGTTTCGACTTCAGGCATACCGCGGTCGGTTGCTCGGCCTTTGACGCAGAGATGATATGTTCTCTTTGCCTCTGACCAAGAAGTTGATCTGACCCTCACCACGTTCCCGTCACTGGCGGCAATGTAGCCCTGTCCGATCTTCAGCGTTAGGCGAATGTGTAGACGCTTCAAGATACTTTCATCGCGGACCAAAAACCGTCTTTCAATCTCAAAATGCACAGTCTGTCCTTCCGAGTTGCTTCTAAACGTACACTACTGCAACGCCTATAAAAAATCAATCGGCCCTCGTTTTTAACTAGAGTGGCTGTGCTACAATGAACATTATTTGCTAATGTGTGCGTATGGAAAGAGCACCTCAATTTGAAGCCGAAACGAACGAGAACGTAGAGTCAAACGAAGCGTGGCGAGCGCTTAAAGAGCAGGCACCGACAGAAGCGCGAACACTCGTTGAGGAGCGGCTCGGTGAAAGCATTGAAGCTGCGCCAGCCAGCAAAGCTGTTGAAGTGCTAAAAGAACTTATCGCAGATCGGAAGGACGACAACGATCACCGTTTTGTTGTTGAAGAATTTGCCAAACTTCTCGCGGCGGCGCATTCTCGGCTCTCATTTGAACAATCAATGGCACCACTAACTTCAAAATCCATGAGAGAAGCCGCTTAGAGCACCACATTTTTGTTCTTTTGTTCCTTATGACCTTTGATTTTGACAGCGAAATACAACAACACCTCTCTGTGCTTAGAAGTCTTCAGCGGCCGAATGGAGTGTTCACCGCGTCGGCGCACGATGTGCCAACCGGCTACGATAAGGCCTGGCTACGGGATATTTATTTTATGACGCTGGCGTTTATAGAAACCGGTGAAGTTGAACCGGTGCGGAGAGCCGCCAAAGCGCTCCTCCAGGTATTTGTAAAACATAAAGACAAAATCAACTGGGCTATCGAGCACAAGCCGCACTACGCCTGGCAGTACATCCATGCCCGTTTTCATCCAGAAACCTTTGAAGAATACTGGGAAGAGTGGGGAAATAGCCAGAATGACGCGACGGGCGAAGTTCTCAATCTCATCATCACTTTGGAAGAACTTGGTGTCGGCATTATTGAAACAGACGACGAACGGGCCATGGTGCAGAAAATTGTCGACTACCTGGTGACGCTTGAGTACTGGCAGGACCAAGACAATGGCATTTGGGAGGAAAACCTGGAATTGCACGCTTCGTCGGTTGGCTCGGTGGTCGCGGCGCTCAAGAAAGCCGCGCGGGTGAGCTGGCTGTCGGTACCAGAGGGGGTAATTGAAAAAGGCGAAACGTCGCTCCGACAACTCCTCCCGCGAGAATCGGGTACGAAATTCTGCGATCTGGCGCTCCTCTCGCTCATTTATCCGTTTACAGTCACGACCGAGCCAGAAACAAAAGAGATTTTAAAAAACATCGAATACCATCTGGTCAAACACAAGGGTATCATCCGCTACAAATTCGACCGTTACTACAACCGCAATGTCGACGGGTTTAGCGAAGAAGCCGAGTGGTGCTTCGGGTTGGCTTGGCTGGCTATTATCTATGCGGAACGGGGAGAAAAAGAAAAAGCCTACTACTACCTCCGCCAGGCCAAAGCGACGGTCACAGAAGATGGTAAAATACCAGAACTTTACTACTCCAACACCGATGAGCCGAATGAAAACACCCCGCTCGGCTGGGCCGAAAGCTTGTATGTGGTGGCTCTGAAGAAAGTTAGAGATCTTGGCTAGATCTGTTACACTGACACTGCTAGTATCAGCTTATGGTTAACAAAATCATTTTCGCGCTTATTGTTATCGCGGTTCTTGCCGGTCTCGTCAGTTTATTTATTTAGCCTGCATTATCAGTGATAGATAATGTACATTAATCGCTATGCAAAAAGCACCCGAACAATTCCGCTTTGCCGTCATGGCGGTTGATGTTATTGTCTTGGCTTTTGTTGATGGCAAATTATGTGGATTGGTTAGTGAAGTAAATCGGCCCCCACATTATACGAACCGCCAGGGATTCCTTGGCGGCATCGTTGATGAAAAAGAAAACGCCGAAGAAGCGAGCGAACGTATTTTAAAGCAAAAAGGTAATCTTACGAAAGTTTTTTTGGAACAGCTCTATACTTTTAGTGATGTACATCGGGATAAAAGAAACCGCGTGGTTTCGGTCGCGTATCTAGGACTAGTGAAACCAGACATTGCATCTAGCTACAGACATAAAACAGCCAAGTTTGTGCCGATAAAGGAACTCAAAGATTTGGCTTATGACCATACTGAAATGTTGGCAACTGCCTTAAGACGACTACAAGGGAAAATGGCCTATACCAGCATTTCTCAGTATCTACTTGCAGATCACTTCACTCTTTCAGAGCTACAGTCTGTGTACGAAATTATCTTAAAGAAACCACTCGATAAAAGAAACTTTCGTAAAAAGATCTTGGCCCTAAACATTATTGAAGAGACCGGTACTATGCAGGAAGGGGTGAAAAATCGCCCGGCGGCGCTCTATAAATTCAAATCCAAGCAGGTCACAGAGCTTTCTCTGATTGTATAAAACAACCACATGTCCCAGAGTTGGGCATCTCAAATAATGATACGCGGCATAGTCCACGGGTTTGGTAATGGTGAGGGAGGTATAGGAAGTGAGCATCACCTTGACAGCGGTAACCATTTTGTATATGATAGTGTAAGATATACACAAAGTAGTGTATGTTCGTTGAAATATTGGGTTAAAATCTTGACAGATACTAAAAATATAGTATTTTTCAAGCAGTTTTTGCCCTTTAAAAAAAGGTAATGAAATGAAACAAAGAGACAATTCCTCAGTGCTTGGGCTCAATCGGCAGGATCAAAAGCTGGCAGCGTCTGGTGCGGGCGTTATAGTTTTTAATCAAAAGGACGATTACATCAAAGTCCTATTGGCTCGTCGTTCAAAAAAAGTCGGAGCCGGCCTAGGTATTACAGGTGGCGGCTTCGCACAGTGTGATGAAATCGACCAACAACCGGTTGGCACGATTATTTACACCGCTGATGAGGCCTATCGCGAAACTTGTGAAGAAAATGCTGGTTTTGCGGAGATAATCTCAGCCGACGATTTTCTTGAACGAGCACAACCAGTAACGCTCATTCACGTTCGGGTGGCCGATGATAATCGTGTCCATGTGGCAAGCTTTTTTGCGCTACGGGTGACTGATATCGAATGGGATGCAATGAAGCAATTACGTCCTGGCGGTGACGACGAACGTGCCGGGCCACTACTGGAATCCTTAGTTCGTTGGGACCAAAACATCACTCGACGTCAGCCAGAACGATACGTCAGTATTGAATTGGTTACTGGAGAAGTCGTTGGGATGGCAGATTTTTGGCACAAACACGAAGTTCGGGCCATCGCAAGTATTGCGTGGCATGCTCAACATAAACGTTTGTGGTGAGATACCAATGCGAAAAGTTGGAATACTAGGTACATCTGCAAACCCGCTTCATTCTAGCCACGTTGCTGCCGCGGAGATGGCACTTAAGCAACTAAAGCTTGATGAAGTGTGGTTCATGATTACACCCAATAGTCCTTTTAAGGATATTCGAATCTACGCACCAACGGATGACCGGATGCATCTTGCGCACCTGGTGGTACGCGAAAGCGGACTGCTCGGAAGTAAACTCAAGATCAGTGAGTTTGAAATTCTCTTGCGTCACTTCGATGTTGGGAATGCAACCGCAACTATGTTGCAGCGTTTCACCTTAGTACATCCAACTATTCAACCGGTGTGGTTGATGGGTGCCGATAACCTAACACAATTGCACACCTGGGGTGGTCGCTGGCAAGAAATTATGGAGTTGTATCCGGTTGTAGTATTTAGTCGCGAAGGGTACACAGCCGAAGCGACTGAGTCGGTGGTGGCACAAAAATATCGCACATCGCTATGTCACGTGGAGCAGTTTGATTGCCACCCAAACACTTGGTGTATCATTCGCACAGAAAAGACATCTGTTTCATCTACCAAAATTCGGGAGTTGTTAGCTTCAGGCATCAAGCCCGAATATTTATCTGAAGAGGCGATTGAGTATATCCGAATCCAAAACATGTATGGATATGCCGACGCGCTCAATCAGAAGTTCTCATAACGAGCCGAAGCGATTCCGTCGCTTCGGCTCCCCTTGAGAGTTTCGGAGAAACTCTATTGTTCTTTCACATCAAAGAGAAGGGAATACGTATGACAGTAGGACTTGTGATTATCGATCCACAAAACTGTTTTATGGATTTACCAGGTGCCCCACTCCCAGTCAAGGGAGCAACAGCCGACATGGAACATTTGAGCGTGTTCATAACTAGCAATTATCGCCATATCGACGAAGTACAGGTGTCTTTTGATACGCACCCGTTCGATCATATCTCACATACCAATCGATGGATTGATCGTGACGGAAATCATCCAGCTCCGTTTACCATCATCACTTCTGAAGCATACGAACGTGGTGATTGGCTCGCAGCCAAGTCTACCGATCAGTGGTGGCAGGGTCAGTATCTAAAACTGCTTAAACGTCCTCACTGCATTTGGCCGATTCACGGCCAAGAATCAGAATGGGAATGGCAGATGCATGACGGGCTCCGGAGAGCGGTGTTTCTTTTGATTGACCGATGCATGTCGTACAGAAAAGGTAGACATCGTGACACAGAGCAGTTCGGCATTTTTGGCGCTGATGTGCCATTTCCCGGCGCGCCTGAGACCGAGATTAATATGGAGTTGATTGAGCAGATCAATCGTCATGACTGCATCATTTTCGCCGGCGAAGCGTCGAGTCACTGTGTGATGGATTCGGTTAATCAGTTCATCGCACACACTCCAGATCGTGATCATAAAAAGATCGTGGTCTTGCGTGATTGCATGTCGCCAGTGCCGCAAGCGCCTGGTGGGCCTGATTTTCCAAAGCTCGCTGCGGACTGGCTTACTTCCTTACAATCAATCGACGTGAACGTAATTACGTCGACTGAATTGACGCTTTGAACTTTCAGTAGTTCTCATAACGAGCGGAAGCGACGCAAGTCACTTCCGCTCCCATTGAGAATTCCGGAGAGGAATTCTGTTCTTTACAATCTAATATCAACCAAGGGAGACATCAATGGTTATGCTATGGAACAAGGACACTTCGATCATTCGGAGTGCACTTGAAACCGACGTCTACAAAATTCTCATGCTGTATTACATCTGGACGTACTATCCGTACCTCAAGGTGAAATGGGCATTCAAGAATCGAAAAGTGGATATACCGCTCGGTAAATTTATTTCAGAGGATGCTCTTAAAGAACAACTACAGGCAGTGACGGCGCTTCGATTCAGTGACGCTGATATCGAATACCTTCGCTCCTGGGAAATGTTCTCTGAGCCGTTTCTGAAAAAGCTCCAAAACATCAGGCTCGATATGCCGCACGTCTCTAAACGAGACGACGGTCAACTAGTGATTGAAGTTTCAGGGACGTGGTTTGAAACTACGCTCTCTGAAATCTACATCCTGGCGATTGTTGCCGAACTCTACCTCCGTGGTCGTGCGCAAGTGGAAGGAATTTCCGAAGGAGCGCTCTATGATGAAGGTGTGCGTCGACTTGAGCAAAAGATCGAGTTTCTTAACGCTCACCCCATACTCAAGTTTGCTTTATTTGGGTTGCGTCGGCGAGCGTCAGGTCCATGGGAAGATTTTCTCACCGAGCAGTTGCTCACCAAAACGCAGAGTGTCACTGGGACGTCGAATGTGTATTTGGCGAAGCAGTTCAAGGTGACCCCGATCGGTACCAACGCACATGAGTTGCCGATGGCAGAATATGCCGTCAGTCGACACATGGGTCCGGTTGCGGTACGACAATCGCCGTACGAGGTGCTTCGAAAATGGGAGCGACTCTATGGCCACAAGGCACTCATTATGCTTTCTGACACGTTCGGCACCGATGCGTTCTTGCGCGATTTGCCTTCTGACATCGCGGTCAAATGGCAGGGTCACCGGCAAGATTCTGGTGACGCAGTGTTGATTGGTGAAAAAATCATTGCCGATTATGAACGACGATCGATTGACCCATCTGAAAAGAGAATTCTCTTTACCGATGGGCTCGATCTTGAGCGTATGCTCAAACTACATGAAACATTCGCTGGACGCATTGGTGTTGGATTTGGCATCGGTACTTTCATAAGTAACGACCTGGGTCTAATCCCAGCGCTTTCGATCGTAATGAAGTTGGTCGAAGCTGCCGGAAACGAAACCGTCAAGCTTTCGGATAACATCGCCAAGGCGATGGGTTCAAAAGATGAGGTGGCGTTGGCCAAAAAGATATTTGGCTACACCAATCGCTTTACCCAAGCGACGACGTACTAGATCAAAAATGGAGAACAACGTGCCAAAGAAAACAGACAGCCTCTCAATCGCCATGGTGCAAATGACGATTGATATTGACCCTATGAAGAACGCGGCGGGGGGTTTTT
>ERZ1292625.57-Hain-H41-01um-R1-57-length-188889-cov-25_pt7 | contig 11201 bp, 29 predicted proteins | sample MGYA00564400_ERZ1292625 | MGnify/ENA primary metagenome ERZ1292625 (study PRJEB36523, sample SAMEA6512639) | groundwater metagenome | collected 2019-01-08 | study: AquaDiva: Metagenomics assemblies of 32 groundwater samples
CGAAGAAAACTCAACAATACTCCACAAGCACGAAGACCACGAGGTGGGAGAGTGGTACTATAGAACAATTGTTACAAACTTTTTTCTTTTCGACAAAGAAGGGTGCCCTGTGCTCGTTAGGCTTCTTAAACCTTATGAGCCATATATGGTACTAGAAAAGACAGTGTCAAGGGGCATGTACTACTCAAGAGTATTGGTTGCCACTACCGGTGAAACTGGATGGATTTTTGGCCGCATGGCCTTTAGGCGTAAGTTTCTCGACCTAACGGGCACCACGGGTTAAAAACCAATGTTTACCCTCACAAAATCCGACTCTGTGGACTGGCTCAAATCCCTCAGGGATGGGTCTGTTGACCTAGTGGTCACGGACCCGGCCTATGAGTCTCTTGAAAAACATCGAAAAAATAGGAACTACCACCAGGCTCAAGGCCAGTGAGGGCTCCTCTAACGAGTGGTTCGACATTTTTCCAAATACCAGGTTTCCTGAGTTTTTTCAAGAGGTTTACAGGGTACTCAAAAATAACTCGCACTTTTATATGATGTGTGACCAGGAAACTATGTTTGTGGCGAAGCCCTTGGCAGAGGCAGCAGGATTTAAATTTTGGAAGCCCCTTGTGTGGGACAAGGCCAGAATTGGCATGGGGTATCACTACAGGGCCAGGTATGAGTTTATTCTTTTCTTTGAGAAGGGCAAAAGAAAGCTCAGTGACCTGTCTGTTCCCGATGTTTTAACCTTCCCACGGGTCATTAAGGGCTATCCCACAGAAAAACCCGTGGGGCTTTGTGAGGTCTTGATAAAGCAAAGTTCCTCCCCTGGGGATCTTGTTATAGACCCATTTATGGGCTCAGGGGCAGTTGGCGTGGCCGCCTTAAAAAACAATAGGAAATTTGCCGGGTGTGACCTTAGTGAAAAAGCCCTGAGCCTCTCCTCGAAAAATCTTGAGGCATTCCTGCCTGGTTGACTTCCCCGGGGGACATGCTAAACCTCAAGAGGAGATGCACCCGTGATTTCTTGCGGGTGCCACAGAAAGAGAGACCCCCATGAGTTTTGGACCAGGAAGAATCGGACCGGGATCCTTTGTGTCGGCAAGGTATAGCAGCGACAGTCCACCCTTCTGGCAGCAGGTTATGCTCGTGACCATTCCTGCGTTTGTCGGGGCGTGCCTGCCACCGATTATTCAGCACTTTCTGACGCCTCCCCCGGGTGCCGGTTCAGCCACTCCCCCACAGGTTCCAGAGGAAAAGTGACAACAGAAACCAGCATGTTGCCCGTGGTTGGAAATGCCTACGTGGTCCGCAGGGAAGGACCATTTGGTTTTGTTGGGGATATTGTGATTATAGTAAGCGCAGAAACCGTAACACCAAAGGGCTTCAAGAAAACCGAAATAAAAGTCCTGAGAAAAAACTGTGCGTCAAAAGATTTTTTCCAGGAGTCGCACCTCTTTCCACTGGTCGAAAAGGACGGACAATTCTGGAAGTTGTGGCTCAGACCCGTTGACCAGAAGAAATGACTGACTCTTGCACCAGAAGTGAAACCGTGATAGAGTGAGGCTGCCATGACAACCGCCCCAGACCTTTCCATGTTTTCCAAGGAAGAAATCAAGGATGTCCTGAGTGAGATCCGACACGATTTCTCCCTGGCTGTTATTGGGGCCGATAACTATTTTAATTCTGCGGCCATTATTAGGTCCGCACATCAGTTTCTTGCCAGGGAAATTATCTTGGTGGACTGCCCTAAGATTTATGGAAAGGCCACGATGGGCTCCCTTAAGTGGGAAAACATCTCACATGTGAGCCTTGAGCAGTTTATTGCAGGCAACCTCCCACACCGAAATTTGGTTATTTGTGAGCGCCGACCAGAGTTACCTTCCGAGAACCTGATCTATTTCAAGTTTCCAGAAAATCCTATCCTCTGCTTTGGCAGTGAGAAGACCGGGGTGCCAGAGCAGCTTATCCTGGCGGCTCGGGAGGCCAGGAAAAACAACAACCCAAACACCGGCAGCGTGGTTAGTATTCCGCAGTTTGGACTACAGAACGATTTTAATCTTGCTTGCGCGGCAGGCGTTGTGATGTACGACTGGATTGCGAAAAAATACGCCCTCAAGGGCGGAGGCCAAACTTGAGAGAAAGACGAAGAGGAAAACAAATGAAATACCGAGATGAGGAACCCGATGCTACTCGTGTTGGTTGCGGGTGCCTGGCGGTTTTGGTTGGCCTAGCTTTTAAGCTAGGCGGAATTGCCCTGGTGGTCGTTTTTGTGGTTTGGATACTTCGATCTATGGGCGTCATTCCCTAAACTGGGGGTGGCTTGTGTTTGCTTTGGAAGGTGCTAGACTCGAACCAAATGAAAAGAGCATGACAATGGAAATTTGGTCCACGGTAATTCTGTGTGTGGTTGGTTATCTGTGGCTAGGGTTTCTAGCCAACTGGATAATGTATTTCCTGCTGTGGAAAACCATGTGGAAGGACATGACCCCGACAGAGTTTGCTCACCGGCCAATTGTGGCATATTTTGTATTTTGGCCCTTCTTTTTGACCTTGATAGTCATACTTTGCGCGAGTTTTGTCCTTCGGGAAAGACACTATTTTAGTCAGTCATTTAAAATGTTTAAAATGAGGCTTTGGGCAAGACTAACCGGCCAGTCCGACGAGGACTAAAACAAATATGCTTAAAACACGCAAAGGTAAAAGAGTTTGGTTTCCCTGGTTTTCACCAACATCACTTTCCGGGGAAGTTACGAAAAACATCGGGTGGCTCTATGAACCACGGTGGTCTTTACACGAAACAGAAATTCCCACCAAGTATTGGTATTGGGCTTTCTGTGGCCCAGACTCAGACAGCTATTGTTGGTTTAGGTTTTGTGGCCTGTCGTTTAATTTTTGTCGGCCACCAGAAAAAGAAACTAGGGATGAGGAGTAAAAAATGACCTTTCTTGAAATTGTTGGCATGTTGTTTTTGTGGTGGGTTAGTGTCAAATTCTGTATTGTGGCAGGCATGACCACCAAGACTTTTTTGGATGACCCCTGGTCATATTCCCTCGTTGAGGTGGCAAAAACATTCTGGTATTTGTGGATGGTTGGCCTTTTTCACGTGTGGATGGATGGGACACTTAAGGACGAAGACTGAGAACCCTGTGGGAGCTTACAGATGAAAAAAGCGGCAATTTTCTATAAAAGGTCTCAATACTCAATTTACGTTGAGGAGAAAAAGGACAAGCACATAACGGGGCTGGTGAGGAGCCTTGATCCTCTTGTGGTTGGGATGCTTGCCTCACACGAGCAAAACCAGAGAACGCTGGATATTGTCACAAGTGGGTGCAGCAGGGCGGGGCTTGAGTGCTACCTTTTAGCCAGGGGTAAGGAATCCTTACAGGATGAGACTGACCTGGTGATCTCTGTCGGGGGCGATGGCACCTTCCTTGACGCACAGGGGCTCATTAAAAATGACACGCCTATCCTCGGGGTAAACTCGGATCCCACAAGAAGCCATGGACATTTTTGTGTGGCCAACGCAGACACACTTGGGTCTGTTCTCGCCCGCCTTAGTTTGCCCTCAGACCAAAAAACCTTTGGGGCACCAGAGGTTGCTGCCGTGCAAAGACTGGCGGTTGCCCTCAACGGCAACCTTGTGTCCTCCACGGTTCTAAACGAGATTTTGTTTGCTCACCCCACCCCAGCCTGCGTGTCCTCTTATATGCTAAACGGGGAAAGCCAGAAATCCTCCGGGGTGTGGGTGTCAAGTGCTAGCGGGTCCTCGGGGGCCATGTTGTCGGCCGGGGGTAGAAAAATGCACTGGTCTGACCACCGGCTTCAGTTTAGGGTCAGGGAGCCATTCCAGGCTTGCAAGAGGTATAAAAACCTATCTGGGTATGTCGGGCCAGGGAACTCCGTTTCCTTGGTTTCCTTTATGAAAGAAGGGGCAATTTTTTTGGACGGAACCCGGGAGGTGCTTGAGGTGGCACTTGGGGACACTATCACCGTTTCAACGTCCAAGCACCCATTAAAAATAGTGAAGATTTTGTCTTGACTTATTTTTAGGATGTGCTAGGATTAAGGGCGTGACCCAGCCCTATGCAAATAACCCATTTAAGGTTGGTGACCTGTGCGAAATTGCTGGTCCTCTCCACGGGTTTCAATTTAATAAAAATCCATCCTATGTTGTTCCAGGGGCGGTCGTTGAGTACCTAAATCCCGTTTTTATTGAACGGACTGGAAATTGCGTTGTAATTTTGGAGTTTCTAGGGGAAGACTCCCTTACAGGGGAAAAAAGGCAGTATAACAACATTTTGTGTAAATTCTTGGACATAGAGGACAAGTCCATTTTTTACCTGAGGGTTACCCCGGTGTTTAGGTTTGAGACTTTTGAGGTCGCCATGGAAAGGGCATTCCACTCAATATCTCTCTTTTCACTAAAGAAACTTAATGACTAGGCTTGGTGGTCACTAAGTTTATGTGTTGTGTGTTGGTTTGTGGTAGACTGGTTCCTGGGTGGCAGAAAAAATAATATGAATAATAATATTGTAGAAAAACAAAATAGTAAAATCCCGCAAGAAGTTTTAGATATATCGACAGAAGTTGCTGTTGGTTCTGTTGGTGATGCAAAAAAACACCCAAGTAAACAGCCATTGGACAAGATATTTTTTGATTATTTTCTGTCCAGGGATAAAAAAACCAGAGACGCGATTGCCGTTAAAAATCAGCCCCTCGTCACTTATATAATCAACAAATACTACTCCTACAAGTCAAATCACCAGTCAATGAGAGAGGATTTGTTTCAAGAGGGAATAATAGGGCTGTTGTCGGCAATAGACGGCTTTGACCCACACAAGGGATTTCAGTTTTCCACATACGCCATTTGGTGGATTCGACAGGCCATAAACAACTACCTCATTACTGTGGAGCCGACAATAACGGTTCCCTCTCATGTGAGAACCGCCCACAATAAACTGATGAAGTCCCTTGGTGACACTGGTGGGAATCTGTTTCAGGTGGAGTCTCAAGGTCTTGACGTGTCCAGAAAAATGCTGATTTCCATCAAAAGTGCTGTCTTGTCAAAAGGTATTTCCTCCATTGAGGACACGGAAGCCACAGACCCGCTCCATGACCCAAAGAACTCCCAGGAGACAAGTCTGGACAATAGTAAGCTATTGTTCTTGCTAAGAAAGTCTTTTAATAACCTTGACACAAGAGAAAAACTCATTTTGTTGTTGAGGTTTGGAGTAATTAAAGAGACAGACGTGGAAAGGCTGAGCAAAACATGGACAACAGAGGAAATGACGACGGTGGGTCAAGTAGCCTAAACAGGGGAGTTGTGGTGATAGACCTGACAGGTGAGGAACCCGAGGACGAAGGCGTGGCTGCCCCAAAGCCTCAAAAACCAGAAGCCATCCCGCAAGAAACATTACCTCCAGAGACCATCTTGGAGATCGTCCCGGTAGAAGAATTTTCAAAAAAGAAGGCAAGAACAATTAATGGACCAAGAAAACAAAAAATATATTACAATTGAAGGCGGGTTAGATTTTAGAAAAATCTCTAAAATCTTGAGTGACAACGGGTTTCAGATGAATCACGCCACTGCAAGAAATCAACTAATTTCTGCCATGGAAAAACTTCTTTCTGGTTTGGTGGAGGAGGTTTCAAAGGAGTCTCTGGACGGCAAACCAGATGCCTTTTGTGCCATAAAACAAAAAAACCTCGTAAACACACTCCTTAAAACACAGGATATTCACAGGACACTCGGGGAACTGCTACAGGACGCCTTTTATGAACTTTCCCCAGAAGAAAAGAAAGTTGAGCAAAAATGACAATAGACTTCAATCACCTATTGCTTAGAAGAAGAACCCAGGTTAAAACCTGGCTTGAGAACTCGTCAATAAAAACAAAGGCAGACCTCCGGGGGTGGATGGCCAGCAATAGCCACGAGTACCATTTTACGGAGGCATTTGTAGAAAGTTGCCACCGGGAGCTAGAAGCCCTGAGAAAAATCTCAGGGGCGTCTCCTGCGGCAACCGTAGCCATGCCCCCCGATCCCTTGGTGGAGCCCTCAGAAAAACCCACAGAGGCTCCTGTGGAAGAACCACGGGCGTCTGCCTCCGAGGAGGAGGTGGGGGTCGGAGAAGACCCCACAATAAAACCACAAAAAAAGAGCAAGACTAAGAACATTTAAGAGGTTTTTCACATGGGGTACACTACCAGAACTCACACACGGGACACTGTCCCAAGGAAGATAGAAAATGAAGAACAAAACCACCAGGTCAACAGAGAGAAATAATCGTAAGAAAAACTGTATTATTGCAAAAAATGAGTCCTTTTCCTCCTTTGATAAGGAGGAAAAGTCCTTTGTGGTTAGAACCACAAAGTCCACAAAGCTCGGGGTGAAAGTTTCGAGAAAGGGACTGAAAAAGGGCATGAACGTGGAGTTAATTGTTCCGTCAACATCTCTTGACGGAACAGATAGGTCTGTTAGACTAGAGCTAACCGGGCGACAGGTCATGTCGATCTACAATACCCTAAATGACTTTTTGGAAAAACGTTACGACTGGCAGGCTTATTGACGGCCGCCCTGGCACAGAGACCCCCAGCACACACACAAAAGCCTGACATAAAGTTGGGCTTTTCACTTTTTAAATATGAAAAAACTAAAATCCCTAGAAAAGAAAAATTTCAACAGCCTTGGAGTCGGGGACCTATTTGAAATAGGTGAGGATTATAATCCCTATGAACACAACAATGTTTTTGGTGGGGTTCTTGAAAAATTTCCTTTTCTTGAAAACGCAGTATTCATGCTTCTGCAAAAAACGGAGGCAGTTGGTTTTTCCGGCCTTCCACTCCTGAGGATTTCATTTCTAAGCCTCGCTGAAAACAAAGTTTTTGAGATCCTGATTAAGAGTTAAACCTTCGATGTCAAAATGGACAAGAACACAGACTTTTCCTGTCGGGTCCCTGATAAGGGTTAATGGGGCGTTATGTAACAAAACCCACGGGGCACATAACTCGCTTGACGACTTGGTGGTTCTTCTTTCCGAAAAAAAAAGAAGAACATGGTGGGGCTGCGAGTACCGGCTCACTTTTTTGTTCAAGAGCGAAAAATGGACCATGTATGTAAATGGCCAACAACTTCTCCAGGATGTTAAGTTAATAAAATCGCCATAGTCTAGTTATATTTCTATGACAAAAAGCAAACCGGACCGTTTTTTTGCCCAGGTTTTAGAAAAAGCCGTGGTAAAGGTTATTGACCTCGCAGTTATTTTTGGACAGAACAAAAAGCAGAGAAAACTGGAGGCTCTTAGGTTATTTTGGGACAATGTACCTGCTGGGGCTGTTTTTTGTGCCAGGGAACCATTTTCCATCGTGTTAAAAGATAAAACCTGTGAGAACCCACAGAATTTAATTCTGATACAAAAAGACCAAGGAGTTATTTTTATGGGCGTTGACTGGCCAGATGATTTTTCTCACCAGGACATAGTTCCCTATGATGAGGACATCGTTGTCAAGTTTAACTTTTGGCACGACAGTCAAAATTATGACTATAGGTTTTCCCTGAGTGCTTACGGGGGTAAGCTGCCCTTTTATGTGCTTTAAACCCTGACACACACACAACAAACTATGACTCAATCTGAAAATACTAGTTTAAACCCAGCACCGTTTGTTTCGCCAGGGGCACTTGTGAGCAAAGTTGGCCCCAGTGAAAATCTCTATGTGGTAATGAAGGTCGTTCCTAACGAGGTGTCAAGGGAGCACTTTCGGTTAGAACTACTGAGACTTTCCGACCTTTTTGTGCTAAAAACGCCCTCCATGACAGAGGCGCACTACAAAAAATATTTTCGTCACATATGTGACATTGAGGCCACCTAAAAAAATGGACTACATAAGAAAAGACCACTACGGGTACGAAAAATACCGGGTGGAGCTAGACGGGAAGTTTTTGGACTGGAAGAATGTGTGGGAGGCTTCTGAGTCGGAGGGTTTTGTCAAACTGCTTGTGAGAGAGCCAGAATATTCTGAGCTTGGGTACATGACCAAACAACCACTTACCACAACCAAGTATGGCAGGGTTTTTATAGTCAGGTACTACACCTCGCCTTAAATCCTACCTGGAAATAATCGTTCCCGACCAAATTAGCCCCGTTCTAAACCACTCTTTGCTCGCTTCCACCGTATGAAAATCACTGAGACGAAGTAAAACCACCTCCTCTTCCCCGGTGCTTATAACAACAAACAGACGCCTCGGATTAAGTTCAAAAAGAGTCCCGGGAAGCAATAGGTCTGGGTCGATATTGGGGTCTTTTGTCATGGCACAACGACTCTTACTGTCCAAATTCCTCCAAGAGTAAACCAGCGTTTGTTCGCATTTAGTGTGGTTAATTCTGGAATTCGAAGGAACGAAACATCCTCGCCTTCTACGCTTAGAACAAGGAGAAGAATGTTTCCTGCGTTCTCAAGTTCTAACAATGCCCCTGGAATAAACGGGTCTTGGTTGTTTTTATTCACAATATCTTGTCCTGCAAACGAAAAGGGTGAGACAACGTCTCACCCTTTTCCCTGTTTTTCTCTCGGGCTGCCGTCAGCGCACCACCCGCAGGAAAGCCTGTCCGGCTCGGTATAGCCACACGCCATCCTTGATCGAGGAGGACTTCTTAGGGAAGGCCAGGAAAAGCCGCTGGTGCTTGCAGGTTTCCCCGGTGTGGGACTTGCGGTGGATCCAGTCGGGGCACGAGCACCCAAACTGGAAACCCTTGGCGGTTCCCGTGGGGCGCACCGCGAGAACGTAATTCTCGCGGTTCTCACCCGGCTTCGGGTCGCTCAGAGACCGCACCCGGGCGACTCGCACCCAATCCCGGCGCTTACCGCCGTCCGTGGACGCCTCCATGGCTGCACCAACCGCTCGATTCATCGTGTTCAGGTCCGTGGTCATCTGTGTTTCTCCGTAGTGGAATCTTCCGGTCTTTGGAAGCTCACTTACTTAGTTGTAGCATGAATCTGTCAGGGTGCAACCACTACTTTTCTAGTTCTTTTGTAGCTCAAGCCATGCCTTGTGGGGCGACCCAGGCTTGAGCTTTCCCTCGGGGGTCAGCCACAAGTGAACCGGAAAGGGCTTTTTCCCAGATGGACCCTTTTTGGTGGCGACCTTCTTGGTCTCTGTCGCCTTCGACTTCTGGCGCTTTGACCCCTTGGTCACTCCCTGGTCACGCCAGGCGGCGTATTGTGCCTTCTTGTGTGCCTTCTTGGCACGCTTGTCCGAGGCTCGCTTGGTCTTGTTTTGTGCCTTTGCCTTCTTACTCATGGTTATTCTCCGGTATGTGTGGGCTTCTCCCGACAGACAACTACTTTAGCACAACCTCTAGGGGTCGTCAACCGAAAGGTCACAGACCTTTGGAGAGGAGGCAACCTTGCTAAACCTAGAGCTAACATACCAGTAGGTAATACGATGTTTTCCAGGGGTCTCAAGGTCCAAAACCTTTGCCAAGGGGCAGGGGCTCAGGCTGGTATCAATCTCAAGAATTAGACCAAAATATCTACCAGAGTCGTGGAGTATCAGGTCCCCAGGTTGAAATGTCACTGTGAAATTCTCCCTTTTGAGCTTTTAGCAAGCGGGGTTTCTTACCCAAACCCCTCCTGGGGTCAGTAGAATCTCGGAGGCATAACCCACAGGGCTTTTGGTGTCCCCGTCTCTATAAAAATATTTTGCCACATAAGGGTTATAGGTAACCCTGACCAGTTCTTTCTGGACTTGCCCCAGGTAGTCTTCCAAATAACCAGTAGGAAAGTCGTGCTCCGTGGTAACGCCATAGCCCCAGGCAAAGGCGTGGATGTTTTTCTGGCGCTCCCTGAGTACCCTCTCGCGGCCAGCCTGGTTGACCTTGAACCCGGCCGTACAGGGAAGGTGGGCGCCAAAAACATCCTTGTCTGGCAGGGCATTGACCCAAACCCACTGACCCCTGGCAATAACCAGGCCGGCCTTACGGACAGAGTAGCACTTTTTGTGCAGATTTCTGTAAACGAAAGTCTTTTGGGGCATGGCATATGCTACCACATGTGGGCCAGTTGTCGAGCACTTTTCGCCGGTTCACATGCTTGTGAGTAGGGTCATTTTTCTGATGGGGGATTTTCTCCAATCCCATGATTGGCTATATTCCACGTGTGACCCGCGATATCCGTCAATCAAATAAAGCAAATCTAATGAAAGATGATGAGTGCTCCAAGCAACAACCTCGGCTTTTAAAACAACAAAGACTGAGGTGCTATTCTGAAAGACCACCTCAATAACATCTCCCTCCTCAGGGGTTTCGTGCAACGTTTTTTCCATAGAAAAATTGGCCGTGGTTCTTTATATACCTGCAAATACGGTTATGTTCCGCCCTGAAGACTTTGCCCAGTCCCATTCGTATCCTAACCAAAGTGCGTTGTCGGAAAACCGCCACGTGTCCAGAAGCAAGAAATCTGAATTCCCAAACCGCCTTGATTTCTCAACCTTGAGCACAAGAAGAAAATCAACATCAACATGGTCTCCAACGCTAATCTGGATGATGTCGCCTATTTTTGGCAGGTCGTGGGTCACTCAGGCACCTCGCAGGTAAACCGACACTCAGGGTATGCAAAACACCCCATCATAGGGGTCATGTTGCCCACCGTGGTACCAATTACCCTCATCGGGGAAAAACACTCGGGACAAAGTGCCGTCTTTAGGTTTTGTGCCTCGCGAGCGGCCGTGTCAAAACTTACAAGAATTTTGCCCAGGACATAATCTTCTCTCTCTGCCACCGGGTCCTTTGGGGCAGTGCAGAAAATATTTGCTGGTTGCCCGGTGGGGTAAAACTTCTTGTTTTGACAAAGCCCCTTGGCACCAACCAAAATCCGCGTCCAGTCAAAACCTTTATTTCGTCCGTAGTTCGGCAACAGAACCCGGACTACAGAAAGCGAATCCTGCATTACATAAAAATCAATAGCCTCGCCAACCTTTTCTGTACGGAAACCGTGAGCGCCCAAGACAGCCAGAATCTTCTCGTGGGAGACCTCCACAAACGCCTTACCAATGTCAGAATATTCGTGGGTTCTTGCGGTCGTGCCCGACAGTTTAGGACCAAGCTGGGGCATAGATGCACGGATGAATGGACGGATCATGTGTGCGGGGCTCCCTTTTGCGAGGTACAGGTGTAATCTAGCAGACTTGGGTGGTTGTGCAAGGCAAAGCCTTCTTGTTT
>ERZ1292625.4082-Hain-H41-01um-R1-4082-length-11196-cov-21_pt1 | contig 11196 bp, 13 predicted proteins | sample MGYA00564400_ERZ1292625 | MGnify/ENA primary metagenome ERZ1292625 (study PRJEB36523, sample SAMEA6512639) | groundwater metagenome | collected 2019-01-08 | study: AquaDiva: Metagenomics assemblies of 32 groundwater samples
CATATGCTTGGATGTTAACGGTTAAAGTGATTCCAAGCTATTGAACCATTACGCTCGTTTGTCTTGGTTTGGCAGTTGTGGTATAAAGTATCTCTTCACCACATTTTGTGCCGGGTCTTACCTGGACCGAAGTTTTTTGGGTCGATACTTGTCAAATAGCCAAGACCAGGTGGGGACGCTAAGATCCAATCTTTGGGAATATGAAGTTAGCAATATTAACTAGTAACCAACTGCGTCATTATTATTTTGCCGATTCACTCGCCCAACATTTTGAAACTGTTGGTTTAGTCTTGGAGGAAAAAAAGCGTGATCCCAGCACCAAAGGTCGAGGAACAGATTTAGATAGCCAGGTCAAGAAATATTTTGCCAATCGGTCCCGGTCTGAAGAGGAATATTTTGGAAGCCACGGAGTGATCCATAATATTATGCCAGACCGCACTATTTTATTATCAGCCGGGACTATTAACGAGAACTGGGTGGTTGACCGAATTGTATCTTGGGGTGCCGACTGCTTGGCGGTTTTCGGCAGTTCTATTTTGGGAAATGGAATTATCACAAGATTTCCTGGCAGGATTTTTAATATGCACCTAGGATTGTCGCCATACTACCGTGGCTCGGGGACGAATTTCTGGCCACTCTACGAAGCGAAGCTCGGCTACGTTGGTGTCACCATACACTACATTGATCCTGGGATCGATTCAGGTCCGATCATTGTGCAAGGTAGACCAAAGATTGAAGTTGATGATACGCCACATTCTATCGGCAACAAAACTATCATCCGGGGTGTGGAATTAATGATAAAAACGCTGAAGATATTTTTGTCGGGTCATTCTCTCCCAAGCCACCGCCAAGATTTGGGTGCCGGTAAACTTTATCGTTTTGCAGATTGCTCGGCGGCTCACCTTGTAGAACTTGAGAAAAAATTTACTGAGGGGTTAGTGAGAGATTATTTGCGTGACCCGTTTTATCCTCCAATATATGAATAAGTTTTGCCAAGACGAAGTTTTTCTCGTCGCAGAAATAGGCAAGAATTTTATCCAGACGGAGGAAGATCGGCCAATTACCGAATATTTAGAAAACGCGAAGCAACTCGTTGATCAGGCGCGAAACTGTGGAGCCAATGCCGTAAAGTTTCAGACTCACGAACTAACTGACGAACAATATCCTCTAAAGAAAATAATTTCACCCCATTTTACCCTTAAGGACAGATATGGCTGGATCGAGCGAAATACCAATGCTACTCCGGATTGGTTCTGGTCTGAGATAAAGTCCTATACCGAATCTCGGGGCTTGGTATTTTTTTCTACACCGATGAGTCGGATGGCCGCAGAGAGACTTGAGAAGATCGGAGTTCCCTTGTGGAAGATTGGGTCGGGAGATGTCCTGGACTTTCCACTTTTGGATTTTGTTGCCCAGACTGGCAAACCATTAATTATCTCAAGCGGCATGGTTAGCTACACCGAGCTAGATAAGGCAGTAAACTATTTGATAAACCGTGGGGTTGGTGATCTGACAATATTATATTGCGTCAGCGAATATCCGTGTCCCGACAATTTGTTCAACTTGTCAACAATATCTCGTCTGGCTGTTAAATATCCAGGTGTGACTATAGGCTTTTCCGATCATTCTATTGGCAAAAATGATATTGCGTTGGCCGCCGTCAAACTGGGTGCCAGACTGATTGAGAAACACTTTTCTTTATCAAGAGAATTGTGGGGCGCAGACCACCGTGTCTCGATGACCCCAGACGAGCTTTCTAGTTTGGTGAAGGCGGTGCGAGGGGGGGAGTATCACAGACAAAATACTACGCCATACTTGGGTTTCCCCGAGAAAGAACTTGAAGGTGCCACCAACAAATATCGCCCCTACTTTCATAAGACTCTGGTGGCCGCTATCGACATCGATCCTGGTACCACAGTAACCCAAACCGTTATTTGGTCGATGAGGCCAAAGTTGCACCTGAATGGGATTAGGTCTCAGTATTGGCCGGATGTTTTGGGACGTCGGCTCAAAAGACGGCTTGCCAAGTACCAACCACTTACTTGGGATGCTATAGAATAATGCTTTTTACTTCGCCGAGCTATTTTGTTTTTTTTGCCATCGTATTTCTTTGCTATTGGAGGTTGGGTTTAGGGCGTCAGAACTTTTTGTTGCTGGTTGCCAGTTACGTGTTTTACGCCTGGTGGGACTGGCGTTTTTTGGGCCTACTTCTCGCGTCTAGCCTGTTAGATTTTTTTCTAGGTCGATTAATCGACCTCGAGACCAATCAAATATCTCGTCGGCTTTATTTATTGTTTGTCATAGCTGGGCATCTAACCGTTCTTTTCTTTTTTAAGTACTATGATTTTTTCACCGAATCGTTTAGCGACCTATTTTCCGTTCTAGGAATATCCAGCAATCCGGCAACCATAAAAATAATCTTGCCTGTCGGTATTAGCTTCTATACTTTCCAATCAATGAGCTATAGTCTGGATGTTTTCCTTGGCCGTTTCAAGTCAACAACTAATCTGCTTGGTTTCTTAACTTATGTGTCCTTTTTTCCGCTTTTGTTGGCCGGACCAATCGAAAGAGCCACTAACTTGTTGACCCAGTTCAACCAGCGGAGGTTCTTCGCTATTTCTAATGCCGTTGACGGTGTAAGGCAAATCACTTGGGGGTTATTTAAGAAGGTCGTGATTGCCGATAACTTAGCCGTGGTTGTTAATTCAGTTTACGGCAACGTGGCCGGGGCCGCCGGGGGTGATTTGCTGGTGGCGACTGCGTTTTTTGCTTTCCAGCTCTATTGTGATTTTTCTGGGTATTCGGATATGGCTATTGGTTCGTCTAAGTTGCTTGGTTTCAAATTATTGAGCAACTTTAATTATCCTTATTTTTCTCGATCCATTAGCGAATTTTGGCGTAAGTGGCATATCTCGCTATCTACTTGGATTAGAGATTACGTTTATTATCCGATCGCCTTTTTGTCTCCAGGTAGTTCTAGGGTCAAGATTTATGTCGCTACCGTTATTTCTTTTATCTTGGTTGGTTTATGGCATGGTGCTGGTTGGAATTTTGTCTTTATGGGAGTCATTTTCTCTTTTTATCTTGTTATTGAACTCTTGATTGGTGATGTTTGGATTCGATCACATCGATCCAGAAAGAATACTCCTGGATCAGGAAATTAATCTGATGATTGGCGTTGATATTATAAGAATTGACAGATTCGAGTCCATCACTATTGCAGATTATCACTGGTGGCAGAGGGTCTATACTGCAAAAGAGTGGAACTATGCTTTTTCTAAACCTTTACCGAAACAACATTTAGCAGGATTCTTCGCGGCCAAGGAGGCGTTTTTGAAATCATCGGATGTTTCGATCGGGTTGGTTTATCGACTGATTGAGGTTTGTCATACCAAGACCGGTCGGCCGTGGTTGCGAGTGTTGGTTTGGCCGCACCCGGAGGTTTATGTTAGCATTAGCCACGAGCAAAATTTTGCTATCGCCGTGGTGACTGTCGCAGAGAAAACTAAATAAGCTATGGTTATGTATCAGAGGAAAGACAGCAATGCTCCTTCTACTGATTCCCTCGTGGCTTGCCGGGCTTTGGTTAGGGGGATCGACCGCTCCGGACAAACCCTAAAGAAAATTGCTATCCTAGGAAATTTTACTTTGACGGGGCTATCTGAGTGCGTCATTGCCAAGAGTTATCTTCAGGATATTTTCGTAGAAGTTTTTGCCGGGGCGTATAACCAATGGCAACAGGAAATATTATCAAAAAATCTTTACTCCTTTGGGCCGGACATAATCTTTCTTTTCTTGGATTTTCATGGTCTCGACCAAGATTTTTTTCTCAATGATCGAAGTAAAATTGCTACTTACAGGAAGTCTTTTGAGCATAACACAATAGATATGGTGTTACGTTATCTCTCTGAACTCGGTTCTCGCACTAAAGCCAAGATTGTTATTTCAACAGCTGTCAAAACTTGGCCTCCGCCCCATGACATATTAGAGAGTAAGTTGGCGGATGGATGGTACGAGATAATCGACTTTTATAATCAAAAATTAAAAGATTGGTGCCGAAACTCGGGGCAGTTTTTTGTCTTTGACTTAGATCAGTGGTTGTCTCATGTCGGCAAAAAATGGGCCTGGAATGACAAATATCTTTTCGTTGCTGATATGAGGGTTTCGCCCCTAGCATTACCTTTGTGGGCGGAAGAATTAGTTTCTTATCTCATACCTTTGAGCGGCCAAAAAAAGAAATGCATTGTCGTTGACCTGGACAACACCTTGTGGGGAGGAGTGATTGGTGAAGATGGTTTGGGGGGAATAAAACTGGCTCCAAATGGTGAAGGTCGACCATATTACGATTTTCAGAAACTATTATTTAATCTTTCTTCGCGAGGGGCCATTTTGGCAATTAATAGTAGAAACAACGAAGCGGATGCGCGAGAAGTCATTGACAAACACCCCCACATGCTTCTGAGGAGCGATGCCTTTGTTGCTTCGCGGATAAACTGGCAAGACAAAGCCACCAATCTCCGCGAGATTGCCACGGAGCTTAATTTGGGCCTAGACAGTCTAGTCTTTCTCGACGATGACCCATCCAATCGTCTATTGGTAAAAAACGTCCTACCAGAGGTTTCTGTTATTGAACTTCCAAATGATCACACCATGTACCCACGAGTGCTCATGGATTATCGCGGGTTCAACAGTTTTGAGTTCACCGAAGAAGATCAAAAACGCTCCGATATGTATCGTCAGGATGCCGCGAGAAAGGAACTTAAGCGTTCTCACCTTGACCTCGATTCCTTTTTGGCTGATCTGAAGATAGAAATTAGTATTGATCAAGTAAGTTCAACCATGATCCCTAGGGTTGCTCAGTTGACTCAAAAAACTAATCAATTTAATTTAACCACAAAGCGCTATCAAGAAGAGGATGTAAATCGATTGGTTAGCTCTGGTTATCGTTTGTGGGCCTTGAGGATGCGAGATCGTTTTGGTGATTATGGGTTAACCGGTGTTTGTATTGTATTCAGCCAGTCTGATTTTTGGATCATTGACTCACTATTACTTAGTTGTAGGATTTTAGGTAAGAGAGTGGAGGAGCAATTTTTGGGGCACATCCTCAACCTTCTTAAAGCCATTGAGCCCAAGAAGATTCTGGGCTGCTATATTCCGACGAGCAAAAACCACCAAGTAAAAGATTTTTATCAGTTGTTTGGTTTTCGCAAAACAAAAACTGAATCCGGCGCAGACTTTTGGGAAAGAGATTTAGTTGATTATGACTTCAAGCCAAATAATTTCATTATGACCAGATTAGACAAAAAATAATGAAAGAAAAGTTATACGATATCTTATCGCGAGTACTAGAAATTGATCGGCGTAATATCGATGACCGTATGTCGCCCGACAACACCCCTAGCTGGGATTCCTTTAATGCCATTATGCTAATTGTGGAACTTGAAAAGGCCGCTGGCTCTAGATTCAAGACCTCGGACTTGATGGCTGTTAAAAACGTCGGCGACATTAAATCGCTGCTAAATCGTCATAATATTGAGTATGAATGTTAAATCTGTTATAGGATCAAGGTGGGAGAAAATATTTGTGGGCGACAGGGTGGCTTTCGAAATAGTACTTCAAAAGAGTCACCTTGATCTTTTCCGCCAGTTGACCGGGGACAATAGTCGTTTACATCGGGATGAGAAGTTTGCTCAAGAACTGGGGTTTGATGGCTTGGTACCCCATGGACTATTACTGGCTTCCTATTTCTCACGATTAGTGGGGATGCACTTTTTAGCCGACAATAACCTGTATTTGTCTCAGAGTTTGAATTTTAGACAACCCGCCCATTTGGGAGAAAAGCTGATTGTGACTGGGGTGATAAAAAACAAAATCGATGCAGTTAGAACAGTCGAGATTATTACGATAATTAGTGATAGTCGCGGCCAAGAGCTGATTACCGGAACGGCAACTGTAAAGTATCTGCCATGATTCCCAGGACATTATTGATCGGTGCTTCTGGTAGTTTGGGGCTTGCTGTAAGTGATGAGTTAATAAAAGGCGGTCATAGTCTCTTGCTTACTTTTAGGTCGAAGGCCAATCTCTCGAACGTTGCGCCCAGGATTAAAAATAGTTCTGACCACGTCACCGTGTCACCAGTGCTCTTGGACGTGACCAGCGAAGCGAGCATAAAAAGATTTTACCACTCCAACAAATCGAAATTAGGGAACCTGGTTTATATGGTTGGTGCCCCATTGGTTTTTAAGAAACTTACTGAGGAGGGATGGCTAGATTTTACTCGCCATCTCGAAGTTCAGGTAAAGGGATTATTTTTGTTGGTCAAACATCTGCCCGTAATTAGTCACATGAAAAATATTGTTGTTATTGGTTCCAGCGGTGTGCGAGGCATGCCGCCCAGCCGGTTGGCCAGCTATATTGTGGCTAAGCATGCTCTGGCCGGACTGGTTAAGGTTATGGCGATGGAGTTGGCACCCATGGGAGTTAGAGTTAATATGGTTTCCCCGGGTGTCATGGGGGATGGTTTAACCAAACAATATCCCCTTCACCTTTTAGACCTAATTAAATCAAAAACACCCTTAAGAAGATTAGTTTTACCCAAAGACGTTGCTACGGCGGTTAGATTTTTGTTGGACCCCAGCACTGACCATCTAACCGGCTTAGACCTTCCCGTTGACGGTGGTCTAAGTATTATTTAAACAACTATGTTATTAAGACCAAAAGCCAAGTTGTGGGCGAGCACAAAAAATCTCCTTTTAGCTGTTATAACTTTTGTCTTGATTCTGATACCGTGGATTTTTTTCCGTTCTAAGAACCTGGAAGATGCCCTCATCGTTATTCGTAAAATAGTATCGGATCCACCGGTACTAGGTTTTACCAAATTCTATCCCAAACGTTGGCTATTGATACTAATCTTATTAGTTTGGGAATGGTGGCAAAGGTTCAGCGAGTATCCTCTAAAATTAGCTCATACGCCCAGATGGACAAGGTTTCTGATCTATTATTTTGTGGTTCTTTCAATCTTGTTTTTGGGGGCGTTTGATTACAACCCGTTTATTTATTTCCAGTTTTAATGATGTATCCTCCGGAGTTTAAAAAGTTTTTACTTCGAGTCGCAATTTTTGCTTCTCCTATAGTTTTAATGCTTGGTACCCTTGAGTTTCTGGCCCAATATTCCGGTGAATTGATGCCCCTTAGCACCGTGGTTAAAAGACAGTTTCAAACCCAAATACCAGTGTTGTTCGGTCGCGAGGTCGTGGACCAGGAGTTGAGTAGGTACAAATATCTAGTTCTTTCGGCTTTATCACCAGACGTTGTTGCTTTGGGATCATCAAGAGTAATGCAAATGCGCCAAGAGATGTTCCCGCAGGTCACTTTTTATAATGCTGGCGGGATGATTCATGGATTGGGTGAGTTGTCCGAGTTTACTGAAATTTACCGGCCAGCCATCAAACCCAGGATCATATTTTTTGGCATCGATCATTATTGGTTTGGGCACAAGAGAGACATTGTCTCAACACCAATCCTTGGTGAACAGGGGAACGATCCGGTTAAACAATGGCCGGCCCATCTTTACACCTTTCGTTATTTGGCTAAGCAACTATTAAAGAATCCTTCATCTGTCTCTCATATCTTTTCTGGCCGCGAAAGCTTTGGTGACGCCTTGGCTATCGGTCTACAAGCATTGTATGGGAACGGCTTTCGCACGGATGGTAGTTATCAATATGCGACCTATCTCCAGGAAACTAGAGAGAAAATGTTATATCGAGATCGTGAAAGTCCGCCTATCGTCCAGCGGGTGCGAAATGGCGTCAGGCAGTTTCCGTACGATAGTAAATTTGTTGCCGACAGATTGTCTATCATTGACGAATTTCTGGAATTTTCCCATCGCAATGGTATTGAGGTCGCTGGATTTTTACCCCCCATGTCGTCAGAGGTTTACAACGCTATTATGACTTCTCCGCATCATCGTGGTTTGTTACTGGAAACCGCTAGACAATTACCGGCAGTTTTCAAAAAATACGGCTACGTTTTTTCTGACTATTCAAAACTGGACAAGTTATCACTTACCGACCTAAACATGTTTGATGGATTGCACCCAACCGAAACAGCCATATCCAGAATTATTCTTGATCTATTGAAACAGGGCGTTGGGCAAACAATTTTGCCAACTAAAAGTATCGTTAAGCACCTCTCTTCTCACCTTAATAATGGGAAGTCTCGCCCCACCGAAATTGCTTGGTGATTTGACCTGTTTGCCGTCGGATGGTTTACTGACCATTATGAATAGCCAGAGATCTAGGCGCAGAATATGTTTTGTCATCACCAGCCTAATTCACTACAGTCGAAACATGCTTGTTTTAGATGAGCTCAAAAGACGCAAAGACGTTGAGCTTCATGTAGCTATCGGTGGCACCACGCTTATCTCTCGATACACTTCAAAGTATGGAGCGGTGAGGCATATTCTCGAACGGGAAAGATTTGGAAATGTGCATGAGGTTCATTTCAATTTAGAGGGCGACGTGCCGATAGTTAAAGCTAAAACAGCCGGTCTAGGTATAATTGAGTTTTCCACGCTCTTCAACAATATTAAGCCCGATTTGGTGGTGGTGCGCGGCGATAGGTTTGAGGTTTTGGCTGCGGTTATTGCTGCCGCCTTCTCAAACATCCCGATTGCTCACATCGAAGGTGGCGATGTTTCTGGTACTATCGACGAGAGTGTTCGACACGCGATAACAAAATTTTCCCACATTCATTTTCCTACTAACGGAGAATCCCAGAAACGTATTTTACGAATGGGCGAACATCCCGATTACGTTTTCAACTACGGTAGCCCAGATGTTGAGGTGGTTCACAAAATAACATCACCTAGCAAAAATTTTGACATGAAGAAGACGGGCAGTGGTGCCGATATTGATTTGGGCAGGGAATATTTGATGGTTATGTATCATCCGGTGGTCACGGAGTTAGATCAAGTGTTGAAAAACATCACCAGTCTTCTCCGGGCGATACATGGTTTAGGTATGCAGACCCTGTGGTTTTGGCCCAATGCCGATTTGGGGTCAGAAATTATCTCTCGCGAACTAAGAGCTTTTAATGACAACGAAAAGGGGCACGCCATACGCTTTATGAGAGACATCAATCCTCAAGAATTTATTTGGCTTCTTAGAAATAGCCGATGTCTTGTTGGTAATTCGTCGGCGGGCATAAAGGAATGTTCATATCTGGGTATTCCGGTAGTTAACGTTGGCAGTCGACAAAACGGTCGTTTACGTGCCCACAATGTTTTGAATGTTCACCATGATGAAGGTGCGATTCGAAGGGCTATAGACAAACAGTTAAGAATCAAACGTTATCCGCCATCCAATCTTTATCTTGCAAAAAATACCTCAAAGAACATTGCTAAGACTTTGGCCACGGTTGGGTTGTATGTCCAGAAAAACTTTGTTTAATGGCCACGCAGATACTAAATACCATTGGTACAACTTACACGCCAGCGGCGGCTGGGATACTGAAACAGTTGGGTGAGGTTAATTGTCAGAATCTTGACCAGAACCAACTGCTGGAGCTCATACCGAAATACAATGTGTTATTGGTTGGCTTAGGACTAAACATTAATAAAGAGGTGATTGATCGTGGCCAAAATTTAAAAGTGATTGCCACGGTGACGACTGGCCTTGACCATATTGATTTAGACGCCGCTATGGCCAGATCGATAAGTGTTTTAAGTTTGCGTGGCGAAAATGACTTTCTTGACACCATAAGTGGCACGGCCGAGTTGGCTTTGGGGTTGATGATTAATTTGTGTCGTCAAATTCACTTGGCGACGCAGTCAGTCCAAAGGGGAGAGTGGCAGCGGGAATTATTTCGTGGTCGTAGTCTTATCGGAAAGACCTTGGGAATTGTCGGCTTGGGGCGACTAGGGAAAATGATGGCACGATATGGTCACGGTTTGGGTATGAATATTGTCTTTGCCGATCCTAATGTCGACTCAATCCGGTTCCCAGATTATAAAAAACTTTCTTTGGACGAGCTGGTTGTCGTTAGTGATGTAATCTCGCTCCATCTCCATCTAAACAATGAAACTAAGGGAATGATAAATGGGCGACTATTCCAAAAAATGAAACCAACGAGTTATATCATTAACACCTCTCGTGATGGCATTGTTAACGAGACCGATTTAATCGATGCCTTACAGCTTAAAACAATTTCCGGCTACGCTACCGATGTGTTGTCAGGAGAGGTAGATTTTGGCGGTATGGTTCCACCCGATCATCCGCTCGTACTTTATTCTAAAAATAACCCCAATGTGATTATCGTGCCCCATATTGGTGGTATGACAGTTGAGTCGCGTGAGGCCACGGACATTTTTATTGCTAACAAGCTAAAAAAGTTTCTTTTTGTTTAAAAAGTAGTAAATTATGAATGATCTATGTCGAATAAAAGTTTAGCTGTTATTACTGCCCGCGGAGGTTCTAAGGGGGTCCCACGAAAGAATATTCGGTTGCTTAATGGTAAACCACTTTTATGGTATTCGCTGACCGCTGCTTTGAGTAGTAATCTGTTAACGCGTGTTGTTGTATCTTCTGACGACGATGAGATTTTGGCGGTGGCCAAACAGTATGGCGGCGAGAGGGTGGTTCTCAAACGACCATCAGAGCTGGCGCTGGACAATTCCCCGTCGTTACCTGTGGTTCAACACGCCGTGCTCGAGATTGAAAAAAGGGATGGTGTTATCTTTGATTACGTCCTCTTGATTCAGCCGACAACCCCGTTCATTCTTTCTTCTGATATCGATAACATGTTAAAGCTAATAATCGACACCGATGCCGATTCAGTGGTAAGTGTGTGTGAAATTAATGATACTCACCCTGTGAAGATAAAGAAAATCGTCGATGGTCGTTTGGTTCAGTATATTGATGGCATGGAGGAAAACGTCTTTCGTCGACAGGATTTGCCCACCGCGTACAAAAGGAATGGCGGAATCTATGTAAACAAGCGATCGGTAGTAATGGATAAAAATTCCTTGCATGGTAATGGGGTTGACTGTCGAGCTTTCATTATGCCCATCGAAAGATCGGTGGACATTAATACGCCAGCCGATTTTCTATTGGCCGAGGTGATAGCAAGAAATTTTAAGCTCGGGGTACCTAAAAGGGTTCAAGACCTTGGAATCAGTTGACTAGGAATTTGATAATT
>ERZ1292625.4083-Hain-H41-01um-R1-4083-length-11194-cov-3_pt1 | contig 11194 bp, 9 predicted proteins | sample MGYA00564400_ERZ1292625 | MGnify/ENA primary metagenome ERZ1292625 (study PRJEB36523, sample SAMEA6512639) | groundwater metagenome | collected 2019-01-08 | study: AquaDiva: Metagenomics assemblies of 32 groundwater samples
TGACGATAACGATCGCACCGGAGGCGGGGAGCGAGCGCATGAAAAGCGCCGTCGGCAAGCGGATATCCGCCGCAGTGCTCAGGAGTACCGTGCTTACGGGTGTACGACACGGTATCCGGCGTTTCAAATTCTATTACATCATCGGTATTCCCGGCGAGGATGACAGCGATGTGCTCGCGATCGCTGACGAGCTTGCCTCGGTGGTCGAAGCGGCGAAAGAGGGCGCGCGTGAGAGGAAATGGATGCCGATGATATCGGCGAGCGTGAACCCCTATATCGTAAAGAAGGGGAATGCGAGCGGCAACGAGCGATTCATCGATCTGAAGACCTGGGAACGGCGCAAACGGCTGCTCTCGAATGCGCTCCGAAAAAAGGGCGGCATCTCATTGCACTGCAACGATTATCACGAGTGCCGGCTTGAGGGGTTATTGTCCTTCGCGCCGCGTGCCGCGGCCGAATTGGTGATGCGCGAGGGGCTCTCTCGACTGTCGTTGCGGCGTATCGGTGATCGAATCGTGTCGGCTTTCCCCATCCCCGGGTACGGCGAGGATCACGGACGATGAGCAGATACGATGATGTGATCTTCGATCTTGACGGTACGCTTATCGATTCTCTCGCGGGCATCCATCGTTCGCTCAACAGAGCCCTGGCGTTCTATCATCTGCCTCCGGTAGGGGAGGATGCGGCACGGGGGGCCGTCGGTCATGGCGTTATGAACGCGCTTCGTCATGTCGTGCGCGCTTCCGCAGCACAGAACGGCGGCGATGCGGAGTTGTGGTTCGCGCAGCATGGCGAGGCAATAGCGGAGGTGTATCGCAGGGAGTATGCGGTCGGCTACCGGGGGGTGACGGTGCTCTATCCTGGTGTATACGATGTGCTCTCGACGCTGCGAACGCACTCGATACGCTGTTATGCCGTATCGAACAAACCGGAGGCGTTCTGCAGCTCCATCCTTGATGAGCTCGGTGTATCATCATTCTTTCAGTTCGTTGCAGGCGAAGATACGTTCGCGGAACGAAAACCGAGCGTTGTCGTATGGAGGGAACTTACGAAGAAGTATGCGCTTCGACCCGGAAGGACGCTTATGGTTGGTGACGGCAAGGCCGATAGTGAATTCGGCAGCAATGCCGGTATAGATGTATGCCTGGTACGTTACGGGATAACCCCGGCGAATATCGTCGATGCGTATGCAGCGAATTACCGCATCGATAATATCAGAGATGTTGTGGACATTGTCCTTGGTCAATAAAAAAAGCGAGGCGAGAGACCAGATTGATCTCATCGCCTCTCTCTAAGAAGGCCCTTGTTCAACTACTATCATGCATATATCGTGCCAAATAGCATCTTATTTTATTTTAATATAACTATATGATAATGAATCAGTTATACTGATATTATAAATATATCCATTCATCAGTATGGCAAAAGACAGCGTTGAGTTAAAATATCATACACAACGTTTTTAATGTGTAAAATTTGTTAACCAGATGTATAAATTACTTACACATTACATTTTGAATGCTATTGCAAGCGTCAAATTGAACGCAAGCATTTGATTCGGGAAACTCCACGGTATCAATTGATACGATACACCGAGCGAGGGGAATACGAAGATATTTTCTTTGATCTCGGCAAGATACCCGATCGATATGATAGCGCTCAGGAGGTCGGGGCTGCTTGATATCGTGACGTTCGAATATGTATTCCCGCCCGGAGAGTATTCGGTATTGATGCTTCCGCCGACGAATCTGTCATAGACAAGTCCGACACCGATGGAAACGCTGCCGAGATAGAATTTCGTCTGGCCGGATATTTCAACGTAGCGTTTTTCAGTATAGGTGTTGGTAACCCCGTCATTGCTGAGCGATGTTATTATGTTCTGCGATGCATCGAATTGCACGGCGGCGAAATCCGCGAACGGCACCTCGACATAATAGCCCTGTACGAGGCCGGGGTTGAGCCCGAGGATATAATTGAACCCGAGTTTCATGCCGATCTTATTTCCGCTGTTCATGACAGAACCGGTGGAAAGCTGCTTTTTCTTTGACGGGTCGACGACCACGGTCTCGACTATTTCTGTGTCACCGCTCGATGTTTTCGATGACTTGAGCGCTCCCGATTCGGCGGTCAAAAGGCCGCTGTCGATGATCTTGCCGGTTTCCTTCGTTTTTTGTGAGAACAGAAGGCCGGTACAAGCTATCGCCAATAATACCGCTTTTTTCATAAAATTCGCTCCTTGGACCAGTTATCTTCCCTCTATAACATTATCGGCAGGAAACGGTGATATTCTTAATATCCTTCAACCGTCAATGAAATCGCGTAATTTCTTGATCTTGGAGGGGTGACGAAGCCGCCGAAGCGCCTTTGCCTCGATCTGCCGTATGCGTTCGCGGGTGACCTTGAACACATAGCCGACCTCCTCCAGGGTATGGGAATACCCGTCGTCAAGGCCGAAGCGCATGCGCAGCACCTTCTGCTCGCGTATCGGCAGCGTTTTGAGAACGGTCTCAAGCTGCCGCTGCAGCATTTTGAACGTCGTTATGTTCGATGGATTTTCGGTCTCCTTATCTTCGATAAGTTCTCCGAGCACGGTATCCTCTTCATCGCCGATAGGGGCGTTGAGCGATATCGGGTCTTTCGCTACGTTCCGAACGCTTTTCACCCGAGATATCGGCCAGTTGAGTATGCGGGCTATCTCTTCTATCGACGGTTCTCGCCCATACTGCTGTACGAATTGTCGTGATACCCGCGTGACCTTGTTTATCTGCTCTATCATATGCACGGGAACACGTATCGTCCTCGCCTGGTCCGAGATGGAACGGGTTATCGCCTGGCGTATCCACCACGTGGCATAGGTGGAGAATTTATATCCTTTTTTGTATTCGAATTTATCGACCGCTTTTATGAGGCCGATATTCCCTTCCTGGACAAGGTCGAAGAAGTGCAGACCGCGATTGACATATTTTTTCGCGATGGCGATGACCAGTCTGAGGTTCGCTTTCACGATATGGTCTTTCGCCTGTGCGATGCGTATACGGGCGGTATTTATCGTGTGCACCCAGGCGGACAGGGTATCGAAGGGGACACGCGTCTCGTGCCCGATAAGGTCGATCTTTTTTTCCGCGAGGCGGTATGAGCGTATCACTGCCCTGAACGCACGCGGGTGCAGCCCGAACGCACGCGAATGACGGTTGATCGTGCTTTCCGTCACCCCCTTCACGAATTCCTTGAAGTCATCGCGGTTCTTGCTGTATCGCCGCGACAGGTCGCGGAAATACTGTTCCATCTGCTTGTAGCGGTGCAGGTAGAATTTGAGCTTTTCCGCGATGCGGTCTATCTCGATGCGGTTGAGCTTGACACGCTTAAGCAGTCCCTCGATGTCCGTCTTGATCGCTTCCTGTTTTTTCTGGAGCGAGCGGCGCAGGTCCTTCGATTTCGCCTTCTGTATGCGTTCATCGAAGGCGAGGTAGCGTTCGGCGATGCGGGTGTAGTCCTTCTCGAAGACCTTGTACTTGCGTTCGAGCTTGCGCTTCTCCTGCGTGGACACATTGTAGATGCGCGAGGGTTCGAGCACTTCATGGATGAAAAGCTTCTTCGCGCGTACATTGCGTATCGTGGAGATTATCTCCTTGACGACGAGGTGCGAGCCGATGACGATGTTCTCTATTTCCGCCTCGCCGCTCTCTATCTTCTGCGAGAAGCGGATCTCATCCTCATGCGTGAGGAGGTTGACCTTGCCGATCTCCTTGAGATAGAGGCGTATGGGGTCATCGTTCGTGCCCACCTTTTCCTCTATCTCGATGAGCTCGTACGAATCCTTTTTTTCGCCGCCGACAGCGCGGATACGGTCGTATTCGTCCTTGTTCTCGACAACGGAGATGCTCTCTTCGGAAAAGACCTGGAAGAGGGCGTCCATGTAGTCGGGGTTGCCCGACGACAAGGCGTCGTTTATCTCGGTGAAGGTGATGAATTTGTCCGCGCGCCCTTTTTCCAAGAGGCGTTTAATGCGTTCATCGCGCATGAGCAGATCGAATCGTTCTGCTGCCGCGGGGGTGGTGTGTCCTGATGTGGCGCTCATGTAAGACCTATTCGCTCCTTGTTTATCCGTTCTTTCTCGCTCATCAGCCGGACTACGGCGTCGAGATCGTTCACATTCTTCAGATCGTAGGCGCCGCTCGAAAGGCGGCTTTTCACATCCGCGCTCATCGCTGAGAGGCGGCGGTTCTTGAACGCGGTAAGGCATTCATTGAGCTTCGCCTGCGGGTCTTCCGTATACATTCGTGTCGCACTGAGCGCGTTCACGCGGCGGGTCAATCCCTCATGGCCAACGGCGGCGAGAAGGGATTCGGGTGTTGCCGTATTGCCTTCAATGGCGAGTATCCTGAAGTATATCTCGCGATAGACCGCGTTCTCGAATTCCTCTGCGGCGACGGCGCGGGCCGCATCGGGGATAAGTCTCGGGTTGAACGCCAGGATCAGGAGAAGTTCGCGTTCCTCGGGGTTCCCGTTCTTCTGTTTTTCTTTCACCGCTTCCGGTGTGTATGCGGAAGGCTTTGCGCCGCGCATGAATTGTTCGAATTCCGTGCGGATCGCACGTTCGTCGTCCATCGATAATCGCTGTGCCATGTGGCGAATGATCTCATTGTATACGATGGGGTGGCGGTTCAAGTGCTTGAGCGAATCGAACATGGCGTATATGATGCGCCGTTTCGATCCGGCATCCGCTCCATATTCCGCGATGTATCGGTCGATGAGGAAATCATACCATAGCTTTTTCTGCGCGTAGAGTGCGTCGAATTCTTCGCGGCTGTGATGCAGGAAATATTCGTCGATGTCCTTTGCGCCGTCAAGCCTGAATATCGATATCGAGAACGCGCTCCGGTCATTGGCGCCGTTGTCCGAGCGCCAGCGATGCGCGTCGGCCGATTCCTGCGCGACGACATTGATCGCCGAGAGGGCGGCCTTGAGACCGGCGGCATCATTATCAAAACCGAGCACGATATTGTTCGTGTAGCGGCGTATCGTGCGCACATGCTCCTCGGTGAACGCCGTACCGAGCGTTCCCACCGCGTGGCGTACGCCCATGCGGTGCGCGGCGATGACATCGATATAGCCTTCGAGTATCAGCACCTCATTGCGTTCCTGTATCGCCTCTTTGGCGACATTGATGCCGTACAGTGTTCTCTTTTTCCGGAACACGGCGGTCTCCGGGGAATTGAGATATTTCGGTTCGCGTCCGTCGATGCTCCGTCCGCCGAAGGCAATGGTCTCACTATGCTCGTTGATGATGGGGAACATGATACGGTCGATGAATCGGTCGAAGACGCGGCCGCTTTTGTCCCGCGAAAGACCCGCTGCGACAAGGGTGTCATCGCGGACGCCCATGTGCTTGAGCGAGAGCGAGAGCGCGTTCCAGCGCGGCGGTGCGTACCCTATCTTGAAATCGCGGACGATGGAAAGCGGTATGCCGCGGCGTTTGAGGTAATCGACGGCGACGGGATATCGGTATGCGGATGCTTCATCCTTCGCGAGGAGATATTTTCCGTAGATCTTGACCGCGAGCGAATTCGCCTGCAGCAGGCGGTCGCGTATGCCCGACGAGGCCGTACGGCTGAAAAAGCCGCTGATATCGACTGAGAAGCGCTTGCCGAGGAATTCAACGCTTTGCTTGAAATTCATCCCCGCTTTTTCGCGGAGAAAGGAGAGGGCATTGCCTTTGGCATTGCATGCGAAACAGTAGTACAGTCCTTTGGAATTATCCACCGACATGGAAGGGTTCTTTTCCGTTCCGTCCTTGTGGAACGGACAGTGCGCCCCGTATTTTTCACCGCCGCGCGGAACAACTTTGACATAGTCGCGTATGATATCGATCAGTGAAACTTTCGAAAGCAGATCGTTCAATTTTGTAGTGAGGTCATTCAATACGGAAAACCTTTTTCAATATCCTTACAACGCATGCCCTATCGTATCAAACCGCGCATAAGGGTGTATAATATACTATCTAAATGGGTAAAAATCAAATTATTGCAGGATTTAATGCGACTGTTCGAGGAGCGTCATTACATCATCATAACCCATCGGGCGGGGTATGGTGTTCAACTCCTGGAAGGTGAGCATGTTCTGGGCTATCTGGCGGAAGGCTGACTGTTCTATACCGATCTCGGAGAGACGGGTGGGGAGGTTGAACTCCGAGAGATAACGGCGCATGTTCTCGACGCTTTTGATAGCCGCTTCCAGCACGGATATATCGCTCACGTCCTCGCCGAAGATGCGTGCTATCTGAACGAATCGCGGGGCGGCCGAGGTGATGTTGTATTCCATGATGGAGGGGAGCATGACGGTTGCCGAGACGCCCGGTAATATGCCGGAAATGCTGTTCATGGAGAGCGAGAAAGCGCGAAGCGACCCGTACATGCTGCCGTTGCATGCCATGGCGCAGAGAATGCTCGCCATGCCCATGTTCAATCGATACTGGGCATTCGTCTGGTTCTCGATGAGGAGCTTCAGGTTCTGTACCACAAGCTCCATGGAACGCAGCGCGAGCGAGTCCGATATGGCGTTCGCCTGGCGGGAGATGAAGAATTCGAACGCATAGGCGAATATCGATATGGCGGACGTGGCGAGATACTTGACCGGTACGGTCAGGTGAAGCTTCGGGTCTATGATGCATTCTCGCGCATGCACATGGGCGGAGAACACTTCCTTGTTCGTACGGTCGTATTTGTCGAGGACGCAGTATTCATTGGTCAGTTCGGAGAGCGAGCCCGGTATGGTCGGTACCGTGATGAGCGGCATTGCGGGCGAGACGATGCGCTGGCCATTGACGTAGTCGGAGGCCTCGCCGCCGTTGGCAGCCACCGTAGCGGCCGCTTTCCCTATGTTCTGTGTCTTGAACCCGCCCACGGCGATGATGACATCCGCTTTCCCGTGACGGGCTACGTTGGCAGCGAGATCGGCCAGGTTCGAATCGCTGTCACCCTTCACATCATCGAACACCGTGGCGTTCATATTCGATTCATGGAGGTTCTTTATCGTTTCGTCGATGATGCCGGTGTCCGAAAGCGATGATGAATTCGTGATGATGAGCGCACGGTTGCCGTACTTCTTCGAGACGCGGCCTATCTCCGACAACGCCCCGTTGCCGAATGTCAGAACCGTCGGTAGGCTGAATTCGAAATGTGACATGCCCTCGTTATCTCCTGCGCGCGGTCAAAATAGGTATTCTTTCCTATTATCGATAGAATGAGGAATTTCTTTACTTTATTTGTTCTTTTGGTATAGTATGACCAATCCGGTACCGGGAGAGGTTTATGAGCGACGATGTAACGAAATACCTTGCTTTACGGCGATATGCCGTGGTCGGCGCGAGCCGCCGCCCGGAAAAATACGGCTACAAAGTGATGAAAAATCTGCTTGAACGAGGGAAAACCGTTTTTCCGGTCAATCCCGGAGTATCAGAGATAGACGGTATACGATGTTATCCCGCCATCAGGGACATCCCTGAAAAGCCCGAGGCAGTACATATCATCACGCAGCCGGAGGTCACCGAACGTGTCGCAAGGGATTGTGTGGACATCGGCGTGCGCTATGTGTGGATGCAGCCCGGCGCAGAAAGCGATACTGCGATCGCCCTGCTGAAAAAGCACGGTGTCACCGTCATCTATGATCGATGCGTTCTGGTCCAGCTTTGATGCGGCGGGAAGTGCTATGAGGTACTTGACATCGAGTACCGGTGCGGGACGTCTTTTCGGTCGGATGAAAGACACTGTCGAACGATACCTCATCGACCCGCTGTTTCCCCTTGCCTGTGAGCAGTGCTCCGCGGCGGTTGTCGGGGAAGAACGGGTGCTCTGCGCAGCATGCATGGAAAAATTGACCCCTATCGACAGGATACGGAAGGACCGCTGCTGCCGCTGCGATGCGATAATGACCGGTACCGTATGTGAATGCACCACCGCTGCTTTCGGGACGAATCGGTCGCTGTTCGACTATGAGGACGTATCGATGCTCATGCATCGCATGAAGTTCTCTAAGCGCTATTCACTTGCACGTATGTTCGGTACGCTCATGGCGGAGCGCGAAGCCGACTATATCCGGCGACACGATGTCATCATTCCCGTTCCGTTGCACCCAAGACGCCGGCGCGAACGCGGGTATGATCAGGCACGGATCATCGCCCATGCCGCAGGGAGCGCCGGTGTCCCCGTATGCGAAGCCGCTGCGCGAAGACGGTATACGCGCGCGCTTACGCTCACCGAGTCGGCGGCCGAACGGCGTGTCATGGTAGCGGACGCGTTTAGCATCACCGATGAGGATGCGCTCTGCGGCCGGGCGGTGCTTCTCATCGATGATGTCGTGACCACCGGGAGCACGCTTTCCGAGCTCGCCCGCTGTGTATGCGAGGCCGGCGCGCGTTGTGCCGACGTGTTGAGCATTGCCCGCGCGTAGTCGGGTGCGCTGGTGGGTGCACTGATTATCCGAAAAGTTACAATCCGATTCAATGCGTTCTCCCCGATAAAGAATGCTATACTGCGCCTCTGCCGGGAGATGCCCGGCACGGGGGACGGCATGTCGGCGTATCGCGCCTATCACATGAACATCGATCGACGTTTTTCCGAACACTCGAGCGCGGTCGATCACGTGCGCGGTATCGGTGTGCTCGGCGCCGTGCTCTCTGTGCTCTTCAGCGCCGCAAGCGGTGCCGCATCGTCAACGCATCTCAGGGCGGTCGATATCATCGCACCGCTGTTTCTGTTCTCTTTCGGATACGTCCTTGACCGGTCATTCCGGCGCCGTATGTCGCACGGGGTTGGCGGGGCGGTACTCCATTTCACGAAGCGTCATCTCGCACTTCTCCTCCTCGGGCTCATTGAGATGATGCTCGCACATGATCGCTCGTGGGGGCTTCTCATCTCCCTCGGGGTCGCCGGCATACTGAGCTTTCCGTTCCTCTTCGGGGGGATACGGTCGCGGCTCGGCGGTGCTGCTCTCTTATTCGCTTTCTACGCATTCGGGCCGTCGTTCGCGTACGAAGTGGTGTCGCCGCTCGAACGCCTGGGCGGCGGGACGTTTTTCGGGGCGCTGCCGTATGCCTCGTTCGTTCTCTGCGCAGGTGCGGTGTCAATGGCGGAGCGGGAATCCCCCGGACTTATGACGGCGATACGATGCATTGTTGTCGGGAGCCTGTCGTTCGCGGCGGGTGCGCTCCTTGCGCTCGCACCGGGAATGGGGTTCTCCACGGCGCCGATATCGCTTTCGTATCTGATGGCGTCGTTCGGCATGGTCTCGATCGTCGCAGCGGTGTTCATGGTCACGGCCGATCATTTCAGGTTCAGCGTTCCGGTGATAGAGCCCCTCGGGAAGAACCCGCTCATCGCGTGCTCACTTGCGCTCGTGCTTGGCGAGCTTATCGCACGCATCGGGAATATGCGCCTCTCCGGCGCGTCACTGTACCTGTCGGTGACGATCACGGTCGCTGCCGTGCTTATCGCAGTGTTCATGCTGAAGCGACGACGGATGTTCATCCGAATCTAGCCCAGCGCAGCGCCTGCGCATTGACCTTTCCCGGCAATACAGTATCATACCGATATCCAGGTGTATAAGTGAAGGATAAACGATTTGCAGTTATCTACAGGCTCCATCCGTGGGTGAGCACGTTCGGGAACATTATCGTGCTTACGGAGCAGCGAGCGCTCATCGAGGAATGCCGCAAGCTCGGCATTACGCTCACCTTCTTCGGCGATGATCTCGACCTTTCCGCGTTCGTGAAGAACGGCGAGCATCGATCGTTCGCCGGACTCATCGGATTTATTTCGGCAGGACGTCCGTCCGATATGCGTCTCTATCAGCGCATCGAGCGCGATATACCCTGCGTGAGCATTTTTCACGGCGAGGACGGCGGGGGGAACCATGTCGGCATCAACAATGAACGGGCGATGGTGTCGCTCGTCGATCACCTGTGCGACGAGGGACATACCGCTATCGGCTTTGCGTCGTTCTACATCGAGGAATGGACGATAAAGCGTTTCCACGGATATCGGGACGGGATGCTTCAGCACAAGCTGCCGATCCGTCCGGAGTGGATATTCGGCTGCGACCCTGCCACCGGTGAGTTCGATCGTACCCATTATCACGCGATGCGGAAAATGGTCGGTGCGAGCATTCCAGAGTACAAGGAAAAGATATTCGGACATTTCCTCTCGCTCCCGCGCAGGCCGCAGGCGATAATGTTCGAGAACGACAGGCTCGCGTATGATTTCATCCTCTTCGCCGCCGAGCGCGGTGTGTCCGTGCCAGGCGACCTTGCGGTGACCGGTTTTGACAATATCAATTATTTCGGCGGGCGCAATATCCTCACATCTGTGCATCACGACTTCGACCAGAAGGTCCGCACCGCGGTACATCTTCTGCACGATATCATACGCGGGGTGAAAACGCGCGGCGGCAATAAAGTGCTGCTCGGCCCGAAGATGATCGTGCGTGAATCGTCGCTCAAGCGTTCGCGTCCCGCCGCCATGGATGCGGCCGATACGTTCCGACGCGATGTACTCGCCCATGTCGATGCCAATTTTGCCGACCCGGATGAACTTCGGGGCATTGCCCGCGAAACGGGGATGACCTACGGGTATTTTCTGAAGAAATTCCGCTCGACGTTCGGCGTGCCGTTCACCCGATACGTGAACGACCGCCGCATCGAGCGCGCCGCGGAATTCCTTAAGAACACCGACAGGCCGGTAACACGCATCCTCATCGATATCGGCTATAATACGCATCAGAATTTCAATAAGTTCTTCAAACGGCGTTTCGGTATGAAACCGCTCGATTTCCGCGCCGCACACCGCAGAAAGGGCTGATATCGCGGGGTAGGGGATGCGCGATGACGGAAAAGTTACAATCCGATTCATTGCGCGTATGCTGATAAAATTATGTATACTGTCCCCCATTCGAGGGTGAAGCGTAATGGGATTCGTCGATTATTATTTCACGAGCGAAGCGCAGGTGATATGCGTGTACGGCATCATTAACCGTGAGAATGCCGAGCGTGTGTTCCGCGATATCGAGCATGCTGTTGAACGGGCGGTGCCGCCGCGCGTGCTTATCGATCTGGCGGGTGCGAAGAATATCGATGAGAACGGCGTCATCCTTTTCGAATCGCTCTCCCGACGATATTCAGAGGACGGCGATTTTCTCACCT
>ERZ1292625.4084-Hain-H41-01um-R1-4084-length-11192-cov-24_pt1 | contig 11192 bp, 14 predicted proteins | sample MGYA00564400_ERZ1292625 | MGnify/ENA primary metagenome ERZ1292625 (study PRJEB36523, sample SAMEA6512639) | groundwater metagenome | collected 2019-01-08 | study: AquaDiva: Metagenomics assemblies of 32 groundwater samples
AGGTTGGAGTGTTGCCGATACGTTGCTACAGCAAAGAGTCAGCGAAATTCGTACCGAACGAATGAGAGCGTTTTTTGATGAATTGGCTGCTGGCAAACATGCGCTTACAGATGAATTAATTAAAACAGATGATTTTCTTCACTGTTTTTTTTGTACTTTGAGGGCCGCGTTAAATACAAGACAAGTAGATAAAATTAAAATGATGGCCCGACTTCTCGATTCATCGCTGTCAGCAGATATTGATACGAGTACGGACGAGTATGAAGAACTTCTCTCAATACTTGATTCTATTTCCCTCCGTGAGTTTAATGCATTGATTATTTTGTTCAGACTTGAGCAAAGTAATCCGCTAAAATATGGACATGTCCAAAGAGCAGAACGTGGAAGCCAGGAAGAGTGGTCACATGTTAAGAGCTACTGGGATACATTTAAATCGAAGGTTGTCTCTTCTCTTAATGTGCCTGAAAACTCATTTAGAGACTTCATGGCTAAAATGGAACGAACCGGTCTATATTTTAGAATCTTCGGCGGCCCCGTGGGTTATACTGGCAATTTTGGGCGAACCACTTCACTGTTTAGGCGTCTGCTTCAATTTATTGAACAAAAATAATTGCACAGCATCCGGTTCAAGGCCGACGCGCGATATGCGCGCGCATTAGCCGGGGCGTTGGGTAGAACAGAAAAAAACAGTCCCGATCACAAGGGGGATTATTGATGGGACAGCGTAACTTCGATGAACTCAGAGAGATCTACCTGCATAAGAAACGCGCTATAGAAGACAGTTGGCAAAAGCGAAAACAATCGAAGACCGAAGACGAAATGTTCGCCATACTCGTGTCTTGTATCCTAAGTTCGAAAGCAAAGTGGTCCAGCGTCAAGAAGGTGATGGCCAAAGTAACAAATGGACGTATACTCTTCGAGGGTAGTGCAGTTCAACTGATTGACCAGTTAACGGGCCTCAGTGGTCGATATGTGAATACATGTAAGTTAGCAGAATATATCGTTGACGCACGACAGTCATTCCCATTCATATATATGATAGTTAGTAGCATACAGGCTAACGAGATAAAACTTGAGCCAGCTGGTATTAGTTCGCGTGACATAGGAAAAACCATAGGTGATCAGTTCCTGCATGCCTTGAATCAAAGAGGTATATCCCCTGACGGTTTGAGGGAGTTGGTACTGGTATTCAAGGGAATTGGTGATAAGCAGGCAAGCCACTTTCTGGCAACTGTCGGATTTGAATGCTATGCGATCCTCGACGTACATGTAAACAAAAAGCTAGTCAAATACGGAGTGATTTCAGAGGAGCCAAAAAGCTTGACCCGTGCCAAATACCGCGAGATAGAAAGCAAAATGAAAGATTTCGCCAGGACGGTAGATATTCCATTCCATCATCTGGACACTCTCTTATGGGAGCTGGGTTCCGGGAATGACATATCGGCGACATAGTTGCTAATTGAGACTTTCCAGGAAACACACCGTATTTTCCTCGCAGATCCATGCGCGCGAACAAATACACGCGCGAATATGAACGGTTCTGAATTTTCTGCATATTTCAACCAGAATTTCGCAACCGTTTCAGTTGACCCCTGGTGCATATTGGTAAGTGAAGTCAATACTCCCAAAAAGACATCTCCTATCAACTTTCCCCTATTCTCGCCTCACCCCTTCGGTGCTATACTGTAAGAGAAAATACAGATTATCCCTATGCAAGAAACATCCGTGATAGGAACCCTCTTCCGCTCGCTGCGGCACCGGAACTTCCGTCTGTTCTGGTCCGGCCAGCTCATCTCGCTCATCGGCACCTGGATGCAGAACGCGGCGCCGGCGTGGCAATCTGCCCTATGCCTTGAGAAAATCTATCGCTTGAACACCCATCTCGCGGGAAATGACCTTCAAGTGATTGTCGTGGTGTAATAACGCAAGAGCGTTTTCTTTAGCAATGGAACAGATCATGATATCAACGGTCGGGATGGTTATCCCCTTTCTTCTTAAAGAAAAACCGCTCTCATAAGCAATGGCCCACGTATGCTCCGCAAGACCATAACACGGCAGGATATCAAGTCGTGATTTCAATGAATCATATTCCTTTTTCGATTTACAGCCCTGGAGAAGTTCGAGAAGTATGATGTTCGTTGTTACCACGCTGTCATCATCAAGGGCATCTCGCAGATAATCCTTGAGCTTCGGATTTCCTGCCTCTCGAAAGCTCAACACCCATGCCGAGGTATCGACCAGTATTTTATCGCTCATGGCGCATCTTCCTGATATCCTCGAGGGCAAGGTCAAAATCATTATAATTGCCGATAAGCCCCTTCAGCTCTTCCCTTTTTTTGAGCCTCAGATATTCGTTGAGCGCCGTAACAATCGCCCCCTTTTTGGTCTTGGAATGTGACGCCTCCATGACCTTCTTTAGGATATCATCGTCTATATCAAGAGTGGTTTTCATTGTATATAGTTTCTCCTTTAATATTTATATATAATTTTCACATTTTTTTATATACCTGTCAAGTTATTTTATACATAACATTTTGGCTGTCCGACAACCATAACAGCATTCATGTCATACCAGATGATACAGACGATGGACTTGTGCTTCACGTCCATACCCTGCTTTCTAATCAGACGCCCAAGTGATATACTGTAATGAGAAGTTCAAATTATCCCTATGCAAGAAACATCCGTGATAGGAACACTCTTCCGCTCCCTCCGGCACCGGAACTTCCGCCTCTTCTGGTCCGGCCAGCTCATCTCGCTCATCGGCACCTGGATGCAGAACGTGGGTCAGGCGTGGCTGGTGCTGGAGCTCACCCATTCGTCCTTCAAGCTGGGCGAGAAAAAGGCCGGGGTATTGGTTCCGCACTTGTCCATGCCGCCGTTGAACGAACGAGGAAACTCGGTTTTGGCTGTCTCTATTTGTACACTTCAGGAACCCTGCCCTCTTTCTATGAACGTATCGACTGGATAAGGCGAGAGAACGTCTATTACGGAGATAAAGACCGGACAGTGATGGAGATGAGACTCGTGTGATGTTAACGCTCCATGCCGTCCGCGCGAAGACCTTAAGGCAATTTCACTTCGCCGCTTCGGCGTACACTGAAAAAATCCGCTTTGCATATTCCACGGCCCGTCCCTCTTTCCTCGGCAAGAGATTCCAGACCGTATTCCGACTGGATGTCAAGCTCGAACAGTTTTCTGAAAGTCGCGGCGATATCTTTCCCCAATCGCTTCTCCGCAAGCGGAAGAAGGACCGACACCTTGCTCGAATACCCCTCGCCGTGCATGGCAAGAACGGCCTGGATGGCGTGCTTGGATGCGATGAAGCAGAAATCCGCTATTCCCGAGCCCATGCCCCTCATCAAGAAGCGATCTCAATACTCCAATAATCCTTACTCAGTTATTAAGTAATGCAACGTCACCATTTTTCAGTTGATTTGATATATTATTAGTGCTATATTTACTTCTATGTGAGAAATATTGCACTCACAATATACTTATGAAGACCATATCCGGACTTGGAAAAGGATCAAGAACACGGCTGGCTGAGATCATGCGCCAGACAAAGGGCACCATCACAGTGCCGCAGGCCGCGGCGATTCTGCGCCTGCCTGCTCCTATGGCATCGAAGCTCCTCTCCCGTTGGACAAATCAAGGATGGCTCTCGCGCGTTCGTCAGGGGTTGTATGTTCCTGTCCCTCTTGAGGCGCGCACGCCCGACGTTGCTCTCGAAGATCCCTGGATCATCGCGGAGCAGCTTTACTCCCCCTGCTATATCGGCGGCTGGTCCGCTGCGGAATACTGGGGCCTTACAGAGCAGCTCTTCCGCACGATAGTTGTGATGACGACACGCAAGCCGCGTGTCCGTAAACCATCGCTCAAAGGCACCAGCTTCCTCGTCAGGACAGTCCCGGAGAAAGCATTATTCGGGGCGAAGCCGGTATGGCGGGGCCGGGTTAAGGTGAACGTATCAGACGAGACGCGCACGGTCCTGGACATGCTGAACGATCCGGCCCTTGGCGGAGGGCTCCGACCGACCGTGGACGTTTTCAAGAGCTATCTGAAATCAGATCAAAAGGACACAGACCTGCTCATCTCCTATGCCGACCGCCTCGGCAACGGGGCCGTATTCAAGCGGTTGGGCTTTCTTTCCGAACGCTTCGCAAAGGAAGAAAAGAACCTGATCGAGGCCTGCCGGTCCCGTCTGACCACGGGAAACGCAAAGCTCGATCCTTCTCTTCCGGCTGACAGGCTGGCAACGGTATGGAAGCTGTGGGTTCCAGCCGCATGGACCAAGGAGAAAACCGGTGATTGATAGACGGGAGATCATGGACTTTTCCAGGGAGTTCGGACTTGCGCCGAACGTTGTTGAAAAGGACTATGTGCTCGGCTGGCTCCTTGCCGGAATATCGAACCAACCTGTCCTATCGGGTTGACCGGATCGAGAGCGCGAAGCCGTCCAATGTTTCGTTTATCCCGCGCTACGTGATCGAGCTCACCCCTGCCGCGCCGATCTTCGCGCCGTCGACAAAGCGGACCCCGAAAAGGAGATCATAGAGGCCGTAAAAGTCCAGCCCCGAATCAGCGCAGACGTGATCTCTTCGTCAGCATGTTTCAACCGGTACTTGATAATTGTTTCGCTTTAACCAAAGCGCGTACTTGTAGGTGAAGTCAACACTTCCAAAAAAACATCTCATACAAACTTTCCCCTATTCTCGTCTCACCCCTTCGGTGCTATACTGTAATAGAAAATACAGATTATCCCTATGCAAGAAACATCCGTGATAGGAACCCTCTTCCGCTCGCTGCGGCACCGGAACTTCCGTCTGTTCTGGTCCGGCCAGCTCATCTCGCTCATCGGCACCTGGATGCAGAACGTGGGTCAGGCGTGGCTGGTGCTGGAGCTCACCCATTCGTCCTTCAAGCTGGGGGTCGTTTCGGCGCTCCAGTTCCTGCCCATGCTGTTTCTGTCTTTCCCGGCAGGCGTGTTCATCGACTATTTTTCGAAACGGAAGATCATCATCGGGACGCAGGCCGTCATGCTGGTGCTTGCTTTTACCCTGGCGGTTCTCGACTGGGCCGGCGCGGTCCGATACTGGCACATCGTGGTCCTCGCCACCCTCCTCGGCGTGGCGAACACCGTCGACATGCCGGCGCGGCAGGCATACATCATCGAGATGGTGGGGAAGGAAGACCTCATGAACGCCATTGCCCTGAACTCATCGGTATTCAATGCCGCGCGGGCGATCGGTCCGGCCGTCTGCGCGGCAGGGTAATGAGCGTGTACACCCTGGCCTTCGGCGGGTTGACGCCCTTCGGCAGCATCTTTGCCGGGACGTTTGCCCACTGGCTCAAGGCGCCCCTGACCTTTGCCCTGGGCGGGCTCATCAGCGGGACCGTCTTTTTCATCGTCATTTTGAGGCGGTCGAAGATCCCGGCATGGCGGAAGGAATGAGCTGGCGGTCCTTCCAACTGCGAGGTGCAAAGTGCGGAGTGGCTTATACCGTCGTATCATTGCCTTTGCGGCCTGAGCGCTTCTGCGAAGTGCCGGCTCTTCTCGCCCTGCACGGAATGTATCCCTGCTTTTTCCCCTTTGTGATAATTACCCGAATTATGCTATTATAATCCCATGCAGGAAGGCGATACCATACTGCGCGAGCTCATCCTTCTTCTGGCAGTGTCGCTGCCCATCACGTTCCTGTTTCACAAGATGCGGCTGCCGGCGCTGGTGGGGTTCCTCATTACCGGCATCGTCCTCGGCCCCCACGGCGCCGCGCTGGTAACGGATACGTCGGTCGTAGAGCGGCTCGCGGAGATCGGCGTGGTGCTCCTCCTGTTCACCATAGGCCTGGAGTTTTCCCTCGAGGACATCATGCGCTCGAGCCGCCAGCTCTTTGTGGGCGGCGGCCTTCAGGTGAGCCTGACTATTGCGGCGGTGACGGGCATCGCCCTGTACTTCGGGTTCCCTCCGCCTCAGGCCGTCTTTTTCGGTTTTCTCGCCTCCTTGAGCAGCACGGCCATCGTGCTGAAGATGTACTCGGACCGGGCGGAGCTGGACTCGGCCCATGGAAGGCTCGCCACGGGGGTCCTTCTGTTCCAGGACATCGCAGTCGTGCCCATGATGCTCCTGCTCCCGGTGCTCGGGCAGGCGGCGGCGGAAGGAGGCGTCACCACGCTCTCCATAATCACGACCCTGACCCAGGCAATTCTGGGCATCGTCGTGGTGTTCCTCGCGGCGCGCCGGATAGTGCCGTTCCTTCTGCACCACGTTATCAGGCTCCGGAACCGCGAAATATTTTTCCTTCTGGTGGTGCTCCTCTGCATGGGCACGGCGTGGATCACCTACAGCCTGGGCCTCTCCCTTGCCCTGGGTGCGTTCCTTTCGGGCCTCATCATATCGGAATCGGAGTACAGCCACCATATCGTGGCGAACATCATGCCCTTCAGGGACTACTTCGCGAGCATATTCTTCATTTCCATCGGCATGCTGCTCCAGACCGGGTATTTCGCATCCAACTGGGTCCTGGTCATCGGAATGACCTCTGCTCTTATCGTGACGAAAACCGTTCTCGTCATCGCGACGGCCAGGGTACTCCGCTATCCCATGAGGAATGCCGTGTTAACGGGCCTCGGTTTGGCGCAGATCGGAGAATTCGCTTTCCTCCTGGCTCAGCAGGGAGCGGGCAAAGGACTCATCACCGGCGACATCTATCAGCTCTTTGTGGACACCTCGATCCTGAGCATGCTCGTTACGCCGCTGATCGTGCAGATCGGTCCGTCCCTGATCGCCAATCTCCCGGCCGGCCCGGCGCCGCGCGAGAAAGGCGACGTGTGCACGCTCATGGGCCACACCATTATCGCCGGATACGGACTGAACGGCAGGAACCTGGCGAAGACGCTCAAGGCGACGCATATTCCGTACGTGGTGCTCGAGGTGAACGCCGACACGATCCGCAAGGCGCGGGCAGAGGGAGAGCCGATCATTTATGGAGACATTACGAGGGAAGACGTTTTTGCCAGGGCGGGAGTGGCTTGCGCAAAGGTTGTCGTCTTCGCCATCTCGGACTTCGCCGCCACCCGGTTGGCGCTGAGGCTGGTCCGGCGAATGAACCCCTCCATCTTCATTCTCGTTCGAACGCGATACGCCGCGGAAGTGGACGAGCTCCTGAAGCTGGGCGCGGACCAGGTCATCCCCGAGGAGTTCGAGACCTCGATCGAGATATTCTCCCGGGTGCTGCACCAGTATCACGTGCCGGGCAACGTCATTGCCAATCAGATCAACCTGGTGAGGTTCGGGGGCTACCAGATGCTCCGGGGGATCTCCCTGGACCAGGAAAAGATCGGCCGTATCGCCGCGCTTTTCGCGGGCGCCACGGTGGACAATATCCAGATCGATCCCCAGGCCCCCAGCGTGGGAAAGACCCTGACCCAGCTGGATCTTCGGAAGGCCACGGGCGCCACGGTGATCGCGATCGTCCGGAACGGGGAAGCGATCAAGAACCCGGGACCGGACTTCGCCATTCAGGGGGACGACATCCTGGTACTCCTGGGCGGCCACAAGGAACTGGACGAGGCGGTGAACCTGCTGACGCGGGGGATCGTGGAACAGTAACGCGGGGGAAGGGGGGAGTTAATGCAGAATGAAAAATGAAAAATGCAAAAGTACCGGCAGATTGATAATTCCCATCAGTCGGATTTACACGATAATTCTTCATGAAATTGCTTGCCATCAAACGAGGTCTTGAGTATAATTCATACAAATTTCGTTCCGATTACGTCTGCAGCAAGCTGTAAGATTTTCATTTTTCACTTTGCACTTTTCATTCTGCATTTTGCATTGACGTAAAAATCGGGAGAGGTTACGGAGCTGGTGCCCGTCCCGGCCTTCAAAGCCGTTGTCACTGTGCGTGAGTACAGTGAGGTGAGTTCGATTCTCATGCTCTCCCGCCAGACATAAAAAAGCCCCCGCGGAGTCTTCCGCGAGGGCTTTTTACTGCAGGATAATGACATCTTCCTTACTTCTTGTGGCACTTGGCGCAGCTTGCCGCGTCCTTCACACCGAAGGCCTTGGTGCCGTTGTGGCACGTTCCGCAGAACTTGCCCGCCTCCATGTCCTTCATGGTCATGGTGTCGGCGCCCTTCTTCATCTTGAAGAGGCCGGGATGGCAATCCGCGCACTTGTTGCCCTTGTCTGCGTGAGTTTTGCCGTCGAAGACCACCTTGTCGGCGCCCTTCGGGGTAAACTCCACGGTCTTGCCGGCCTGGACTGCGAAGGCCGAGGCTGCCAGAACGAACGTGACAACCGCTACAATTGCGAATACGAAGAGTTTCTTCATGTATGTTTCACCTCCTTTCGTTGCTGGATTGAAAAACCGCTCCGCAAATCACATGGCATAACAGGTGCGGTAAGATACCCCGTCACGCCACGGAAGCTGCCTTAGAGAAACGCCTTCGGACTCCGGTATTCATGGCACTGGACACAGTCTTTCTTGGCTGATGCCTCGGTAACCTTCCAGACGTGCGGCTTGTGGCAGTCCTTGCACTTCATCTCCATGTTGAGGTGGATCTTGTGTTTGCCCACATTCCGCACGTTTGCATGACACGCGAGACAGGTCTCCGTCTGGGGCCTCACCTTGCCCGCCGTATGAGGCTTGTGGCACTCGTAGCAGTAAAACTGCATGGGCGATTGCTCGGTAAGCACGATCTTCGTCGCCCGTTTGACGAGCGATGGGTCGGGCTTGAAGAACTTGACGTCGATGGTGGCGTCCTGGGTGATCTCTTTCCGGACGCGTTCATCGGCGCTGTGGCAGTAGAGGCACTTCATTCTGCCCGGCTTCAGGTCCTTGGTCCTGTCCGTATGACAGTTGAGGCACGCGAGGCCGCCCATGCCCTCGCCGTGTACCGTACGGTTTGTGTGGCACTTGGTGCAGAATCTCTCCGTGGGGAGGAAACGGTGGAGCCCCTCCCTGTTCGGTCCTACCTCGCCGTGACATTCCGTACACTCGAGCTGCTCCATGTACACGTGCTTGGCATGAAAGAGCGACCGGTTTATCCTCATCGCTTTGCCCTCCGTGTGGCACTCATTGCATATCTTCGAGCTTACGATCACCTTCCCGTGCCGCTCCGGAACGGAGTTCGGCCGATGGAGCACGAAGTTGACCAGGAGCATGTTCTGCTCCGGGACGGTAAGGTGATGACAGTCGTGGCAGTTGAGCGACTTGTGCTCGCTCTTTGCCCAACTGTCGAATGCGGGCTGCATGAGATGGCAGCCCACGCAAAACTTCGGATTGTTCTGGGTAAAATCGTAAAACTTGTACGCGATGAACCCGCCGCCGAGCACCACAACGAGCGCCAGCCCGATGATGATCAGCCGCGCCTTTAAGGAAAGAGGCTCCTTGAGCCGCTCGATGACCGGTGCGAGCAGACCTCGGGCCTTCCCCTTCATCCAATTGAAAACCTTCATATCCCCCCCCTGGTTCCTCACAAAAAGCGTTACAACTAAGCCATTTCTTATATCATAGGAACAAGTGCATGTCAATACCCAAACCAAACATATTCTCCATCCGCTTGCTTAAGGCTTGACAAATAAGGGTGATTTCGGTATATTTCTTTATCACGCTATTTAAAAATTTAATGGGGGGAGTGTACATGAAGAGGCGAAGATTCCTAAAGACTATCCTGGCCTTTCTCGGATCAATCACTTTTTTTTCCTTTGCTTATTCCCTTCTTAAATTTCTCGCAGCACTCCCCGCAAAAACAGCTGAAGCTAAAAAGCTCGTCATCCGCAAAAGCGATGTCCCTTCCGGCGAAGCCAGGAACATCATCTGCAGGAATGCGCCTGCCATCGTCCTGAACCGGCCCGAGAAAGGATTCGTTGCCTTTTCAAGAGTGTGCACCCACCTCGGTTGTTTAGTCGACTATAACAAGAGAAAACAGCTGTTCCTCTGCCCCTGCCACGCCGGGGTCTTTGACCTCGAGGGAAACGTGGTATCGGGACCGCCGCCGAAATCGATGGCCGTCATTCCGCTCAGGATCGAAGGCGAAAACATAGTCATAGGGTGAGAATATGTGGATAAAAATCAGGAACTGGCTCGACGTTCGAATTGGTCTGGGAGACCTCGTCCAGACAAAGGTGCTCGACTACCGCATCCCGAAGAATATAAATATCTTTTACACCCTCGGATTTATCGCCGTCATTGCATACGCCGTCGAGGCCTTGACCGGCATCATCCTGCTTATCTATTACATACCCCACCCCGACCACGCCTTCAGGAGCGTACAGGATATCATGACCAAGGTCCCCTATGGCTGGCTGTTCAGAGAAATGCACGCGGTGGGCAGCAACCTGATGATCACGGTCATTCTCCTGCACATGGTCGTCGTCTTCCTCATGGGGAATTACAAACAGCCCCGGGAATTGACCTGGCTCGGGGGAGGGCTTTCACTCCTTTTCGCCGTCATATTCGGTCTCAGCGGTTATCTCCTCCCTTGGACCCAACTGAGCTACTGGGCGACAACCGTCGTCACCTCCATGCCGACGGCCTTTCCCGTTATCGGCGATACGATCTCCCATATCCTCAGAGGCGGAGACCACGTATCGGAGATCACCCTCAGCAGATTCTTCGCGCTTCACGTGGCGATCATGCCTCCCCTCTTCCTGGCCCTGATGGGGATACATCTGTTCCTTATCAACCGGACCGGTATTTCAGCAACGCCGTTCGGCATTGCCGATGAGGAACAACGGCCTTTGACGAAATACAAGAGGAAAACGCACCCCGACGGGTATCCGTACTATCCTTATTTTTTCCGGAAACAAATATATATGATGATGGCGTATTTCGCCGTCATGTTTTTCATCATCACCTTCCTGCCTACCCTGTTCTTCCCCGAAGAAGCGAATATTCCGGCCGACCCCTTTAAAACCCCTCCGGACATCCGGCCGGCGTGGTACCTGCTCGCTCCCTATCAACTCCTCAAGCTCATTCCGAATAAGTTTTTCGGCATCTCGCTTCAGGTTGTCCTGGTCATCGTTTTTCTGTTCTGGCCGTTCCTGGATACACAGAAGGAGAAAAATATCCTGAAACGACCCGTCTTGCGCGGGGTCTTCATATCCCTGCTCGCCCTGTGGGTCATTCTCCTGTTCTGGGGGAGGAATTAATGAGATACCCTGTTCTTGCATTGATGATGATCTT
>ERZ1292625.4085-Hain-H41-01um-R1-4085-length-11192-cov-18_pt1 | contig 11192 bp, 23 predicted proteins | sample MGYA00564400_ERZ1292625 | MGnify/ENA primary metagenome ERZ1292625 (study PRJEB36523, sample SAMEA6512639) | groundwater metagenome | collected 2019-01-08 | study: AquaDiva: Metagenomics assemblies of 32 groundwater samples
CGAGCACCGTCTTCTTACGAATCGCTGGCGGGAGTGTGTCCCATGTCTTCTGCTTATGAACACGCTGGTACGTCGGAATGTATATCTTCACTTAACTAGTCCTTTCATTTGAAAGCAGCTACTCAGGAACTTCGATGTTGTCCCTTGTTTCGATGGTCAGCACGCATGGTCCTACGTGGATGTCGTAGTTCTTTCCTAGCAACGTAGCGAACGCTGTGGCATCACGTTCAGTCGGAAAGAGGGCGTCGGGCTCGCGCACATCCTCGCCTCCAACATTGCACCAGTAGCCCCACCACACCGTATCTTCCCACTTCTCCAAGTCAGACCCCGTACCGGCTCTGACCCACTTCATGAGGCGAGCGTTACGTGATTTCTCAGCCTTTACTTGTTCCAAAATTGTTTTCACTTACCTTTTCCTTTCGTTGTAGTTCTGCTGCCGCTTGTTCAAAAACTTACCGCTTGCGAATTGCTTCTTTGCGCGCTCACTCCGCCGCTTGCGCTCCGCTGGGGTGTTGGCGAACCGCTGAGCTGCCAACGACACGGCGCTTTGGACGAGGCCAGGTGGGGTGTAGGTGCTCTTGGCGCGTCCCTCGCCCAACCTTACCCGCTCGTACTTGTCAAACTCGCAGAGGCAGAACTGTACGTCGTGCGCTGTCAGCATCTCACTGCCAGGGTAGACGTCCTGCCACCACAGCTTGATGATGCTGTGCAAGACTTGCACTTCCTCTATGTACCTGTACTCAGGCTGACCCGCGTCCACCGGACGGCCCAGCATTCTGTTCATCCCGCGTCTGGCACCCGGTCCCATCGGAGTCCAAGTCTCGGCATCGTCGATGCGCAGCCTGGTGATGAGGAGGAAGTCCTGCAATACTTCCTTAGCCATGAACCCCGCCCCTCCGAACCCTGGTAGCTTGGCCATCATCACATAGCCAGCGCGCCATGAGCAGCTTGTCTTCATGGCCGCGACGATGTTCGCTGCCATCTGCCACAGCCCCTCCAAGTAGCCAGCGACCGTCTCTTCCTTGGGCGCGCTGCTGCCGCCTGCTGTGATCACGTAGGCCCCGGTCCACACCTTCTGACCAGCCTTGCGCATTCGCTGCGCAGTCTTTACCAATTTAGCGGTGGAGCAGTCTACCAGCCAGCCTATTTCGAACTGAAACTCAACGCTACCGAAGTACCTGGCCACACCACAGTTATAGAGTAGAGCTGCGTCTCTACGGCCAGGGGCGAACATCTCGTAGTGGCTATGGTAGAACTCGACGAACGCACGGGTGGTACGATCATTGGACCGCTTGACGTTGGTGAACTTGAACTTCTGAAGAATAGGATCGCTGGTCCATGGAAACGGCAGCTCATCCACCTCCTTCTTTAGACGGATGCTTTCCCGCTCGCGCATGTAATACATCAATGCGGCCAGCTTGTCCTGATCGAACGTAATCATTTCTTTCCCTTTGTTATGAGTAGGACAGTTGCGGCAGCTACGAACGAACCGTACTTGTTACAACTAGCACCCGAGCGAGCGATGCACTCTGCATGTATGTCAGCCTTGACCACCCGCAGGGCGAACTTGTACGGAACGTCGTATTCTTTGGCTATACTTTCAGCTATCGCGCGTCTTTCTTCTCGGTTCATTGCTATCCTTGGTTAGAACTTCTTGGCCCCTGCACCAAACATCTTTTCCCAATGCTCGACAACTTTCTCTGGCTTGGTCTTGTTCCAAAGTTCCGCGTTGCGGACCACATACATCCGCTGCGTTCCAGTTGACGTGCGGGATGGCGGTAGTTGGCGCACCCCACACCGACGCAGCTCTCGCCCCAGTCCGGCGGGCGTAACCCGCCCCGCATGCTCTGGATCGTAGCAATGCAGGAGCTGACTTGCTGTCAGCAAATCTGCCTTCTGCGCCGCCGCCTCGCCCAGCGGGCGCATCAGCGTGGTAGGGTCCTCCAGCAAGTCTCGGCACCACGCGCCAAGATCGGACTTGGACGAATAGGCCATTTCCTTCTTACTCCTCGTACTCAGCGCGTGTGCTTTGGGGTTGAAATCACCCAGATCTAAATTCAGCAAATGGTCAAACAAGAATGCTGGGCCATCTCCGTGTCGCCATTGGTCATATGTTGAATACATATCGTTGTTGGCCGGCTGTCCGACAATTTCATGAACGAACATACGTCGATCCGTATCGTCCAGGAAAAAAGCATCTGGATGGTTGGACGTAAAGAAATAGTTGATGCAATCTGGTATTGAATACGTCGGAATGAACTTAGCATTGATGAGCATGTTCTCCTGAGTAATAAACCCCTTCAGTCGGTCGGCGTCGATGCGCTTGTCGCTTCCAGTTACCTCATCGCCAATCACGAACTGCTTGTTCTCAGCCCACTCGTTGAACCCGCCCATCAAGTGATGGTTCTTGATTTCTATACCATTTCGACCATAGATGTCACGCAGCGTGTACCCTATCAACGTCTTACCCGTACCATGCACCACGCCCCAGACAGCTACGGACGTGAAGAGCTTGGTGCCTGGATGTTGTAGTGGATAGGCGCACCAACGCTCGAACCATTCTCGAGTCTCATACGGTTCACCCTTGAACACGAAGTCTAGCAAATCATTCCATGGATCTACATTCCCCTTGCGTGGTTCTACACCCCACCCACCCCAGAGATTCCACTTGCTGTCGTAGCTCTGCTGCTTGCCGGGCGCATAGGTTACCTTCTGTGCTTCAAATCGCTCTCGCCATTCAAGCCATCGCTTCGCCGTGCTCACCCGCTTGGGTTTGTCGCTGCTGTAATCGATGTGAATGCGATTCGCGTACACGCTGTTAACGAAAGCGCTGGGCGAGATGCGCTGTCCAGACGCCCGCTCTATGATAAGTCCCGGGTCCCTGATGAATACCACGTCCTCGTTCATCTCCCACAGGGCTTGCGAATCCTCTAACGGAGCAGCCGTGTTGACGATTAACTGCAACTCCTCAACCGGGTGCGCTACGAGGTAGTCGTCTAGCCCTTGCTTCTTCCCGTCCCTGCCGGGTGGGAGCGAGGCGATCACTGGCGCCGCGCCGCGCTCTAACAGCGCCTTACTCAACTGACGCTGCGCGCGCGTTACGTCTGGATTGGTGGCAGCGTCGCTGTCGAAGATTATCGCTACCGGCCTCTCCTTCCAATTAGTCTCTTCCAACTGCGGTAGCAGAGCCAGGTGGCGCTTCGCACTGCGCCACACATCCACACCACCCAGCCCCATCACCGGCAGACCGCGCGCCGCACCACAGGCAGCCTTTAGCTCACCCTCGGTAATGTAGATGGGTTGACTTGGGTCTTTCATAACGTCAGCCCAGTCTGTGTCAAGCAGTGGCGGAAGGTACACCTCATTCAGCGTACCGGGCGCTTGCGCGTAGCGCCGAGGCTTGGCGACTATTCCTGCGAACCCGGTCAATGGCTCAAGATAGCGAATACGGTAGAACTCCGACTGCCCACCCTTAGCATCGAAGTATGGAATGATCATGCTACCGACTGGATGAAACGATCGGCTGAATATCTGAGTCTCCGCGCCAGTCAACACCTTCAGCTTAAGCTTCTTTGCGTGAGCTGCGGTCAATCCACTACTTGTGTACTTGGCGATCGCTAACTTTTCTAGATCATTCGGCGGCACGTTCAAGCACCTCCCTCATTGCATTGAGGCGCGCCTTACGCTCGCGCTTGAATTTCCTGAGTTCCGACCGAGCCAGCTTCTTCTGCCTTTGACGCTTCTCTTTCAGAAGCATCTTGCGGTATTCACGAGCAATCTTGGCGCCCTTCCGCAGCGACTCGCGAGTTTCTGGGTCCTTGACATTGAGGACTACCAAGTCAGCACCGCTATCCAGCCACGTCGCACGTTGAACAAGCCATTCTTTCGTCATACGAAAGCCCAGCTTGTAACGGACGCAGCTTTCACACAAGTGCTTGTCTCCCAGAGCCACCAATGGAAACCACATACTCGCGATACTCCACATGAATGCCATCTCATCTGAGAACGTGTTTGCACCGCAAGTGAGACAGCGATTCATGCTCATGGATCTTTCACCATGAACACCTGCTCCTCCTTTACAGTTATTTCTGCTATTACGAGTCCCGTGTACCCTACCTCCAGCGCCAAGCGCTTAACTTCGGCGTATTTCACACGGGCGTAGGCGATGTTTATCTCTTTTACCAACTCGGCGCGCTGTTTAGCCAGGTTCTTACTCGCCTGCTCACTCAACGCTTCCATGCTGGGACGTATTTGTACTGGAACAGCGACGTAGCGAACGTCATGCGTTGCAGGTGTGGGCGCGGCTGCGGGCGCTTTCGAGCCCTGTTTTGACGGCCTGGGCGCCCGCACGGCGGGCTTTGATGCGGCGGGCGGGGCCTTGGCCACGGCCTTTTTGGCGTGTCTTACGATGGCTGTAGATAGTGAGTGCTTTTTCACATGTCCCTCGCGTCGCGAATGCCCAGGTATACAGGGAAGCGCGGCTTGTCCTTCACTCCAGTGGGCTGGCTCTTGTACTTCACGATAATTCCGTGAAGATTCATATCCCATAGCCTTGCACGCTCAGCGTCGTCGAACCCCGTACCAATGCTGAACTGCACCTTTGTCTTCAGGTCCTGTACTATCAACGCACCCAGCGTCCCCGCACCAACCTTCCCCGCCTTGTGGCTGCTCCTCCGATTGCGGCCAAGCTCGTCCATCTGGCGCGGGTTCAGATTCTCCATGCGCTCCTCGCGTCCGACGATTACCGCCTCCGCGTCCACAAAGCGCTTGAGCTTCACAAGCCATCCTTCGTTCACCGTACTTCGTCCGAACTTGTACGACCCCTCCGGGTGGCGCAACATCACACCCTCGTACCCTTCCTCCACGTAGTCCTCCTCGTAGTTCTGAATGTCCACATCTTCGTGGCATATGTGGTGTGGTACGCCCTCTACAAAGCTCCTATACTTCTCCGCCGATCGCTGTGACTCACGCAGTCGGAACTTGAATACATCTTGGAAGAGATAGTTGTCAAAAACGTGGAACTTGAAGCCTGGCTCACCATCCTCGCTCATCACTGCTGACACCGTCTTGCGATATGCGTCAAGCGCGGTAGGTGGGCCGACAATCAACTCACCATCCAATCCGGCTAGTCCGGGCGCTGCCAGCGCAGCCTGTACGTACCTATTCGGTATCTCCTTCAGGCTCCGGCTCATCGCCCGACCGTTGATTATCAGACACCGTACCCCGTCCAGCTTCGGGCTCAGTAGTACCGGAAAACGCACCTTGTCCCCTGGCTTCAACGTCGCCGCTAGCATTGGTTTCATTGTCTTTCCTTATAGAGATCTTGCATGGTCTCAGCCCCACGCTAGATGGTTGTCCTTCGATTGGATACGTATCTACTAGGAACCAGTGTCCGCAGTCCGGTCCGCAGTCCGGCCCACGTTGTTCGGCGTGCGTCTTCCAACGATCACCCGCTTTGAGCTCAGGCGGTAGACCGCCGTGCTCTGGCAGTTCATTGAATGTGGTGATTGAAATGTGACCACGGCGGACGGCGCGTGATTGTGGAGGGATTGCAACCCCAGCCACTGCCCTGTCTGGCAATGACGACGTATCGAGTCCTGTGAACTTGGGTCGTTCATTGGCGCATACCTCCCGCCAGTGTTGGCAGCGTTCACGGTCCTTGCAAATGAACACATCGCCCCGCGCCCGCTTCTCTTCCACCAGACTATCCACTCGCCACGTCACGCCACATTCTTCGCACTTCGCGAAGTCCTTGGCGTACTGCGGTGGATTCGTCTTGTAGCTAGCGGCCACTGAGCGCCCTGCTGGACAGGCCCATGACCTGAATGACAACGTGGCCGTCATTGACCTGGGTAAGCGCCACTCCTACCGCCGGTCGGGTTTTAGTGGTCAAGCAGGCTCTGTTGCGCTTTGACAGCGACACCAGAGATCCTTTCAGAAAGTTGACCCTCGGTTCACACTTAACAAGATGAACCACAGTGGGCTGACCAGCAGACACCCAACCCGTGAACTCTACTGAATGAACGGCCACGCTACTGACCTACCGCGATACCCACGTTCGGCCTGCCACGCCGTAGTTGGCACGCCTGGAGCAAGCTCAGAAGCTTCTCGTCGTCCAGTCCAAGGATCTTGTCGAATCCAAAGTCGAGCAGCGCGCGGAACAGGTTGGTGATGGTCATGTCCTTCTCCACCATCTGCGCCTGCTCCAACTTCTTCTGAGCGTCATGCTTGGCCTTGCTCGGCGCCAACTTCTCAGCTTTCACGCGTAGTGCTTCGCTCTTTGCATGGGCCGCTAACTGCACCTTAGACAATCGATCCTGCATTCGCTGCGCCTTGTCCATCGGCATCTTGATCTGCATGGTGACTTGCATGTTTCAGACTCCTGTATGAGTGAATGTTGCGACCACCTACCTAACAGGTCTGCGGCTAAACGACAAGCTACTTACTGTTCCCACACCACCTTTCCGTTAAGAACGTGGCCAATCTTCATACCCGGCACTTTGCGGAGGAGGTCCTTGTAGACGCCCAGGCCCACAGAGTCCAAACCGCCGTACTCTTCGTTCTTTGCAAGCTTGGCAAGTGTCTTGAGTTCACCACCCAACAGCGGTTCCATTCGCGCCAGCGACTTACGATTCTCTTTGCTGAACTTATTCACCTCACCCAGCCCCAACTTTGGGTCGGCCAGTGGGCCGCTAGTCACAAGATGTATGAACGCCGCGACGCCCGCTGGTTTGAGCTTGGCAGCATCGTAGACCAGCGCACCATCCACAGCGGCCAGTAAGTAACCTTCCAAGGTGCCGCCGCTGGACGAACAGGCGACGCCCTGCGCATTCCAGCCAACCAGTCCACGTCCAATCTTGTGCCACTTGTTATCCATGATTACCTCCATGACCACACCCAATCTGCCCGCACGACCCGCAGAACTCATCATCTGGAAGTGGTGAGCAGTCGTCTGCATTTACCTCGTACACGCGATCGTCGCCCACCATGTGGACGCGCACGCGAGATCCGTCGCCACAGACCCATTCCCCTTCCCCGGTTTCGACTTCGAATTCTTCCCCGGTCTCGGGATCGGCCTTGAGATACGAGCAAGGTATCCACACTTGCACGGGCTCCAGGACGCGGAATGCCACGCCACGCCAGCCCTTCACGACTACGCTGTCACCCGCGTTTAAGCGGAGCTTAGTTCCGACTGGAAACCGTTTCACTGTTCTCTCCTTTGAAGTTTGAACATCGAAGACAGCAAGGCCCCGGCTTCCGTTGGGAAACCAGGGCCTCGCCTTGCGGGCAGAACTACTTGATGCTGATGAACTCACGATCGACGTCGTACCGCACGTCAGTCGGAGACCCACCGAGCTCTACGTACTGAGCCACGGTCATACCCTTCTTGTAGAGGGCGAACTTGTCGAAGGCGTTGGTGCCCTTGCGCTTGGGGTTCTCCTTGACAAGGACTGTGATCTTCTGGCTCTGGTCCAGCCGGTTGCTCGCCGCCTTCGGCTCTGCCTTCTTGGACTTGGTGGACTTCTTCGACTTCACATCGTCAACTGCGGTTTCAGCGGCCATGTGGGCTCCTGGCTTGGGCGGGCATCACTCCGCCAGTTGGATGCACTACAACGAAAAAAGACAACCTAACCCTTCGTAGACTTTGACGCAAGCTGCGTCGCCAACTTTTTCTTAGCCGCTTCAATTCCTCTCTTGACGGCTGCCGCAAGCTGTCCGGCGACGGTTGGGCTAACCTTGATCCAGTGCTTGGTCTGACTCATGACAGTATTTTCATCAGTTTCCTTGCTTCCAAGTCCGTCAACCCCTCAGTCTCACCTTCATCGCTTGGCCCGCCGGTGATGAACACATCGCCAACAATGTGTTGTTCCGCAAGGTCCGTAGCCCGCTGGTTTGGAGGCAGCTCGATAAGCAAGCCCTCCTCGTTTGCCCACAAATCCAACCCACGGCACATACCACTCAGCTCCACGCACTCGACGAGTCCACCCTCATCGCCGGACACGAGAGCTTGCATCTCGTCGAGGTTCAACACCAAGTCCTTGATCATGACCGGGCTACTGCTGTCAGCTGGAATGAAGACAATCTTCTTCATGTTCTCTCCTTACACCAGTTTGATGAACCCGTGTTCAACGTCGTACTTCACGTCGGCCTTTGTTCCGCCAGCTGCGATGAACTCTGCTGGCGTCATGCCCTCCTTGTAGAGTGCAAACTTCTTGAAGCTGCCCGTACCCAGCTTTTTCGGGTTTACTGGTACGATGGCAGTAATCTTCAACCCATCGTAACTTGCCCGACCCCTGGTCTTGACGACTGGTTGAGCCGCCAGCCTCACTCCAGCCTGCTTACCGTCGAACAGCACGCGATGTGCGGTCATGCTCGCAGGTAGCCCTCTGAATTCTCCGCCCTCAGACGCGTACTTCAAAGCGCTCTTGGGCTTTTTTCCAGCTAGAACATCTTTCCAAAGTTGTAAATTTGCATCCTGATCTAGGCAGGATTGCCAGCGGGACAGTATGCGCTCATAAGTAACCTCCTCGCGCCCCTCTGGGTCACGTTGCTGTGCCCAGGCCCATCGCATTTCAGCAGTAGCCTGGTCCAAGTGCTTTGGAACTTTGGGCATGGGCCAGCCCCCAGCGGGGGGGCCTTTTGACGCCGTTTTGACGGCCGTAGTTGGCCCAGGTGCGGCCTTTGAACGCTTGGCCGTACCCTTGGCGGGGGGCGCTTGCTTCTTCGCAGTTTTCACTTGTTCACCTTGATCGAGTGCCACTGCCTAGGAGGCCAACCTCCATTGACCAGCCATGAGTTCAACGCCATGACCAACTCCGCCAGACGCAGCACGTCGGTCATGACAAACGGCATGGGTGCGTCTTCCTGTCCAGCTTCAGCCGCTGCTATCAACGTAGCGGCCAGCTCGAGTTGCTCTTTCAAGTTAGCGGTTGGATCCATCAGTAGTCTCCTCCACGCTCGGCCTTGTCTGCGCAGGAATCGCACTGATACCCCAGCGCTACGTCCTTCGGGGTCAAGCGGTTCTTTTGCTTACACGTCGGGCAGGGCTTGTTCCTGGGGTTGCTCTTGGCAGCCGCGCGCAGTGCACTGTTCCCGCCTGGGTCTGCGAAATCGCAGTAATCTTCGTCATGTTCGAACATCAACGCACCTCCGATTGGAATCCACAACCGCACGGACCAGCACCATGCTGACCGCACCTAGTACAACCTTCAATCTCCTCCTTGCTCGCCTCGTCCTGGCACCACGCATACGCTTTACAAAACAGATCCTTACCGCCTTCGCTGGTTCCGCCTTCATAGACACCACCAATGCAGTCAGCACCTACCGTCATCAACGATATTATCTTGCTGAGGAACAAGACCTGTATCGGATGCCGCCGAAACTCACCACTCGCATTACTCGCGCAGGTTGAGATAATACAACCCTGCACGCGCGCCCACGATTGCAGCACTCCACTCAAGTTGCAGGCATTCTGCACATCAAGCGCCAACCTCGCCGCTTCAATTGTAGTCATCTTCAATCTCCTTCTGCGTTACCGTACTGGTCGTAGTCCAACCGTGAGTTCTGTTCTTTAGGACCAAGCGCTGGTTCAGCACAGATCACAGCCCCGGCCGGATAGGTTTGGGCCTTCGGATGCATCCGCTCAACGTGCGGCCCACCCTCGTACACACCACAGAAGCCGCACCGCTCCAAGTGCCCGTAGAGGCTGTCGGGTAGCAAGGCGCGCTCCAACTCGAAGTTCATGAGTTCTAGCTTCCGGCCATACTCGTCCATCACCGTGTAGCAGACCCAGTCTTCCCCGGTTAGCATGCCCGTCACGGCGTGAGTAGATTGGTCAGTGCAGGCGTCTACCACCACGCCCTCAAACCCAATATCGGACTCCTTTGGATGCAGCTCCCTACCACAGAAGCCATATCTGTCAATCCGAACAAGTCGGACGCGAGCGCCACGCTCTACGACCTCCGTTGCAAGATTGAATTTCATTTCATTCCTCCAGTCAACCGCGTCTGTCCTGAGCCCAGCGGCTTCCCACTATTCAAGTTCACCCTGCGGCCAGCCTCTACGCCCGCCGCCCTGGCACCGTGGTCGCTATTCCCACGCTCTCTGACACTGCGACCGCGCCCCAACCGCAGGTTCTGATCCATCCACGCAGCCACGTCGCGCTCCGCCTTGTACATCTTAGCTATGGCGTTGTTCACGCGGACAATGGCGCAATCGCTACGTGCTTCGCCCATAACCTCCTTTCTCACCTCTTCGCGCATCTGGCGCATACGGTCAACAATCGTATCAACCATGCCAAGGCGGAAGTTGTTTCCCCACGTCAGAGTAAAGCCCTTTTCAGCCTGCCCTGAAATCCGATTAACTTCACGATGGAGGTAGTCGTACATGTACCTCACAGTCTGCACGCCCGACGGGCGGCCCACCATCATGAGCACCTTCCGCATCTTGGTAGCGACCATCGTGTGACTGGTGTAGAGCTTCACCTGGTTCAAGCTCGCGATGCCCATCGCCAGGCGCATCTTGTAGGTACAGGACTGCTTGCTGTCCATAGACAGCGGCTCCTCGAAGTTCTTGATGTCCTCGTCTGGCTCATCGTTGCTCTCGATGTTGATGTCAGCCGACACGCCAACGAGCTTGTGCCGTTCGATGATCTTCTGCGCCATTGCTGCCGCGAGCGCCGCCTCATGCGGATTGTCCGACTGGGCAAGACGCAGCAGCTTGACTGCTTTCTCAATCGCCTCTTCGTGTGTCACAGTTCTCTCCTTCATGCACTGTGGTAATCTTCGCAGTTCGACCAAGGAAAACCTTGCAAGCGCCACAGAGTGCGAACGTCACTCCCTCTTTGGCAGAACCATTGACGCTATATCCACCAAGCAAGGAACCAGAACAGATCTGTGTAGAGCCCTGGCATTTACTTCTTTTCATTAATCACCTTCTTGTCAATCTTAGGGTACTCAAACAACTTCTTGAATCCAGTGAATGATGCAGACAGGCAACCTGGCCGTCCGCAGATTGGCGACCTGTTACCTCTGTGCTCCTTGGTCAGTGCGCCGCAGTGCGAGCACTCCCACACCGCTCGACTTCCATCATCGTATGCCATGTCATACTCCTTTCAAATAAGTGGAAGGTGTCTGTCGTACTTATCACCAGCAGCCGCAAACATCTTCGCCGCCAACTTGACCGTTGCTTCA
>ERZ1292625.4087-Hain-H41-01um-R1-4087-length-11190-cov-8_pt1 | contig 11190 bp, 10 predicted proteins | sample MGYA00564400_ERZ1292625 | MGnify/ENA primary metagenome ERZ1292625 (study PRJEB36523, sample SAMEA6512639) | groundwater metagenome | collected 2019-01-08 | study: AquaDiva: Metagenomics assemblies of 32 groundwater samples
TTTTAATTTCTCGGCGATGAAAATATCTGTGGCTTCGCGAGATTCATAAGTCATCCCACCAATATGAGGAACTATTATCAAATTTTTATTATTTTTAGCGTATTCAACAAGCGGATGCTCTTTAAACCCTTCGCCAAAAACAAGTTCTTTTTCAAGAACATCAGTGGCATAACCAGCTATCTGTTTTTTTTCAAGCGCCCTTAAAACATCTTCATCATCAACAATTGTTCTGACTGAAGTATTTATAATAAAAACTCCTTTTTTTATTTTTGAAAATGCTCTTTGGTCAAAGATATGTTCAGTTTCTTTTGTAAGATAAACATGTATTGATATGATATCGCTTTTCTCCAATAGAGTTTCAAAATCCACTCTTTTGCATCCCAATTCGTTAAAAACGCTGTCGTCAACATAAGGGTCGCAAACTATCACCTGCATATCAAAAGCCTTGCAATACCTTGCCATCATTCTGCCCAAACGCCCCAAACCAAATATCCCCACAACTTTGCCGTAAAGATTATTGCCCCTGAACTTTTCTCTCTCCCAATTGTAATTTTTTACATCTTCAAACGCCCACGGAGTATGCCTTAATAAATCAAGCATCAGGCCAAAAGCCAACTCTGCCGTTCCGGTAATTTTATTCAATAAATCATTTTCTCCATAAAGGCACATCACCTTTATTCCTTTGGATTTTGCGTATTCAACGTCAATATGGTCTAGATTGGTGGTAACCGACGCAATAATCTTCAATCCCTTGTGCTTGTCTATAACTTCTCTGTCTATAATGGGATACAAACCGACAACTATGACATCATATAATTTTTCGCTTGCCAAAACATCTTTTCTTGTCAGATTAAAATAATCAACATTCCCCAATCCGTTAAGAATTTTCCCCGCTTTCTTAGAAAATTTATCACCCAATGTGTTTAAAATATTCAAGGTCATATCAAAACGTTATTTTCTTTTGTATTTGCGATATGTTTATTGTCGCCAGAATATCAGCGATATTTTTGCCAGCGTTGCCTTTGCCGTATGCAAATTCCGGTTTATATTTTCCTTTTTCCAAATGCCTGTTAATCGCTGATTTTATTTGCTCCGCGTCATAATCAACATCAATAACATTGCCCGGCCTTTGCCTTCCTTCCTGCCTCGTTCCTATATTTACAACCGGCTTGCCAAAATAACACGCCTCTCTTATGCCAGCCGATGAATTTCCTATGACAACTTTGGCATGCCTCATAATATTTACAAATAAATCAAAGGGGAAATGGGGAAATAATCCTATTCTGCCGTTTTTTTCTTTTTCAAATTTTTTAATTTCAAGAACCATTGTCTCCGAACCGGCATCTATATTCGGCCAAAGCATCAAAACATTATGATTAAAACCATTCAGAGCGTCAAAAAGGGGCATTATCTTTTCTTTCGCATAAGAAAATTCCGTAGTCACCGGATGTTGAACGACCATAAAAAAATTTTCGTTAAAATTATTCTTCCAATCCTCCTTCTTGGCATATTTAAATATTTCTTTCTTTAGATCATCAAAGGAAATTAGAGGTGTTTCCAGCAGTAAATCTGCCGAAGGGCAACCGAAATTAAAAACCATATCCGCCCTTTCTCCCATCTTAATTATCCTCTCTTCCGCGTCTTCTGTGGAAGGAAAATGCAGATGCGAAAGTTTTGTGATGGAATGTCTTATATGCCCGTCTATTGTGCCGGTAACTTCTCCTCCTTGTATGTGCGCGACAAAAATATTCATAAAAGAAGCGGCTATTGCGGCAGCCATTGCCTCAAACCGATCGCCGTGGACAACCACCATATCAGGTTTAAAATTATAAAAAGCGCTTGATAACTCCATGATTGCCGCGCCGGTAGATTTGGCCATAGTAACCGGAATTCTTCCGTCAATTTCTGTATGCATCTTGTAAGTCACATTAAAACCGTCCTTCTCTATTTCGTCTATAGTATAGCCGTAATTATGAAGAAGATGAGAACCAACCACAAATAATAAAAGCTCAACATCGCTGCGGTCTTTCAACGCTTTTAATAATGTCTTTAATCTTGAATAATCAGCCCTATTATTGGTTATTACGCAAATTTTACGCATTTATATAAAAATAAAATTATTACTATATTATTATACTATATAACATCATCCCAACTCAAAATAGTATCTTTCGATAAATCTTTTTTCGCCTTTCTGCCAAGAAGTTTATCTGAATACAAAGGATCAAGATATTTTGCTTCTATTCCAGAGCCTGGTCTTTTGGGCATAAGGTTTTCTAAATTAAAATCTTCTCCTGACCTTATATCACGGCCGGTAACAACGCTATGAAACGCCCAAGAGCGAATTTCTTGCTCCTCTGGAAAAATATTTTTTTCTTTTCCAGCAATGACTTGTTCAACTTTACGAATCCCATCCGCTAATTCTTTCATCATCGCGGGATCCAAAGACATAAAATCATCGGGAAAAGGTCCTTTTCTGTCTAAAGTAAAATGTTTTTCAATGACTTTCGCGCCCAAGGCGACAGAAGCAAACGAAGCGTAAGGTTCAATCGTATGATCTGACTGCCCGACCATTACTCCAAATTTCTCTCGGAGAACCTGAAGCAAGCCCAACCGCAAATGCGAATAATCTTTTACTGGATATTCAGAAGTACAATTCATAAGAAGAAAATGTCCGCCTTCTTCTTTATAGATAGAAACGGTTTCCTCAAGCTCATCCATGGTGCACATTCCGGTGGAAATAAAAACGGGTTTGCCTGTTTTGGCAGAAATTTTTGCAAGCTTTCTATGAAAAGGCAGATGATAAACTTCTCCAGAACCCGTTTTAAAACCTTCTACTTCGATCTCATTAAGAACATCAATTGCCTTAGGAGAAAAAGGCGTGCAAAGATATTGGATACCGATTTCTTCACAGTATCTCTTAAGCGCCCTGTGCTTTTCGGGCGAAAACCAGGATTTCTTCAAAATATCTTGGAGGTCGCCCGCCCACATCATAACTCCGGATGTCATTTCCACATCCGGAAAATGCATCTGGACTTTCAAAACATCGGCGCCGGCATCCTTCGCCGCTTTGGCAAGCTCTTTCGCCTTTTCCAAACTGCCGCAATGACCGTCTGACAATTCAGCGATAATCAAAACTGGACTCTCCGCATTAATCTTAAACTTTCCGAATTGTAATTCTTTCATAATCATAAAATACAGATTATTTATTAATTGTCAATCAATTTTCTCATCTTAATCTCTGCCATCAGCCAGTCTTCAAGAGTATCTATATCCATAGAGTATTTCTCATCCATTAAATAACCTAAGGTCTTATTACCCCACAAGTTGGGATTTTCACCAAAAAGATTCCCGGTCCTAAAAGCGTAAATCGCCGAATTTGAATAATATAATTCCGGAAAATCCTGGTTTCTTATTTCTGTCTCTCTAATCAATTTTCCGGTTTGTCTTTTCACAAGCCCACCATTTTCCATCTTTAAAACTTTCAAAGGATGATAATGCGAAGGTAATTTTGAAATACTTATTATTGAATCAATCTTGCCTTGATTATTTTTTATAATCTCAACAATTTCTCTTATATGAAACGGCCTCCTACCCGGAGAAGTCGGCTCCAAAAGAATTATCCAGTCTGGATAAAAATTATCACTTTCCTTAAGCCATTCAACAGCATGCCTTATAGCGTCAAATGATTTTGAAGTGTCTAAGGCAAACTCTTTAGGCCTCATAAACGGCACTTCAATTCCATATTTTTTTCCGATTTCCGCAATTTCCTTGTCTTCAGTTGTTAAAATAAACCTATCAAAAACATCGGCCTCCTTACCAATTTCAATAGACCACGCCAAAAGCGGTTTGCCCAAAAATTCTTTTATGTTTTTACGCGGCACCCTTTTTGAGCCTCCTCGCGCCGTAATGATTCCTAAAATCTTCATCCCGTTAGAGACAGGAAACGTTTTAATCTGTTTTTAAGATAACGTTTACCCATGCCTGATTTTAAATATTTTTCTCTCGACCTTGCGTCTTCTTCATTTAAACACGCTTCATAATATATCAATTTCCATGGGCCTTTTTTCTTTGTCCATGTTGATTTATTCTCATTGTGTTGATTAAAGCGTTTCCGTAAATCATTTGTACTTCCTGTGTATAATCTCTCGCTTTTTCTGCTTTTTATTACATAAACATAAAACATAAGGTTTTGGTCTCTAACGGGATTCATTATCTATATTATAAATTATTTAATAAATATTCCCCTATTCTCCTGCCAGATTTACCATCCAACTTCCAGCATTGTTCGTCAATAATTCTTTTTCTGCCTTCTTTATTTAAAGATGGATTTTCAAGATATATATTGATATATATGAGCAATTCATCAATACTATAAGCGATTTTTACGCCCTTGCTTTTAACTATCGACTGGTAATGAGCATGGCTTGGCTCATAAAAACGTCTGACACTCTGATGAAACGGTTTTTTCTCCCTGCCATCAAAGGCGATATTGATAATCGGCTTATCAAAAGCGGCGGCATCAATGCTCATTGTAGAGCATGTGTTTATCGTCACAACGCTGTGATATATAGAATCCGCCAAATGATCCATGTCGCTTTTCAATATTTCCGAATAAGTTTTACTCTTACCACTAATGGTTGTTTTTGAATCATCAATGATAATATGCTCGCTTGCTTTTACATTTTCCGTTTTTGTTTTTTCCGTGGGATGCTGACGAAAAATAATCATGATGTCGTCCGGTAATTTTTTATCCGCAATTGCTTTGTCTAACATTTCCAAAATCTGCCATTCGGTTGGGTTAAGGCTGCTACCAATTGACGCGAATAAAACAATCTTCTTTGGCGGACTAATTTTAAGTTTTCTGCAAAACTCTTCCCGCGAAATTCTTTGTGAATTAACATAATGGTCAAAATGCGGCCAGCCGGAAACAAAAATATCTTTTTCTTTCATATCAACATATTTAACCGCCTCTTTTTTTATAATATCGTTATAAGCGATGAGTTTTTGCGGCAAAATGCGAAAAGGATATTTGGCAAGCGTGATATTATCCCAAGCGTTAATCATCCCAATAGTTTTAATCTCTCTTTTTTTTGCCTCTCTTAAAAAGACCCTGTCCATATCGGAAATTATATTAGGAGAATACACTAAATCCGGTTTGTATCTTGTAAAAAATTCCGAAACGCTGTTATCGTTAACAAATTTAAAATCAAGAAAACGAGCAATTAATCTTAAAATTTTAATATTCCCTATGAGTAAAGATAAAAACATGGAAAAAATGTATCGCATCGGCTCTTTTTTTTCCAAAAGCAACCACTGTTTTCTTAAAAACCTGCCAGTCGGACTATCTATATAAAAGAGAGATAATCTGCCAAATAGAGCATCTATTTTAGAAATATATTTTAACGGTTCTTTCATTCCCTCAAAAACAATATTTCCGCCTTTGGCGGAAAATTCATTTTTGTATTCACCAGCCATATAATCAGGCGCGAAAAAAATTACTTTAATATCTTGAAAAGATATTAAAGTAATTAATATATCTGTCCTTAAAACATTTCTCGCCTGCTGACGATTTTGAATAGGTATAAAAATTGTCTTCATAAATCTATTTTCGGGCAATTATTTCATACCCCCACGGATAATTGCGGTGATCAATTTTAAAATTAGTGAGGAATCTTACTATTAAATAAATCGGTTTGTATAATCTGTTTTTTAAGCCAAACATATCTTTCAATATATTTTTGTAAATATCAGAAAGAGTTCCACTTTTTTTAATATCAACTTCTTCAAAAACAGACAGCAAATTTTTAAGCGCGTATTCCGTGTATCTGAAAAAATCGTACGGCTGCTGATGAAGTTTTATAAAAAAAGGCACGGTTATTAAAAGAGATCCGCCGTTCTTCAAAATCCTATAACATTCTTTAATTAATTTTTCCGGCTCTGAAATATGTTCCAAAACATTAGAGAGAATAATAAAATCATAATGATTTGAATCAAAAGGCAGGGGCTGGATTAAATCCACCACAACATCTATTCCTTCATAGGGATAAAAATCCACGGTGAGATAATCAGAATCTTTAAACAATTCTCTGAAATACCCCTTTCCCGCGCCTAGATTAACCACTTTTTTTCCGTTATAATCGAATTTTTTATAAAAATCGTAATTCAATTTTCTCCAATCCGTCCACTTCTCAATACTAATACTGCTTTGCGAAGGCAATATGTCTTTTTTTACTTCTGTATAATATTTTTTATCCATAAAATTTTTATCATTTTATCATTTTTTCCAAAAAATCCACGCTTCTTTTATAAGACAATCCGTCGCTGAATTTTATCATCATATCAAAAACTTTTTTCCTGTTTTCAATATCAAGCAGAGGATTATCAAGATACATTTTGACGTACCGAACCGCGTCGTCAATGTTACGGGCCAAGCGGACTGCGCCTTCATCCACAATCGGCTTATAGTGTTCGTAATCAGCGACCGGGACGACGCTTGTCGGAAATTTTAAATTGATTATCGGCAATGCCAGATTAAAAGCCAACGAATCAAGAGTCATCGTGGACGACCTATTTATGTGCAAATCGCAAAATTTTAAAATTTTTTTAAGATTTACCTGGTCCTCTTTTTCCATTTCCGTCTGCCAACCTCTTTCTTCGTCGCCCTGTTTTACCGTGCCGGCATATTCTATATATACATTATTCAACTTTTTAAATTCCTCATAGGTTTTCATTCTCTCAAGGGGGTGGACGCGGACATATATATTCACATTCATATCTCTTATGGCATTAATGACTTTTTTATGCAAATCAGGGTCAGAATCGGTTGCCGTGGCCACAAAAATTGTTTTTTTATCCGGGTCAAGCCCCTTGTTCTTTAAAAATTGCTCGCGACTGCCCAATTCGTCTTTTTTGAAAAGAAAATCGTAGCGCAATATGCCGGCGACAAAAACTTCATTATCTTTATAGCCATGTATTGTTTGCGCGTCTTTTTTCACAATATCATTCCAGCATATTATATAATCGGTTTTCCTGACAGAACGCGCGTAAATAGTAAGATTGTCCCAGGAAAAATTAATCGCTGCTGTCGGGATCCCAAATTTCTTGGCGCAAAGAATCGCCCATCCCTCCATAAAATAAAAACCCGGGCCAGATGTTAAAACTAAACTTGGATTATATTTATCAATATAATATTTAAATTCTTTTTTATGAGTTATAAATATTTTTTCAAACCAATAAAAAAAACTTGGATTAAAAAATTTTCTTGGCAATAATTGTGCTATAAATTTTAATAAATTTTTTCGCCAATCATTCCCGCTATATCTTACATGTCTGTATTTAATGCCTATAAAATTATCAAATCTTCTTATTAAATTTATTCTTAAAAGTGATTCAAAAATCGTCCAGAATCTAAATTTATTTAATTTAAAAGGAAATTTAATATATATGACATTGTCGGACTTATAATAAGAATCATCAAGATTCTCAAGAAAAACAACCACCTTATATTTGCTGGAAAGATATTTTATATACTCGCCCCTTAAAAGGTCAGAAATGAAGAGACGGGGATAAATAAACAAAAAAATTGTTTTCATAATTAAATTAAATCAAAAATAATTCTCCACGAATTCCTTGCGCAATTCTTTCCATTTGGCATCTCCTTCTGGAGTGAATTCTTCCGCGAGTCTGATTTCCGGCCAGCGGTCCTTGGGAAATTTAATATACATTGCAAAAACTCTTTTTATCGCCCTTATTTTTTCTTTCGGGAATTGGGGCATATCTAATTCGGAATCGTCATACGGATTATGACAAATTACATCAGATTTCATATACCCTTTCTTAACCGCGTATTGCCTGAGTTCGGATCCATAAAAGGGAGTAAAGGTTGAACAATTGGTGGTGTCGGATTTTATCTGCCGGTTCAATTCAATTGTATCCATTACCAATTCCGGAGTTTCGTCCGGCAATCCGACTAAATTAAACGTGCTGAATGAAATACCCAGTTCAGCCGGAATTTTTAATTTTTCAATCGCCTCTTTATTAGAATACAATCTCTTTAACATTCGTTTCCTAAACTCTTCATTCCCCTGCTCAATCCCGACCGCGAGCCGATGAAGACCGATGTTTTTCAGTTTTTTTAAGCGCTCTTCAGTGAGCGTCTCTGGCCTTGTCTGGATGAAAAACGGAATTTTAAATTCCGAATACATCTTACAAAACTCATCCAACTCTTCATCAGGCATTGATATAAAAGTATCTGCCCAAAAGAAAAAATATTCCGCCTTAAAATTATCAATATAATTTTTAATCTCCTCTTTTATCTTTCCTATGGATTTTTGGCGAAAAAAATTCTCTCCAATCTGCGCGTACATTCTTTTCTGAGCCGGCGTGTTGCAGAATGTGCAAAAAAAAGGACATCCTCTGGATGTTTCCACAGAAAACATCCTGTATAATTTTCCGGCCATGGGCCTGTAATACCGCCATTCCTCAAAAAGCCCCACATCAAAATCCGTGGGATTTTTATTTATATCCACCGGCCGTCTGATAGGATTTTTTATTATATTTCCGCCCCTGTTTTTCAGCCACAGTCCTTTAGTGTCAGAGTAATTTTTTCCGTCTCTCATTTTCTCGCATAATTCCAGCAAAGTTTCCTCGCCCTCGCCAATGCAAACCATGTCAATCTCTTCAAACCCCAACACCCTCTCTGGCGCAAAAGTCGCGAACACTCCGCCCAAAATAACCGGCGCTTTTCTGTCTTTTATGCTTTTTACCATATCAACGCCAAAAAGAAAAGTGCTTTCTGTAGATGATATGGCGATTAAATCGGGATTAAAATCGTTTATCTTTTTATTCAAATCAATAGCCATGTCGTCAAAATCTCCTTTATCAACGTTGACATGGGCGGATACTCTCGCCGTCAAAATTTCCTCTTTTTTGTCTTTTTGCCATCTGTCTTTCACCTCATATCCCGTTGAATCAAAAACATCGGTTTTGAAACTGTGATTTTTTAATATGCGCGAAAGCAAAGTGATGCTTGGCGGAACCGTACTTTCTTTTCTTAAATTGGGATACAAAAAGAGAATCTTAAAATCTCTCATAATTTTAAAAGTATAGCAGATAATAGAAAAATAAAAAGCCCCGATTTAATATCGGGGCTTAAATTCAAATTAAGAAAGGTACTTTTCTATCGCGCTAGCCATAATTCGGACGGCAGTTCCTTTTTCAGCTGGTTGCGGAAATACTTTCTCCTGTCTCTCACGCATCGGAGCATATCCTTCAGGAGTCAGTAATTCAGAAATCGCAGATGCCAGTTCGTTGACATCGCCATAAACAGCTTTTTCGGCCCCCAGTTCGCATGGCGACCATTTAGATGTCTCTTTCTGGGCACTAAGCCTGTCTGTCACAATTTTTGTGAAAAAACTAACCACAGGTTTGCGCTGACAACATGCCTCTACGCCAATATCAGAACCTGACTCTATAACCAGATCCGCAGGTGGAACAAGGATAGAGGAACGCATAATGTTTTTAGTGACAAACGCCACCTTAACAGATGATTTCAAGAAATCGCAATAACTTTCAAGCGGATTTAAATCTCCGGGATGCATACAAACAAAAACTCTGAATTTGTCTTTCATGGACAAAGATTCAATTGCCTGAATCATGCCTCCAATATGTTCTTTGTTTACCGCAAGATTTTTTCCTTGCGGGCAGAGAACAACAATTTCGTCCTGCGTAATTCCGAGAATTGATCGCGACTGCTCATAAGTCCAAATAGGAGTGAAATACGCCTCGCGCGTGGGATTGCCGGAAACAATAATATCCGTGTTAGGATAAATTGTTTTAGCATCTTTTTTCTCTTCTTCATTAATGACAAAAAGAAAAGTTATTTTTTCGCGCAAATGCTTAAACCATGTCCTGCGATGCACGCCAAAGGTATCGGCATACAGACCACACGGAACACCTCTTGCGATCGCCAACTCAAGCGATTTCACTTCTTCCTGAGCAAGGTTTTGTTCGGAACTCACACCCGTAAGGACTAAATCTGCATTTCCCGCATTTTCAAAAATCTCTTCTGCAACATCATGCAAGGGCTTACCTGCTGGCAAATACGCCCTTACATCATAATCTTGCTTTTTCAATTCTACCTCCAACGGCTTAAAGCCATTGGTTGATGCCACCATTTGCCCAATCATTAATATCTTCACTTTTCATACCTCCTTAAAATTTTTAATTGATTGTTTATAACAATCTTACATCTGGTTTATATGATAACATATAACAATAATTTGTCAATATATACTGAAATTTAATAATGTTTTAGTATATTTATTATGGTAAACACAATAAAATTGGATTCAAAAAAAGTCGTCTCTCTAAACAAGTCCTCCTGGGAGAAAATTAAAATTCATAATATGCATCTGGACGTCAATCTGGTGAAATGCCAAAAATACCTGTTTCCCGGCGCGAAAAGAAAAAAACTGCTCTATATCGGTTTTGGCGAGGGAGAAAATCTTTCTTATTTAATATCGCAAGGCTTTGAATGCTACGGAACAGAAATATCAAAAAAACGGCTTGAATTCACTAAGAAAAAATTGAGCGAAAGAAAACAAAAAGCGACATTAAAACTCGTTGATTCAAATAAGTTGCTATTTAAAGATAATTTTTTTGACATAATCATTGCTTGGCAATCGCTCTATTATAATACTGAAAAAACATTGAAAGAATCTCTCTATGAAATTTATAGAGTGCTGAAGCCTGGAGGCATATTCCTGTCATCAATGCTATCTGTAAAACAAAAACTTTTATGCAATAAAAAAATCGCGCCCAATACTTACAAACCGTCTTCCAAAACAGGCCAACAGAATTGCGTTGTTTATTGTTTTGAAAAAGAAAACCAAATTAAAAAAATATATAAAAAATTCAAGAATATCAAAATCGGTCATTATTCCTCTTTTTTGTTTAAAAGCCATAATTTTCATTATGTTGTCTATTGCCAAAAATAAACCTCAAATATTATCCGTATTCGGTTTAAAATACATACGGCTCGTTCTTGACGAAGTAAATCCTCAAAAAATTGAATCATTAAAAAAGGATTATGACTATATCGTTATTTACGTTTATAAAAAACCCGATATTAATGATTTTGACATTAAAGAACAAATAATATCTATAATTGATCTGTCGCAAAATCCT
>ERZ1292625.2093-Hain-H41-01um-R1-2093-length-19803-cov-8_pt1 | contig 11187 bp, 16 predicted proteins | sample MGYA00564400_ERZ1292625 | MGnify/ENA primary metagenome ERZ1292625 (study PRJEB36523, sample SAMEA6512639) | groundwater metagenome | collected 2019-01-08 | study: AquaDiva: Metagenomics assemblies of 32 groundwater samples
CTTCAAATCTGTATGTCCTGTAAGCAGGAATACCCCGGTCGATATTTTTCAGTTCAATCGGACTGGTGTATTTTTTGCCGAGAAGATTATATTTTATGGGAATCCAAGAAACATAAGAACAAGAAACCATTTGAACCTGTAGTTCCTGATTGGACAAATCCGAATTCCAACTTCTGTGGATATTGTAATCAACCTTTATTGAACGGTAAGAATCGTCGAATCAGACAGACAGGTAAGAACTGTGAGGACCAAGAATGGTGTTTCCATAATAACTGCTCTAGTATTATGGACAGTTGGAAGTCACAGGATATAGACGCGGCATCTTTGGTTCGAGTTATGTTTGAGAAGATTCCAATTGAAACTCGGTATACAGTCGAAGGATACAATTTTAGTAAACGACCGCCAGACTAAAGCAGGCGGCTTTAAATCTAACCATTTAATGAATAGACAAAATATTGACATCTGATTCAAGATTTGATATAATTACTTCTGTTCCCCAGTGGATGTAAAACTTTAACCAAGAAGTCTCAGTGGGATGAGGTTCAAGTTTCAGTCGCACAAAAGCTGGGGAACCGAACCAAGTCAGAAAAGGAGAGAGAAGATGACGACACCAAAACATAAGTACGAGTTTGTGGTTGAAAAAGACAACGACGGATATCATGCATACTGTCCTGGGCTTAAGGGTATTCATGTCTATGGTAAAAATGAGACCGAAGCCCTAGAAAATGCTAAAGATGCGGTCATCGCCTACCTTGATTCTCTACAAAAGCATGGAGAACCGCTACCCGTAGAATCTGATTTCGGGGTATAAAATATTTGAAAGAACTTGTATTCCTTCGTCGGTAAAATAGAGCTAAAGGAGAGAAAAAGAGATGGCAACCCAATTAGTCCCGTTCGATCAGTATGATTATCTGAAGTCTCATCACTTGGAAAAGTTAGTACACAAGCGTCAAAAGTTTTTCAAACAGAAAATAGAAGCCGAAGAAGAGATCAGTGACTTGAACAAAGAGATTGGAGCTCATTTAACAGTGGCTGGAGTAAAATCTGTTTACTGCGAAGGATATCAGGTCAGTATCTTCGAGGGAAAGAGTTCCTCCGTCAGTAAAACAGAGCTGTTGAAACTGGGAGTGCCTGTTGAAACGATTCTACAGGCAACCAGAGTAACAACTTATACGACCGTAATGGTCAGAAAAACGGCTGAAGATCCGAAAGGAGAATAAGACTCATGACTATTCGTTGGAAGAAAGGAAAAATAAGAGAAGCCATGAACTTGTTTACTAAGCTGGCAAAAAACCCTAAGTTTGGTAAGCTATCCACGAAGAAATTGCTTGCAAAAGTAGGACTTGAATGTAGTATCCCCAGAAGTTCTATCGACCATGTATTTTATGAGATAATTGCCGGCAGAGGTAATTCTAAGAACAGACCCAGACTAACTGTTTCTTTCATCAAAGAGTGGAATAAGAGATCCACCAAAAAGATCGGTATCAAAGAAACTAAGCCAAAGATCAGTATCACAGAAACTAAGCTAAGAGCTAAGCCAAGTCTCAATGTAAAAGATTATGATTATTTAGACTCATTTGAAAACCATATTTCGGATGACAAGACAAAGAGTTATGTTCTACCGGAAACTGGTGACAATATCTACCTTTTGATTGAGTCCGATAAACAGTTAACTTCCCAAGCCCAAGAGCTAAGAGATTGTGTAATTCGTTTGGAAAGAGACAATATCGTTCTATCCCAAGATAAGCTGGCACTGGAGAAAACAGTCTTTGAACTGAAACAACAGGCTAAAGCTGAATTAGAATTAGCAAGATACTGTATGAAAAAAGACCCTGAAAATATAAATGTTCAACCTTACCAACAACAAACTATTTCAGATGAAACTACTACTAACATCTACCGAAATAGTTAAATCTTGAAACTGTGGATGCACTTACAAAGAAAGTTCTCTATGTATTGGTATGTGCGCTTACATTCTTAAACTTTTTGCACTATGGTCAATGCCACTGTTACTCGGTTGAATTTGGAATATGGTTGTTTCTGAGCATGGTATTAATTGTGTTTCTAATTTTGGCGATATACGGAATTGAGACGAGAACTTAGACAATACGATGTTCATATGATTGGTAATGCCGACTCTAAAGTAGAATTGTATTTCGTCTATCCTCATCTTTTTAGAATAGAAGATGGAGTTATTTCATTTTATGTAGATGATGATACATCAGAACAATCTTCAAATCGTGTAGAGCAGTCTCCTTCCTTGTTAGTGGAAGTTTTCCCGATAAACAGATTGATAAGAGTACCATGATTCCTCAAGACCTGAACCTAAAACCAGTTGAAGTAGTAAATTCAAAATCTGGTCCACCTACACTAAAGATCGGTGATACCTGGGTCCATGATCCTGAAGATCCGATAGAAAAGGCGGAACAGTGGATACAAGGACTAAGGTATGTTCCTCATAGTTTGATTGTACTCTGGGGTATGGGACTAGGTTATGAGATCAGAGCCTTGCTGAAGAGAATGCAGCCTATCGACAAACTCTTGATTATTGAACCCAGGGAAGACGTGTTCCAGTTATTCAAGGAACATAACCAGGATCTCAGTAAATACAGACTGTATCGAGTCAAGGACTGGGTTGAGTTCAAAAATGCGTTCATGGTGATTGGAGACTGGAAGTATATTACCGTAGCTTCTATTCCGTCTTACTTAGAACTGTATCCCAGAGAACATGAAGAGTTCATTGAACTGATGAATCGAGAACTGAACAATCTTCAGTCCGATGTAAATACCACCAATTTCTTCTGTAAACGCTGGCAAGAGAACCTGTTCAAAAACTTGAAGCATGTAGGTAATTCCGGTCGTCTGTCGAGATCGATTGGAAAATACCTGGGTCCGGCAATCATCGTATCTGCCGGTCCTAGTTTAGAAAATAATATCCATCTACTGGAAAAAGCTAAGGGCAAGGCTCTAATCATAGCTACTCAGACTACCAATAGAGTCTTTGAATCCATGGATATTAAGCCGGATCTGATCTTTTCCTTTGATGGAGGATATGACAACTACTATGAACATTTCCAGGATGTGGTTTTAGATGTTCCACTGGTCTATGACCTGACTTTGTATTGGAAAGTGTTACCGGAATGGAAAGGTAAGCATTCCCTGATGCTGGTTCATCCGGCTAATCGCTGGGTGGAAGATAAACTGGAATGTCGCTTAGGTGGATTCATGGCGGGTCCTTCCATATCAAATACTATGCTGGATATAGCCATTCAGCTTGGAGCCAATCCGATTATATTTATTGGACAGGATCTAGCTTACAGTGGCGGTAGATTTCATGCTTCCGGTACTCATCGTAATGAAATATGGGACAGTGGTATTCCAATTGAAAGGTCTCTGGTGGAAATTGACGGTCAAGATGGTTCCAGAGTAATTAGCGACAAGAGCATGATAGCTTATTTACACTGGTTTGAAGAAATCTATCGGTTGTCTTATAAGGACAAAGGCACAAAACTGATCAATTCCACTGAAGGTGGCGCTGATATTAAGTGCATGGAGAATATGAGTTTCCAAGAAGCTATTGATAAGTATTGTCGGTCGGAACCGGATATTCAAGAACTGGTGGATTCAATTACTGAGAAACCAAAATGGAACACAGAAGGTTTGTATAGCTATCTTAAGGAATGTCGAGAGAAGTTAAGAATGTTGGAACCATCCTTGCAAAGAGCAATTCATCTGTCTACGGAGTTAATTGTCGAAGTATCTAAACGAAACACTAACTACGGATCTATGAAACATGTACTCAAGGAACTATCTGAGATTGATGAAAGAGTAGATAAGTTCAGGTTCTATCTTGACCCGCTTCATTATGTGATTAGACCTGGATTGGATAGTTTAGAGAGATGCGTGGATACTAAGAAAAGAGAAGCGGTTCTGACAGCCAAGGAAACCTACAGAAGATATAAGACCATGATGGATGCTATGGAGTTTGTGAATCCATTGATGGAGGAGTTTTGAAAACTGTTAAAACTGTACTAATCTCAGGAGCTTCCGGTGCAATTGGTTTAGCTTGTGTCAACAAGTTCAAGCTCAAGGGCTGGAGAACTATCTGCCTCACAACTTGTATCAGATCAGAAGATGGAACTAGACTTGAGGATGAAAATATCCAACACAGGAACAATGAGATATGGGTAAGATTTATCATCGGAGACAATAATTTGAGTTTACTCAAAAAGGATTTGTCTTCTCTATTGATATCAGATTTAGACGCTCTCGTCTGTTGTCAAGCTACGCGCCAAGAAAACCATTCTTCGGAGTTGCTTCCCATCAAATATTGGAATCGAGTAATAGACATCGATTTAACTGGAACTTTTCAATTAAACAAATTGGCCGCACAATTGATGATGCCGAGAAAATGCGGTAGGATCATCAATCTATCCAGCATACATGCCTTTCAGAGCTTTCCTTTGAGAGTAGCCTATGCAACCGCCAAAGCCGGCATAGTCGGCATGACGCAAGCCCTGGCGACCGAATGGGGACCTTATGGGATAACGGTCAACGCCATCGCTCCCGGATACATCGCATCGCCTAGAGTGAAGGAAACGTTCTCCAAGTTCCCAGAAGCTGAAAAGAATGTAGTGGGATCCACTCCAACGGGAAAGATCGGAGTTCCCGAAGATGTAGCCGATTTGGTTTATTATCTAGCTTCTGATGAAGGATCCGGTCATATCAATGGACAGACGATTACGATAGATGGAGGAAGAAGTAAAAACTGCTGGTGGAGACTGTATTGAAACTTATACCCATAGAAGAAAGGTTCGGATTAGAAGATAGATATAGTACAATCCAAAAGGAAAAAAACAGATGGCTGAAGAAGTGGCAAGAAAACCGAGCATTGATGTGTTAACGAGCGCTGGGATTCCCTTGAAGGTGACGCTGAATCTTTTGCTTTCCGGAGCTGCCTACGCGGACGCCAACTTGAAGGCGTTGTTGATGAAGTTCGGTTTGGGAGACATCGAAACGCTGGCGGGTGGACCGCAAGGACCGGAACCGTCAGTTGAGATACCCTCCGACCTTGAGACCTGGTCCAAACAAGCAGCACTGGTTTTAGCATCCGTTGAGATACTCGCCGACCTTGAGACTTGGTTCAAACAAGCAGCACTGGTTTTAGCGTCCAGGGCGGAAATCCCGAAGACGGAGCCTTTTCTGCCGCCTGTGCCGATGCCGGAACCTGAACCAGAAACAGAACCGGTCGGTAAAGAGAAGAGTTTCCTTCTCACTCTGCACAAACTCATTGAGGATCGATTAGAGATCATCGTGTAAAGACAAGAGGAATCATCTGATGTATGCAACCCATTTCCTTTCGTGCATAGCAACAAAGCCGCGCGAAAAGTCTACAGCGCGGAACAAACATAGAAAAGTTGTCACACCGGCAACGGCGATGCCGGGATTATATCGTTGCACTATTAGCGGAGATGCCTTAGATCATATCACTTTAGACATGAAGTTTACTCTTTGTAATAGAAAATCATATAATGTGTTTTTTATGAGAAATGGAATAAATTTAAAGGGTTGGTGTGAACACTGTTTAAAAGTTTACCGTGAAGAGCCGGAAAAGATAGCCATGGCTGTTATGAAGGATCTATGAAACAAGATGCAATCTGGATCGTCGGTGGTGGAATGCTGCAAGTCCCGGCAGTTGAATGTGCCAAGAAATTAGGACTAAAGGTAATTGTCTCAGACCGAGACGTTAACTGTGATTGCTGCAATTTAGCAGACACATTCGCTTGTATCGATATCTACGACATTGAAAATCATATCAAGAATTCAGAGTATCCTGGAATAAAAGACTATAACATCAAGGCCATTTATACGGAAGGTGCAGATTGTGAAGTAACCGTAGCAGCCTTAGCTCAGCATTTAAGTTTGAGAGGATCTAAGCCGGAAGCAGCTCTCAAGTGCAAGAACAAAGCTATGATGCGGGAGTTTTTGAACCGAGATTTATCGCCACAATGGACTGAAGTTAGTTGCTCAGATTTAAGTTCATATGACTATGCTGATCATTTTGGGTACCCGGTGATCGTTAAACCGATAGACAATTGTGCATCCAAAGGATTATCGGTTGTAACAAACCCGATCTATCTTAATAATGCCGTTAAACAAGCGATCTCGTATTCTACTACCAGAACTTGTCTTATCGAGGAAATGCTGTTCGGAACCGAGCATACGGTAGAAATATTGATAGATCCTACCCTAAACTTTAAATGGCTTCCAATCAACATTTGTGACAGGTATTTTGAGGACTACCGAACCATTGGTAAAATCGGTTATATGACAAGAATCGAGAAAGGTCATAAGAACCCATCCGAGCTGGACAAAAAATTACAGGATAAGATATACGATATAGTCTATGAAGCTTCTCAACAGATCGGTATAGAATTCGGAGTATTTAAATGTGATGTTATATTGTCTGAAGTTGAAAATATGCGTCATTTAAAGATACTGGAATGCACCAACCGTTTATCCGGAGGATTTGATTCACAATACACTCAACCATTGGCATATGGATCAGATCCGATCATGGCTAGTATGATGCTGGCATTGGGAATGAACAGTTATGAAGACCTTATTCTTAACCATACCAAGAAAGAGCACTCGGCTTGTTTGTCTATATTTACCAAAGATAAGGTGAAAATGACTCCAAATGTAGAAAGGATATTTACCAGGAAAACATTCCAAGATGAGATACGAAACAACTCAGACAGACATACATTCGTCTTGACTAATGCTTATACCCATAGCGGTTGTTTCAAGATAGAGTTTGAATCAGATAAGAAGATAGTGGAAAGAGAAAAAGATGCTTGAATCTATTAATGAAAAGCGGTCCATATTTGTTTATGATGCTGCTCGTTTAGCGGCAATTGCCGCCGACGCACCGGTAATACCTGTCCCTTTTTCAGAGCGAGAGCCAAAGTTCAAAGAACAATTTCGCGAAATCATCGAACGGCAGTGTGGACCTCAGCGCTCAAATTCTCCCGAGGAATTGCATGGGAGCTGGATGCAATCGTACTTCACTATGGGCTGGGTCTATGGGCCGGTTTATAACAGAGAAGTCAGGACTCATCCCGATCTTATTCCCTATGAGCAGTTAGGGAAATTGGAGAAGGACAAGGATGCGGTATTTATAGCATTGTGCGAGATTGCCCGCCTTTACATTCGCTCGCCTTTGCAGTTTGTTCGCGAACAGGACATATGACAAGAAGATTCATTAAACGAGACTAGTTGGGTGGAATCTGCAATAGTTCTTTCTCTATATCATTCAGTTTTTTCATAGATTCTTTGTAATCGTCTCTGAGAGTACGATAACTATCCATGAGCTTATGTTTAGATTCCAGAAGCTCATGTTCTCTTTGTTGAACGATACTATCCTGAAGTATAAGAGTTTCGTGCCTAGCTCTATAGAATTTTATGTAATCGTCGATTGAAGATAGAAGACTGGTTCCATCTTTTACTATCTTCTGGTTATGATGTTTTAAAAACTGGTCTAGTTTCCAGCCAAATTTTACAAGGTGATTAGGCGAAGATAAGGAAATACCGGAAAATAGCACCAGCATTAATACCCACTGGTGCCGTTTCATGGTTCATGATACCTCCTTCAGGGTAAATTTTTAGTCACATTATGAGCAATTGTGGCAGCTCCACCTACTGTTGAACCCTGTACGATTAAATTCAGAAAGTCAGGTGGAACTACTTGATCCGCACTCAAACCGGCTTTACTTGCCGCCCATACCAGACCTGTTCCAATTCCTACATTAACTAGTGGTAGCAACCATCGTGGAACTTTGGGATAAACGAATGTTTTTAGAACTTGAGTTCCCAAGTTGACCAATGGAAATAAACCGACAAACCAGGGATTAATCATCCTGTCTCCTTATGTCTTCTTTTTAGCTATTATACACCCATGACCAATGGTTAGATCAAATATTCTTCCCAAATGATTGTCTTCAGTGATACCGATCTTCTTGTCGAATTCATCATGAATTCGTATTTTGAAAGTATCATCTACAGCCTTAGTGATCCCAGTCCAAGTACCATAGTCGTCGAAGGCTATACAACCTCCTGGAACAATCTTATCTGCACATAGCTTGATCGCATCGATACAAGACTTGTACAAATCACAATCTATCAGAGCAAAACATAGATTAGACAATGGGTTACAATCTAAGTATTCACTAAATAATCCTTTATGGATCTGGTAGTTTGTGAATCCTTCCAAGTTCTTGTTCATAGCCTCCATACTCCCTTGTCGATGGAATTCTTTCATGCCTACATAAGATTGATCGTGTTCAGTCCATTGATCCGACATTAAACCCATGAATGATTCAAATATATGGACTGTTTTATCTAAGTTCAGAGCCTGGGCATATTTGCATAGTTCTCTAGCAGTTTCTCCTCTGAAAGAACCAAACTCTGCTACATCTCCAGGAAGTTCCATACAGTTCTGAAAATTCCATAGGATAAAGTCGGCTCGCTCGGCAGGTAAGTATTCGGCATAGTTCCATTTCCAGATACTAGGTTTTGGCATCTTTGATAATTCTCATGTAGTTGACGGCACTTTCTGCATTCATGAATGGGGTCATTTCTTTATGATGGGAATTGTAGACAACAGTTGGGTTAGCCAGTCTTCCCTTTGAGTAGTTACGAGTTGCAAAGGTATCGTCACCAATCTTGTAGGTTCCGGTCCGGATGAATATAACCGGACCTCCAATGCCGGTTCCCTGATCTGCCGCCATACCATGGCGCCAGGATACCTCAAATCCAGGATTATGAGTATGAGCGGTAACTACTACATCAGCGGGATATTCCAATTCATAGAGTCTCTTGGCAGAATGAAGAGGATGAAGATAACTATTGAACCGGGATTTATGAGCCAGTAGATTCGTGTAGGATATCTTACCGATCTTAAGGTTCAAGATACCCTTAGCTTCCATATAAGGCACACGCTCTTTCTCAGCCATCAGTCTTTTTATGAAACTAGATCCAATGATAGTTTCGTCTCGCCATTCATGATTTCCACAGACTACACACAGGAGCTTCTTGGATTCTATCAGTTTGTCCAGAATAGCCGAAAGCAAATCCTCTTGTTCTTCTTTATTCATGACCTGATTCATGACGGCCATAATGTTTTTGAACCTTGAGAAATTGTCGATCAGGTCTCCTACAGTGGCCATATACAAACCAGGAGTGTTCAGAAAGTATCTTAGATTATCCGTGAATTGTCTGTAGTCTACGATTGAGCTTCCAAGATGCCAATCTGCGCTATAAGTTATGGCAATTGGTTCATCTGTTTTGATTTCAATATCAGCTGATTCTTGACCAATCTCACGCTTTTTCTTGAGATTCGAGAAATGATTGGAATGAGAGAGCCAGTCATCTAAGTTAAATTCGTGCTCTTTGATATATTCAAATAAGGGAGGAGACTGCTCTACCGGATTAAATCCAGTTTTTGGTTTTGTAGTTTTTAGATGTCTACATTGATTACAGGAATCTGTTTTACGGGATTTAATTTTATCCGAACGTAGATATCTTTCTTCACCGCAACTCGAACAGGTCAGTAACTGGGTTCTTCTTCGATGTCTATCACAGCGTGGAATTTCTGTGTCTGTAAGTAGTCCTGGGTTCTCCGGTTCACCGCAGACTATACAGGGCCTCATAATTTAGGATCCTTTTTTGTTCAATTTTTCTCCATTCTGATCTAACGGTTCTGTAAGTCTAACAACTCAAGTTCTTGTGGAACTTTCTGAGATGCCGGTGATTTAGGAGCCGATGGATTGACAGGCTCGGTATATTTCTTTCTGAGTTCTTGTACAATCCTTTTTTCCAGTGCTTTTTCATCGGATGAATCGATGGTATTGGAAGCAGCTACAAATGCATTATTGATTAAACCAGCCAAGATTTCTCTTTGCTGACGCTCTCCAAATACAGTCTGACCCAATTCTTTGTATTCTGGAGTATCTATAATCTCTGAGACTAAGTTATTGATATCGATACCTAATAGTTGTTCAAACTGACGCCTCAAGTTTTTAGGAACTTCCTTAGCTTCGTATTGAAGAAGATCTTGTCGATTAGGTCTGACGGATATCCCGAGTCTTCTGAATTCAGCTTCTACTTTATTGAGTGGTTTTATACCACCAGGCAAACCGGGATCACCGATCTCAGTTCCAAAATTAATGTGGAAAGGTCCGATAGATATTCCTTTGATAGTGTTTCTCTTTTGTAGACCCGTGGTTAAATCGATCACCGGAGCATCGTAATTAGAAACAAAGGGAAGGTCTTGTATCAAGCCGGATGTACTTTCTGGGTGCAGTAGTCTTTCAACTGCTCTCAACATAGCTTGACCAGGATAAAGACTTCTAATCACCGATTCAGTTTGTTTAAGTATCTTGTTTCCACCTTCACCTTTAGACAGAGCTACGATACTTCCTGAGAATTGTTGAATTATACTATCTGCACCAGAGGTTAAAGGACCAACGATTATACTGGCTACTCTAGCAGATTGAAAAGCTTTTTTAGCATCTCCTCTAAATAGGGCGTTAAGAAACAGCATCTCAGGTATAGGTGTAAGTCCGGATAAAGTGGTAACAGACTTATCTTCATGTACGTATTGCATCTTATCGAAGTCTACATGATCGTATAAGATTTGATCCGATAGAGCTAAAGAACCAAATCCTTCTAAATTTCGGATAACCAGTCTAGTAATATCTTCTCCGGTTACTTTGGATGGATTTCTAAACACTCGAATTGCATCGACGGGACTATGTTCAAGCAAAAATCTGGTGAATTGGAAGTTCCACCTCGGAAAAGGAGTTACGAGAAGTTGAACGGCTCGATTTTCGGCAATAGTTTCCTCGGCACTACTTAAAGTCCTTGAGAATCCTACCCGTGCAGCTTTATCGAATGCTTTCCCTATAGATTCTTGTGGTAAATCGGCAAAAAACTGATCTACAAATTCTTTCCTAAATGCTGTGGGTATGCTCTGTTTTGCGGTAGCTTGAAGAGCATCGCCGTAAAGAGATGCCATAGCAAATACTCTTTTGAAACCAGTATCGACATTGGCTTTTAAATTCAGAGGAATGAAGACTAATTTATCTGCTTCTTCTCCAAAGAAGGGCGCGAATTTTGTTCCCAGAG
>ERZ1292625.2805-Hain-H41-01um-R1-2805-length-15257-cov-5_pt1 | contig 11187 bp, 9 predicted proteins | sample MGYA00564400_ERZ1292625 | MGnify/ENA primary metagenome ERZ1292625 (study PRJEB36523, sample SAMEA6512639) | groundwater metagenome | collected 2019-01-08 | study: AquaDiva: Metagenomics assemblies of 32 groundwater samples
AGCAAGAGCAATACAATTCCGTATATGGATATTAGAGAAAATAAAGTTGATGTTCTCTCAGAACAATTATCGTTTTTAATTTCTGAATGCGAAAAAGTGGGAATTCCTGTTTTTTTGAATCATTCGAGAACAGATATTCTGTTCGAATGGATTAAACTAAAGGCTAACTAAATGTCCGATGAAGGTTCTGTTCGTTTCATCCGCAAAAGACCCTTCGTTTTGGGCTGTTGTGGCGTTGTTTCTGGTATAATAATATCTTCTTTCTTTTCCTCCTCTTCAATCGCATCAACTGCATCGAGTACCGAGTTATCAACTTCATCGCCTCGTTTCGGACTCGTTTCCGATGACAAAATAGAATCAATTTCTTTTATTTTATCTGCCGAAAGCGAAATTCCAGCTTGTGCTATAGTTTCGAGATCACGACTATTAGAATTGCTTCTAGTAGCGGCTGAAATTACAGCAGTACTTAATTCAATACTTACAGACGTATTTCCCGCCGCTTTAGTGATTCGATCAAAAGTAATCGTTGGAACCAAAGTCATCTGAACTCCAAAAAGATCTTTATAAGAATATTCCTTACCGGACAAACTTAAAAACTTTGATTTGATAGTAAATTCTTTGCCATCCTTACCCTTAATGGTCTTTCCAGGGTTAACTCTAACAAACATTGTCGGATTTTTCGAAAGATCGTCGTCATCTGTATCAATAATTTTCGGCATGTGTACAAACGGCTTCGGCTTGTCCGTGCCCTGATCGGCAGTCCATTTCTTGCTAAATCCAAGTTTCTCCTTATTCTTGTCCACTTCGATGCATTGAAGATATCTCATATATAAAAGATCTAATGTTTTGATCGCTTCCATATGAGCCGGATTTGACCGATCGAAAACTAACATAATTTGTTCATAAAATTTACCCATTTGAACACCGGCTTTACCGGTGGTAATTTCGGGAAGTCTAATTGAAATTCGAGAATGTTTACGACTCGATTCTGGAATTTCCTGAAGTGTCTTCCCCGGATACTTTTCCATATCAGTTCTATCATAAAAAACTTGCTTGGCCCAATAATCACCTTTTCCATCACCATATTTCGATGAATACGCCTCCTTGGAGAAGACCTTAGACGGATCGAAATTATCTTTAGTAATGGTATAATCTTGCATCTTTTCTTGAAATAAAGTTTTTTTAAGATATCAGTTTTTATATCGATTTGATTTTTTATCGCCTGGAACGCGGTTTTGATGATGTATCTGGATGTCCCGATAATTCTACCGCTTCATCCGGTGCTCTCGCCGATTGTTGTTGATCCTCGTAGCTAGATTGCTGTGGAACCTCATAACTAATTTCCTGAGGAACATATTCTTCCGCCGGCACTTCCGGTATTCTATTGAATGAATTAATTCTCTGTTGAGGATAATCGGACATTTTACCGACAGTTCGCCTGACGGATTCACCCATTTCTACGGTTGCCTTCTTCAAATCTCGAAATCCCGTTTCCGCAGCTCTCGGGGTAAATCCGCAAAGACTACCGGTACCCTTTAATCCAAATGCTCTTCCATCGATAGGGATACAACCAGGATTAAATATAGATTTCAGTTTTCCCATTTTAGCGAGATATATTATTCCGGCAACAGGCAACAGATATCCCAGTAGCACCCAAAACGCAAATCCAACTCTCGATGCCGAAGTTGGCATTATTACGTATGGTGCAACAAAAAGAATATAAATCGAACCGACTACGAAGGCTATTACTAGCCTCTGGAAATTATCTAAATGTTTTACAAATACCATTCCGATGAATACACCTATCATTATTAAAATATATATGATAAATGCCGTCGTAACCTGCATTTTTGAATGAAGTCAAAAAAGTTTGATTGATGATATTTTGGAATCCCGATCAAAAACGCTGTATCCAACGATAATTTCAGAATTACGCACAACAGCGCCACAAGTATATTGAATTTTCGAATCTTTTACAAATCTGAAACAACGCGAACTTTTGACGAGTTTTGTGAAATCGTTATTGAACACTACGCCGCGATGGTAATATCTTCTCGGAGTGTCGTAAAGTACCTCGTGGATAATTCCGAACATGCCTTCGGGAGTTTTAGTAAATTGAGTAGATCCGCGCCATCTCTCTTGGTTAAAATTGCGTTCTTCCACTTTAGTAACTTTTCCATCGTCTGGATTTACCGTTAAAATAATTAATGGATCAAATCCATAAACAAAACGAATTTCTTTTTCGTCATCTATTGGCATCCAATTTTTCTGACACTTATCGTCTTCATAGCCGGTTATCTCTACAATTTTCTTGATTGACAATGTTTGATAGTTAATTTTGGCGAGACACATGCAAGGAGTCGGTCTTCTTTCTAAACTTGTGAATGAACAATACAAGTCGTTATCGGACCAGAAGAGTCGAATATCTTCCATTCCAGTAATGTTCGACTCTCGGGTCGCGAAGCTCGATGAATCGGGCGTGAAACTCGATTCTCCTACGGCAAAATCAGGCAGTTTCAATCGATTGTATCTAATTAATTCGAATTTACTGTTCAACACCCCAATAATATTTTCAGTCCTTATTTTATCGTTATAAATATATCTACCAGTAGATTCCTCGATTTTATAATTTACTAATCTTATATTAAAAACATAACCGTCGCCCAAGGCTATTATTGAAGGAGAACTAAAATTGAATCCTTCTGGAAGTGGTAATACTTTGGCAGGATCGAATACTATTTTACCCTCAACAGGCGGCATTTTATCTAAATATGTAGATCTATTTGAAAAAGCCAAAACTTCGAGGGATGTGTTCGCGTCATTATTCATTATTATTCTATCACATGCATCATATCCCTCTTCAAATTTATTCAAATAATAAGATGTAATCGAAATTTCATTATCTGCTGAAAATTGATGATCTTCAAAATCTACGAATAATTGATCTGGGGAGGGAAATAGAGATGTTTCTTTTAACAGTTTTGCAAAATGATAACCGAGCCGAGTATTCCCCTTTTCACGATAGAACCGCGCTAAACGAGACAGAGATTCTGCTCGATGTGGTCGTCGTTCAAATGCTTTCAAAAGTGTCGAAATGCCCATTCCTTCAGAAAGTACAGATATGTTAGAAAAAGCGAATTCTGCGCTTTCAAAGTCCTCAAAATCTTCGATTATTTCTTTATATCTATTTTCTTCGACATCATTTCGTTGCTTTGAAAATAGTTTTCTCAATTCATCTGATTGATTTTTGTAATCATCAGCTTTTTGGAGATAAACACAACCCAATTCGTAAGTAGAATACCATTTTTCTTCTTCATTGTAATCATTTGGATGATCTATCCGTCGCTGGAAGCAGTTAATTGATTTGTCCCATTCACCCAATGTGCGATATGTTCGAGCGAGATAAAAGAGTGTTCGAGCGTCATTTGGCATTTCTTTAAGGTCTTCTGTTAACAATTTTTGATCTCTCTCATATTTATCCGATTTGGAACCGCCATCACCTATGTCTTCAATGAAAAGTATTGAGTCTTCTATTTTTGCTACATTATGTCCCGATTCACAGCACCAATATTCATGTGTCCTCCCCCTACACCACCAAAATTCCGATGATTTCATAATTCTCGTATTTTGATAGATTAAAGAGCTGTTAAATTGGGTTAACATATAGCCTTTCAATTTCGTCTCCGGAAAAGTGGCAATTGACCCCCTCAAACACATATCTGCATCAATCGTTATCACGTACTCTGCGTATTCTTTTGCCGAATTGAACGATGATGTTCGTGTTTTCCCAAAACCCTCCCATATTATCGGCTTGATATAGCCTCGTATATCGGGCCGCGTAGCAAAGAAGTTTTCTACTTTCTCGACAGTGTTATCGGTTGATCCATTCGGACATAGTACCATCTTCCGAATTCCCACGTCATACGCTGATTGGAAACAACGTTCTATAATATTTTCCTCATTCTTAACCATGACCACTAGAACCAAATCTATCATTTGTTTTTGTTTTTCTGTCTTTATACAAAATGGCGCAACTGGCAAAACCAGCTAATACATGCGAAGCAAATGCCATTGCTTGGAGCTCTTTTGAAACAAAATGTGTAACAGATGACACCGAAGATTTTCAGGGAAGGAATGAGGTTGTTCCGAACTATCTCTCGAAATACTACGATCCGATCGGTAGAAAAGAGGATTGTGGTCAAGATGGTCACAAGATGGTTTATGACAGAATTGTTTTTCCACCGACAGATATCGGCAGTTTATACATTTGTTGTTCCGACAGAAATGCAAATCCATATGAATGCCAGAAAGGATATTGCCCCTCCGATGGGAAAACATCTGATTCGATTTGTGGTAATTTAGTTTATCAAGCGAATCTTCAAGGTCTTTCCTTGAGCGACATTCTTAAAGAAAAAGCATCGCAACTAACATCAGTGTGCCCCCCATGCCCTAGGGGTAAACGTGGTTGCAATTCTGTTACAATTGCAATTTTGGCGATAATAATTGTAATTTTGTTGCTCTTCATCGCATTTCGATTCTATCGAACCAAAATTAATGGTTATTAATTTTGGACCGGTAAACCGAAAACTAATATCTATTAAAAGATTTTAACTCATATAAAAGATGAAAATAGAAATTAAGAATTTTCGATGCCATTCAGAACTTATTTTGGAAGTATCTTCCGGACTCAATTTACTGAAGGGTGTTTCTGGGGCCGGTAAAAGCACTGTTTTTACAGCTCTCGAATGGCTTTTGTATGGGGGAAATAGAAATATTTATCCTCAGCGGGAAACCAAGGAGAAAACATCAGTAACATTAACTTTTGATACAACATCGATTTTCAGATCCGCGAAACCGGCTCAGTTAAAATACGAGCGTGCAAGCACGATTCTAGATGGCGATGCAGCTCAAGAAAAAATTAATGAAATATTTGGAACAGAAGATGTTTGGCATTCATGCTGTTATCTTCCTCAAGGCCAATCGCATTCGCTTTTGGCACTGAGTTCATCGGATAAAATGTCGGTAATTCAAGCACTATCATTTTCTAATGATGATCCGTCGAAATACATGGATAAAATAGTTGAAGTTATCGCAACAAATAAATCTGCAGTTACGGAAACACAATCAGTTTATGATTCAATGAGAGAAGAAATTGAACGAGAAGAAGTACCGGATAACATGGATGAACTTTTGGAAAAGGATTTGGCAAAGTTAAAAGAGCGATCAAAAGAGCTTACAACAGAATTAGTAGCTTTGAGACGTCAAACTCAACAACAATTAAAATGGATCGGAGAACGAGATGCACTTCAGAAAGAATATGACTCAATCAAAGAAGAACCGCCAGTACCGGATGAAGAACGGTTGCGCAAATTAGAAAAGGAAATAGCTGAGATTTCGTCGAGAACACAGGCACATCAGAAACAGTTACAATTGAAAACTAAAGTTGCGACATTGAAAACAGAACTCGCCAAACTCGAAACTGTTGAATCCCAAATTTATTCGAGTAAAGAAATTGAAATTGTTGAGAAGCAACTTTCGTTGTATCAAATGGAAAAGAAAAGATGTGATGAAATGGAAATCGATTATGACAAGGCGTTAATCGAGGAGCAAATTGCGATGACAAAAGAAGAACTATCGAAGTTTCCAAATTTTAAGAAACGTCTTGAATACGAAAAACTTCAAAGTCAATTGATCAGAATTGGCGTTGACATTCCAGATTTGGATGAACTTCGAGAAAAGCTCAATGGAATAAAACTCGGATTGAAGCTTCTAGAGTGCCCGAAATGTAAGTCTAGTCTTTCTCATAATGGAAAGTCGCTCGAAACATCCTCGGTTAAGCGTCATACTCAAGAAGAATATAATGAAGTGGTCAAAGAAATAGCCAAAGTCGAAAATTTAGTGAAACAGGAAAATTTGAATAAACAAATTGAATCTCAGATGAAAGTTTTGGAAAAATATAGTAAAGTCGTAAAACCAGAATATGAGGAGGCTGAACTTTTGGCGAGTTTATCGGCTCTTTCCAAGATTAAATTTTTGGATGCACCAAAATCAGATCCTTCCAAGATGAGAGCGGCAACACGTCGTGCAGAGTTAGAAGAAACATTGGATCAATTAGAAAGTGCATTGAAAGAAACTCAAGCGCCAGAACCGGGAAAGACGGATGAATTAGAGAAAGAAATTACTTTAATAAGAAAACAGGTGATCACGCGGAAAGGATGGGAGACTAGATTTGATACAGTTACATCGAATTTAGACGAACTACGCGGAAAAATAGATGAATCGATTCCAATTTTACTCGAAACTAAAGAAAAAGAATTAGACGAAATTAGGACCATGGCGCAAGATGTAGAAAAGTGCGGGAAGATCCAGGAAAAAGTAGAAAAAGCACAATATCTTTATGACAAATACCAAACTTTAACCTTGAGATCCTCCAGATTAGAGAAATTGAAAGCGTTAATGGCAGAATTGGAAACAAAGACGTTACAAACAACGATTGATTCAATTAATAACACAATAACCGAATTAACCGACACGTTATTCGATGATCCAATTGAAGTAATTGTAGATTTACATAAAATGGCGAAGACGACAAAGACAACGAAGCCGGTGGTTAATACCAAAATAAGCTATCGGGGAGGTTCATATGATTCCGTATCGAAGATGAGCGGGGGAGAACAGGCTCGAATTTCTCTACTTCTTTTAATGTCATTATCTCGACTTTCTCAATGTCCATTTATTTTGATCGATGAAGGAACAGCCTACTTAGATGGTGATCTTCGTGAAAGATGCGTTTCATCACTTCGTCGTGTTTGTGGGGAATCCAAGGCTGTGATGTTCGTTCAGCACGAAGGAACTGAAGGAGAATTTGATTCTATTCTACCAATCTCCTAAAAACTTTGAAATCACAAAAAATGACAATCGGGAGTGTTTTTAAACATGCAGGTCTAACCCCTGATCTTTTAGAAAGATTTTATCAAACTAAAACATTCGAAGAGTTATCCGTCCAAGACCGTGGCTTAATTTATCTTCATATTAGAGGAGCTCAAGGATTGGCAAAAATGGATGAAAAGATAAAACCAAGTAATATAATTTTAGTAAAAGGGACTCGAGATTCATCTTTATTTTTTAGATCTGATCAAGGCGAGTCTGTATCGCCGGATGTCGTGGGTAGATTTGCGAGAATCATTTTTAATTTTAATGCAATCGAAAATTATAGCTTAAGAAATTCCAAGGAGGGAACAGTTTATACATTAGAAGATGGTGAGTTTATTTTGTATCTCATTGATACCTCCCTTGAAACGTCCCTTAAAATAAATAAAGATCCAAAACGTGAAATCAGATCTGCGAACGGGCATGTGCGATACCATATTCGTCCGAGAAACTATCTCCGTTATACTATGATTGTAGATTTTGGCATAGATCCGACCCAATTCGAAGGCAATCCTGCCGCGACAGATACATCGACAGATCAGAAACCAGAACTGAATTAGAGGTTACCAAATTCGATATTAAAACTGAACATATTGTGTACATTTCACATTCTTCAGGTCTTAATGGATAAGAAGTTAAAATCGTAATTGGTAGCTTCGAAGACGGCAACTCCAATCGTGTTGACATTTCTTCGATCCATTGATAGTTAATGAAGTCGAACTTCTTAATTTTATTAAAAACATTCAATGGAATTTTGAAATCGTGATTAGTTTTCAAAATTTGAATATCTAATTTAATTGAATCTTTTCGATCAAATAATTTTCCATTTTCGATCTCGCATTTCACAATTTCAAATGCAAATAAATCGTTTTCGACAGAAACATAGTCACTTCCACCAGCATAAGGAGGACTAATGGAAAGTAAGCGGGTAGTGTAGGGTATCATTATCGATAAACTAAAATCTGTTAAACAAACTTCTGTTTTCTCTTTTCTATTGATTAAAATGTTTTCTGGTCTAATGTCGCCATGTGCGACGCCTCTTTCGTGAATTCGTTCGATTTGCACTTTTAGTTGATCACAAATCTCTTTTTTCTCCGCTTCTTTGAGATCAGAAATACAGTTATATAAATCTGTTTCGTATCTTTTCATATGAATAGATAAACTTTGCCAAAGTGCATCTTTGAAAAGGTCTCCTCCAATCCAGCAGATAAAAAACAGTTCAATCAAATAATCTTCCGGATTACTGAACCGTTTGCAAACGCAGTTCGAATGAATATCACAAGGATAAATCACTCCAAACCCACCTTCACCTATTTTTTTCATATTTTTTAGATGATCTCCATTTTTTAAATGGGTTCCATTTTTTAAATGGGTTCCATTTTTTAAATGTTTCAGTTGTCGTGGGTATAGAATGAAATCGGATCTTTCTCCAACAACTCCCCTGAAGCATTTCGCGGATCTACTTTCACATAAAATCCTACATCTTCGACGCTTCCGGTTGTGTTCTTTCGTCTGATGAAATGGATTTGACGAGATATTAGACCAACGACATAAACTGTAAATCTCGGTCCATCCTTTGACTCGGTCGAAGTTCGTTTGTCATTGGCACTCAAAATTTCAGCGAATGCATCGCCGGTTACAGTGGTTGCTTTCGGACGATTTCTTAGATTTTCAATTGAGAGATACGGATTCGTGTCTTCCAAAAATACAGAAATTGAAGGATAGATGCCATTTAATACGAACGATGAATCGCCATCAACACGATGATTGTTTGAACCAAAATGAATCATATTATAACCGTTCTCATCGGCTTGAGATACAGATGAAAGCATTGGGAAAATACAATCGAAATGTAGACTGTCCATTTCGGTGTAAACAGGTGACTCACCATATTTCAGAGAAATCTTCGATATCGGGTTAAACCCGCTGTAAACATCAGAAACATCTGTAGTATAATTGCAGTAATTATTTCGTTCTTTTGCTGATACATTTTCTGCCAAAATATGAACTGACCTTAGCGGCAAAGAAGAGGTCACTGGAATTATGACCGAAGTTCCATATCCAGAGGGATTGGGAGATGTCCATTCTACAAAATCGCGAGAATGATAAACATAATAGTTTTGACAATTTAAATATTTCAATCCGTCTTCAGAGAGCAAAATATATTTTCCCCAAAATTCAGGGGGTTTCAAGGTTCCATTTCCACTTCCTTGAATCATACCTTTTGCAATCATATCTTTGATCTGAATTTTGTCCAGTTCTGTCCATTCTTCCGAACCATTCGGTCGAACTCGAATTCGAATTAGTTCATGAATCATATTTCTTATTTCATGATTATAAGTGACAGATTGGAGTCGACATAAAGTTAACGGAAATGCCTTATCAATATCAAAACTATGTGTCCATGGGAATATCAATTTACCCACGAACCTCGGCAATTCTGTCACCCATTCTTCGACAATAGGAATATTTCCCATTCCAGCCTTCTGATCGTCTCTTGTTTGGAGATTACAATAACGCTGATATGCGATGTTGATGCCATGTGTTGTAATTGTTTGACAGGTCTCTTGATCGATTTTCATCGAAGAGTTTGGGAAACACGAAGACATCAGGCAATGAGTCCACGCGATTTGGACATCATATCCCTTCTGTTGAAAAGCGATTAGGGCCGGAAATTCTTGAATTACATATTCATTTTGAATGCAACTAGATTCTCGATTTGCGGTTGCTGTCGTCTTCTTATCCGAACTAGAAACAGCCATCCGCTCCAATTTTGATGTGTGATAAACAGTTTTGATAAACTCTTGTGCAAATGGGTACTCTACCGGCTCGCCATCCGTTGAGGAATATTGATGCAATTGAAATTCCTTTAATTGCGATAATTCTTGTCGAGATACAGTCATAGCAGTATTTGCCATTTTGAAATGTTGCTCTAAACCTTAGACTATTTTAATTAAATTTTTTGTTGAAATGACCTAAAGAGTACTCGTTGTATCAAAATAGATATGAGCACTGTAAGAGTCACTAGCGCGAAACCGGCAGAGAGCACCCCGACCGAAACTGTGGTGGTGACCACCGCCGAGCCCCAGACAACGGATCGGGCGGCACCAAAGCCAGCGGAGTTTCGGAAGGATATGCTAAAACTGCTTCGCCAGCAGAAGCAGCTCTTTGCGCAGGCCTCCGAAGTAGATCGTTGCAAATGGACCAAAACTGATTTTACTACCTACAAGGATCCCGAATCTGAGGAGGTTGTTCAAATTACGCCGCAAGTGATGCGAGTTCTCCGTCGTACTTTTGAACAGAAACTGTTGGATATGTGCAAGCAGTACGAATCTGCGTACTCCAAGAAACGTCGTCGGCCAGTTGATGCCTCTCGTCGTAGCAAGGGATTTACTTATCCAGTAATGATGACAGATGAGGGTGCTCTCGCGCGTTTTTTCCTGGAAAAGATTTCAGCGCGAGTGACACCGGAACAGAGGGCAGAACTAAATAAGATTTCTGAGGCTCGGAAGGGATTCTTGTGTAATATTTCGGCAACTACACTCCATGCGATTTACACACGACTCTATCCGGAAGTACTGGGATACAAGGTTCCTGGAACCGATGTTCCGAATCAGTCGTATCTTTCTCTCGAAAAGGACCAGGATCTGCGGAAGGTATTTGATGACTATCTGAACGAGTCTGAAAATCATCTGAAAGCAGATGGAGAGTCAAAGCTGAAGGAATTACGATCGAAGGGAGAAACCGCGAAGGCCGACGAGCTCGAACGGAAGTTACGAACTCGTGTTCCACTCACTACAGCCTTCCAATTCACTACATATCAGAAGATTCTCTCTCTATTGATGATTCGTCACACATCTGACGAATCAACTCTCGACGATGAGCATCGCCCAATTCCAGCCAAACTCGACCCATCAAAGAACAAGGTTCTGGCGAGTGCTGTTGAGAGTGAATATGTAATCCTGAAAGATCTGCTAAAGTCAGTTCAAACGAGCACTCAGAAGCCGACTGTCGTGAAACGTCGCGGTGCTCTGAAGGTTACATCTGGGACAGATAGTGTTACCACTGCTCTGGCGAAGGCGTCAACCAGCTAAATATTTCGATTGTTTTGGGATAAATTTTAAAAATGCATTTTTTGAGGGTGAAAATATTTTGATGAATTTTTTGGACTTCTCGATGTTTTAGAATTTTCATTTTTCTCAATGTTTTAGAATTTTCATTTTTCTCAATGTTTTAGAATTTTCATTTTTCTCAATG
>ERZ1292625.4089-Hain-H41-01um-R1-4089-length-11184-cov-5_pt1 | contig 11184 bp, 23 predicted proteins | sample MGYA00564400_ERZ1292625 | MGnify/ENA primary metagenome ERZ1292625 (study PRJEB36523, sample SAMEA6512639) | groundwater metagenome | collected 2019-01-08 | study: AquaDiva: Metagenomics assemblies of 32 groundwater samples
CCAGAGGACGATCTGGGACAAGTTCGTATTTGGCGGCGAGCGGAACTTCTTCGTCCTCGTCGTCGAGGCGAACGCCGACCCTGTCGGCTACTGCCTGGTGACGCCGGGCAACAGGGTCGGGTCGCACGTCCGTATCCAGCAGATAGCCGTGAGGGACGACGCGCGGAGGCTCCACTACGGGGCAGCGCTCCTGTCGGTCATCAGGGACTTCTGTGCCGAGCACGGAAGGGTTGGAGCGCGGCTTCGATGCCGGGCGGACCTGGAGTCGAACTTCTTCTGGGCGTCGATGGGCTTTCGGTGCTTCGGGGTATGGGCCAAGGGGAAGATGAATCACATGGGTATGAAGGCGTCGAACGACATCAACCTGTGGGAGCGGGACTTCGACCTGACTCCGCGACTTTTCGTACCGGAGTCTGGCGAGGATGTCGCGCCAAGCGCTGCGCGTCGAAAAAAGTGATAACGGCAGCCTGAAACACCAGATATGGGGCCGCCCCCGGTGGCCGCCACAACCGGTAGTGCTACTATGCCGAAGATGTATGTCTGGGGTCGGTGTCTGTAGGCATTGGCAAGAACTGCCGCCAAGGGTGATGGAAAACTCTTCATCGCCGTTGCCATTGCAGAGGGCAACGGCTTTCCTTGTGTCGTGGGCAGGTGCCCCTTTCGCGCCGGAACCGAGCGCGATTTGACCATTGCGGAACTCCACGTGGCTCGCCTCGCTCGGGACGCACACGTGAAGGAAGCACACCCGGACTGGCAGGTGGACCGTGACGAGGTGCGCGTCATCCTCAAGAGGTACAGCGAGCGTGAGTGAGCCTGAGATTCGTCTTGTCCCGGTGTCGTCCCTGCGTCCTGCCCCGTGGAATCCGAGGACCATTGAGGCTTCTCGTTTTGAGAACCTGAAGCAGTCCATCAAGGCGGACCCCGACTTTATGTCGCTCCAGCCGATAGTCGCGATGGCCGACGGTACGATTGTCTCCGGGAACATGCGGTATCGCGCCGCCGTGTCACTTGGCATGGAAACTGTGCCCGCAATCCTCGACGACATGAGCGCCGAGGTGGCGAAGAGACGGGCGATTGTGGCGAATCACGGCTGGGGCACCTGGGACGACGAGTTGCTGCCCGAGTTCCTGGTCGAGATGGCCGCCGACGGCGTGGACCTCTCCCTGCTCGGCTTCGAGGACAAGGAACTTGAGCGCATCATGGCCATGGCCGGAATTGACGGCGGTGACGGTTCTCAGCCGGAGCCCGCGAAGATTACGTGTCCTGAGTGTGGTGCTTCCTGGGTTCCGGCGAAGCATTGACACGCACGAGCACGAGCGGTTCGGACCCATTCTTCGCGTTCATCTCTGCGGCGCTCGGCGAGCCCATCGGTGATGTTGACGTGGCGCGTCAGACGCTCATTGAACGAGCCCGGAAAGTGAAACGGCTGGCAGACAGCCCGGGCACCGATGGCGAGGGCGCTGCGGCGAAAGCCGTTCTCGTCCGAATGGTCCGCGAGAACGGAATCACCGCCGCGGAACTAGCAGGCGTCGCCCCGTCGATGGGCGTCACTATCGTGACGCGTGGCGGTCGCCAGCCGGATTGGTCGTCTGTGTTCCGCAACGCCACGACGACCACGAGACGCCCCGGACCATCCAGGCGTAGGCGCTAGACTTAGTGACATGCAGATTCGCAAGGTAACGAGGATTGGTGTCACGCGGCCAGCGGTGATGCCGTTCCCCCCGAAGCGCGTCCCGGCGCCGCAAACGACCCCGGTGAGGGAGCCTACCAAAGTTCCGGCGCGTGTCTGAACGAACTCGCGTGCTCGTTCGTGTGGTTGACGGACCATACGAGGGCCGCAGGCTGATGGTCAGAACACCCGTGATGCCGACACTCACGCTGCCGCTCCGCCCCACCGCGTCGTCCAAGATGCCTAGCCCGACCGTGGACTACAACGTCGAGCGTGGTACGAACGGCTACGTGGCCACTCGCATCACCAACGGCCAAGATGAACTCCCGCGCATCGCGTGGCGGATGTGGCAGGTCAGGGGAAACGTGCTGCTCTCGGGCAGCGGCGCCGTGTGGCCGTCCGACGGCCCCATCGTGGCGTCGTGCGACATCAAGACGAAGGGCACGGTCGGTGGCGTGGAGTTGGACGTGCCAGTCCACCTCGAACCCGCCCCGGTTGCTGGTTGCTCATGCGGTTTGTATACAGCCCGGACGTTCGACTGGCTTCATGGCGCGGGCTACGCGCGCTCCGTAGTCGGACTCGTGAGTGGCTGGGGCCGATGGGTCCAGCACCAGGAGGGCTGGCGGTTCGAGCGCGCCTACCCGCTTGCGCTCGTGGTGTTCGGCGAGTCCGGCGATGGTGGCGGCGCTCCTATCCTGGGCGACGTCGTTGATGGTGGGGTTGCCCCGGAACTGCTGGCGCAGGCCAAGAGCCTTGCGAACACCTACCGTATCCCGGTGGCCGTGGGTGGTGTCGGCACGGCTGAGTCGATGATTCTGCGTATCGTTCGCGGGGGCCACCTACCGGCATGGACAAGTGGTATGCTGCCTACCGATATCAAGGCGTCGATGTCGGAGAAGCGCGGAAGGAAGTAACTGGAATGGCGAAGGGCGAAGGCAAGACCCCCGAGGAAATCGCTGACATCATGGAACTGGCGACAGGCACAACGATTGGCCTAGAGAACGTGACCGTAGACAGCGTGAAAATCAAGGGCGGCGAGGTTCAGATTTCTCTCAGCGCTCCGCTGCGTGGCATGCACGCCGACCTCGACGCCATCCGCCGTGCCACCCACGAGGACTTCCGCTGCACCGTCACACTCGAAGGTTCGGTAGAGCAGACGGCGCTCCTGCTCCCATCGGACGACGCGAAGCCAGAGGACTAACCAGATGTCAGAAGGACGGCACAGCCCCGTTACCGACATCGGACCCACTCCGGGGGCAACGGCAATCCTTCGCACCATCAAGGGTGAGCCTGAAATCGTGGTGGTGTGCGAGCGGTGCCCCGAGATTCACCGGGTCACCGTTCACGATGCGATGCGGACTGCGCTCAACGCATGGATGACGACCCATGAGGCACACCACCGATGAGCGTCGTTCAGGGTGGCGGCGCGGTGGCGGCAGAACTCGCCGAGGCGCTTGGTCTGCCCAAGGACCGAACCGTTTCACTTCGTCTGACCCTGGATGTCAAGGACATCGCCCGTGTCGAGGCGGTGGTCTACCCGACGAGCGAACAACTCCATGAGATGGCTCGGATTGCCCGCGAGGTTCGTGAGCGCGGCGACTGGTTCGAGACCGGCGTGGACCGTGAGAGCAAGGCGTTGGCGATAGTGCGGGACGTGCTTGGCGAGTAGTGACCATCGACCTCTCCGTGCTCGATAGCGACCCGCTGCTTCTCATCGAGGGCGACTGCGTAGAGGTGATGCGCTCGATGCCTGAGAACAGCGTGGACGCAATCGTGACCGACCCGCCCTATGGGCTGGAGTTCATGGGGCGCAGTTGGGACAAACTCGGCGGGGACGAGTGGCGCACTGCTGGCGGAATGTCCAAGCCTGGTATCGGTGAACGAAAGACTGAGTGGCCATCCTACGGTGGCCGTGAGACAGCCAATCCGAGTTGTGCGACGTGCGGCGGCCGGATGCGCGGCAAGAAGAAGTGCTCTTGCGAGAAGCCAGAGTGGCGCGTCGAGGGAGAGCCGTGGCAACCAGTCAGGGCGCAAGATGCCGTGAGCACTGGGCGAGCGATGCAGGAATGGCACTACGCGTGGGCAGTCGAAGCCCTTCGCGTGGCTAAGCCCGGAGCCTATCTAGTCGCGTTCGGAGGAACGCGAACTTGGCACCGACTCATGTGTGCCATCGAGGACGCGGGCTGGGAAATCCGAGACACCATCGGACATCTCAGTGCCGGGGGAGGTGATGCCACGGAAGCGCCAGCCCTCGGCCCACTCGCATGGGTTTATGGGTCGGGCTTCCCGTGACGAAGTCCCTTGACGTTTCTAAGGCCATGGACAAAGCCGCTGGCGCGGAGCGCGAGGTTGTTGGCAGGCTTCTGCACAACCGTCCGTCCACCCGCTTCGCGGGCGCGCCCGGCGAGTTCGTGGAAGGCGCGGGCGCCGACAACTACGGTCCCGTCACCGCCCCCGCCACCGACCTTGCGAGGAAGTGGGCCGGATGGGGCACCGCGCTGAAGCCCGCGTTCGAGCCGATTGTGCTCGCACGTAAGCCCCTTATCGGAACCGTCGTGGCCAACGTCACCAAATACGGCACCGGCGCACTGAATATCGACGCCAGCCGAATCTCCTTCCGCGATGACGCTGACCTGAAAGAGTCCGTGGACAAGAACCAGCACGCGGACTTCGGCACGGAGCCCGGTGGGAACAAGGTCTACGGCGACTACTCCATGGTGCCGAAGAAGAACTACAAGGGTGGGGTTGTCATCAATCGCTGGAAGGACGGAGCCAAGCCGTTCGGTGGCGGGGCGGGGCACGAGTACGAGACGGTTGTATCGACGGCGGGCAGGTGGCCAGCGAATGTCCTAATTTCGCACTCGGCCTCCTGTGTAGAGGTTGGGACGAAGCGCGTAGTCGGCGGAAACTTCGGCGGTGGCGGCCCGCGCAAGAATGCCGTGTTCGGAGCCGATACGCGGGCGCGAGACGCGGCTGGCTACGCCGACGCTGAGGGCATGGAGACAGTTGCCGCATGGGACTGCTCCGCCTCGCCGGACTGCGCCGTGAGGCTACTCGACGAGCAGGGCGGCGTCAGTAAAAGTGCGAGTGGCACCCAGAAATACAAGCGGGCGGAAACGACGGGATGGATTGAGCGTGGCGGGTCATTCACGCCCGGTCGTGAGTGGGAGGCAGAGGGCTGCGGCGATAGCGGTGGGCCATCGAGATTCTTCGCCACCTTCGGCCGCGACCCGCTACCCATTGAAGGCGAGGAGACGGTGACGCGCTTTCTGTATACGGCTAAGGCTGGTAGAGAGGACCGCTCTGGGTCGAACCACCCCACCGTGAAGCCCGTGGACCTCATGCGCTGGCTGTGTCGGCTCGTGACGCCTCCGAGCGTAAGCGTGCTAGTATGTAGTGATTGTGGCAATCCGGTATTGCGAGGCATGCGGTCGAGCGCTATTGGTGTCGGCCATGCCGAGGACACGGTTCCATCGGTCGTGCGCACAGCATCTGAACGGATTGAAAAAACGAACGATTCATCTGCCGAGACCATGCGCGATGTGCGGGGTGGTCTACAAGCCAAGAACCGCAGACGGTCAGTTTTGCGGGAACAAATGTCGTGGGGCATCCCAGAAGCGACCCCCTCGGCAGTGCGTCCAGTGCGGGACGACATTTCCTCCGAGGAGCAACGATCAGAAGTTTTGTCGGAAGGTCTGCGCCGACATGGCGATGGTTCTTCCGGCCAAGACGTGCGTGGGTTGCGGGAACCCTCATCACAAGGACGGACCGTTTTGCGGTCGGGCGTGCTCAGCGAAGGCGACCGGCCTGTTGAAAAGAAAGCCGTTCCTAGTGACGCCGAAGGGATACAGGATTCTCTACCGACCGTCCCATTCGATGTCGAACAGGCTGGGCTATGTGCTGGAGCACAGGCTGGTGATGTCGGAAGTCCTGGGTCGGAACCTGTTGGCGACGGAAGTCGTTCATCACGTCAACGGGATCAAGGACGACAATCGACCAGCGAATCTTCAACTGATGACGAAAATCGAGCACGACCGCCATACGAACGTGAACAAGCGAGTAGTGGTGAAATGCCCGAACTGCCACCACGGGTTCGACCTGCGTGGTCATGCTCAATATGTGGTGGGAAGAACACTGTTCGGAAGACACACGCGGGCATAATCCTGGACCCTTTCGCGGGCAGTGGCTCTACGGCCTCGGCGGCCCTCCGCGAGGGCTTCCGCTGCGTCCTGATTGAAAAGGACCACGACTATTTTCTCGGGATTCAGAAGTGGCGCGCGAACATTCAACTGGGGATCGGGCTGTGACCGCGAAAAGGCCGTGGCAGGTTTGGATGGTTCGCCCAGACGGCGCGACGCGAGTGTACGCGACAACGAGGTCAGAGGTTCGCGCCGAGAACAGCGCCGATTGCCTTCTATGGAATCCTAAATTGTGGTTCGGCCTCGACGTGGCACTGCGCAACCGAGACACTGGTGAAACAGTATGGTGGTCGGAAGACGGCGCCCAGTGGCGGTACTTCTCTTGACCACGACCGTCGTGAGCGTCAAGAGCGGAGAGCCGTACGATGTATACATCGGCCGCGCCAACGCGCGCTACGGCCTGGCGCGTAGTCCATTTGCGAATCCATACATTATTGGCCGCGATGGCAGCCGTGACGACGTGATTGCCAAGTACCGCGTCTACGTCCAGCGGTGTCCCGACCTCTTGGCGGCGATACCGGGGCTGCGGGGCAAGGTGCTTGGGTGCTGGTGCGCGGACGTCACGTCGTTGACGCTGCTCGACGTACCGTACATTTGTCACGGGCAGGTTATTTGTGCCATCGCTGACGGCGTGATATAGTTCAAGCAGCATGGTTGGAAGGAAAGCATGGGTCTGTTCTTCGTTGACGTAGAGGCGTACGGTCATACGCCGCGCGACGGCGAGATGACCGAGTTCGGCATCGTCGCGTACCCGAGTCGCAAGACGTTCCACGGCGTGCTGATTGAGGCGAAGCCGGACCCGATGAACCCAGCGGTGCCGGACCGCGAGAACCTTGGGCGCCGCTATGACCCACTGACGGTAGCCACCGCGTGTGACGCGTGGTTGGCGAGTTTCGGGCGCGACCGCGCCGTCATGGTCTCGGACAACCCGGCTTATGACGCGCAGTTCATGTTCGATTTCTTCTGGCGCTACCTGAACCGCAACCCGTTCGGCCACTCCGCACGTCGTATCTCCGACTTCTACGCAGGGCTTGTGGGCGACTGGTCGAACACGCAGAAATGGAAACGACTCAGGGTCACCCCGCATGACCACGACCCCGTTCACGACTCGCTCGGCAACGTAGAAGCGTTCGACCGGCTCATGAAGGGCGAGCGATGAGAGGCGTCTGCGCCTACTTTGCGGGGGTTCTCCTGTTCGTCGCGCTCATCCCACCCGATTCGTCGGCCGACCGCCTAGAATCTGGGGTCACGACGGCAATGTGTATTGGGATTTCTTTGTTTCTCTCTCTGCTTGCGCTGGCCCCCAAGGAATGAACGTCATCGTCGGTCGGCCGCCCGCCGTTTACGACCTCATCTGCGAGAAGATTGGCATGCCGCCTGCCACGGCAATCTTCACGTACGCTCCAGACGTTTACAGTCCAGGCGGAACCCATCTCGTGACCCCGGACCTCGAAGTCCACGAGAACGTCCACATGGCAGAGCAGTTGGAGATGACCGCCAAGAAGTGGTGGGCGCGCTACCTAGATGACCCGCAGTTCCGACTCGAAGCCGAGATGCGTGCCTACCGCGCGCAGTATGCTCATGCCAAGCGGCTGGTGAAGGACCGAAACCGATTGGCGCGCTACCGTGTGGGCCTCGCGTTCTCCATGGCGGGCGCCATCTATGGGCGCGTTATGACCTTCGACGCGGCCTATCGTGAGATAGGGCGATGACTCGCCTGCTGGTGGTCTGGGAACGCTGCGTGGTGTTCAATGACTGACGGCGTGCCGTTGGGTGACTACATGACCGCGACGGAGCAGCCCCGTCTGCCGAGGCGCGTCACGTCGTCGTTCGTCATCACCGACCGACACGGCGGAACCCTTGGGGCCGTGGAGTGGTACGGTGCGTGGCGTGGCTACTGCTTCTTTCCCGAGGGACGGCCGGTGTTCAACCCGGACTGCCTTCAGCGGCTCGCTGCGTTCACCGCGCTTTGTACTCGCGAGCACAAGATGGCCGCCCGGGACGCGTTGAGCACGATGGACAGGCCGTGAACAAGCGGCGTCTAACTGACGAGAGCCTGTACGAAATCATCCATCGCGCCGATGTGGCGCATGAGCGCGGACGGACCGACTTCGTCGTTCGGATTGACACCATGCTGGCACTCGCGCTGGAATGCGTCGAGTACCGGAAGCGCGCCGGGGCCTCCGCCCGAACCGTTGGGGTGAATCGGGGCGACGAGTGATTGCCGTTCGCGCTGCCCACGAGTGCGTCCTGGCCATTGTCGGCTCCGTCTACAAGGACGCCCCGCCCGAGGTGGTGGGGCGCGTGAAGGCGGAGATTGTCGCCGCGTTCGACCGCCACGACCCACGCCACTTTGTGAGCGGCGGCGCCCCGGGCGTGGATACGTGGGCCGAAGAAGAGGCCCGTCGTCGCGGTATGACCGGCGAGCGCATCACCATCCACATGCCGAAGAACGCGCGCTGGGCGCCAGATGGCTACAAGGACCGGAACATCCTTATCGCAATCCCGCCGACCGAGCACCTTGTCCGTATCTTCGACCCCGCGAGCAAGACATTCGGAAGTGGCTGGACGGCCAACTACGCAGAGCAGCGAGGTATTCAAGTTGAACGTATCTCGGCTGGTTAGATTCTCGACCTGGCAAGACTCGTATGTGTCGCATCTGCCATGCGGCCTGGATGCGGCGATATCGTGCGATACACGGGAGGACGGCATGACTTTCCTCATGGACTTCGTTATCGAATCTGCGGCCATCGAAGGACAGACGATTCCCGAATCTGAGGTCGAGGGCAGCAAGCACTACGAGGCGGCGCAGTATGCCATGGACCTGGCGAAGCGCGGCGAGGTGCTGACCGAGCAGGACATCAAGAACATGCAGCGCCTCATCGTGTCCGAGCAGTCGTTGTGGGGAGACCGGGCCCTTTGGCCCGAAGACCTTGGCGCGTATCGGACCGGACCCATCGGGCTTATGACGGCCAGCGGAAGCATCATCCCTATCGGCTGCGAGCCGGGTGAGATTCAGGAGAAGATGGACGAGTTGCTGGAGTTCATTCGGCGCGCGCTGGCCGGGGGAGAGAAGCAGCAGCGAGATGGTGGAATGAACCCGCTCGCCGCATATGCTCACTTGGCGTACGAGCGCATCCACCCGTTTGTTGATGGCAACGGTCGGAGCGGTCGGCTGGTCGCGCTCTACATGCTGGCGTTCATGGGTGAGCCGCCGGTGCTGTTTACGAACAGCGACAAGGCGTTCACGTACTATCCGTGCTTTCGCGAGCCAACGGACGAGTTGATGCGCCGCTACTTCATGACCCACCGCGTGGGGGTGGAGTGACGGGCGTTTTTGGTAAGACCGAGCCGCGGGCCGGTTTCATTCGCGGCCACCCGTCCGTCGCCGCCATCGGGAACATGGTGAACCTCACCATTCCCGACGCAGTCGCCGTACACCGCCACATGCGGGACTGCGAGGAGTGCCGGGGTGGCTGGAAAATACTCTGCGGAGTCGAGTGGGAGGTGCCGAAGGGATTGCGGCTCGACTCGTAGTCGTGTAGACTCTGATGCCATGATATCAGGAAGGAGGGCCGGATGAGCGTGCTGACAATGCCCGATGGACAGCGCTGCCAGGCGAAGGACAAGTGGGGCGTCCTGGGCGGCATCGAGTCCCGGGCGGTCGTCGGTTCGGTGCTCCTGGAGCATGGTTGCGACCACCCGGCGTCGGTGCGATGGGGCGAGGGCATGCTCGCGGCGGTCCACGGCATGTACTCGTGGTGGTGCTCGTGCTGCGCGCTTGATGCGCAAATTGAGCACGCCGAGAAGGCCGTGGCCCGGCTTGCGGAAATGAAGCAGCAGCGCCTGGCGGCGTGCGAGGAGAAAGCGTGATGGGCAGGGCATCGAATCGGAAGGCAATCCACGCCGGTGCGGCTCGGACCGGCGTCCGCCACCACCAGTCGAACGGCCCACAGGGTGGTGGCCACCTCGTGGTCTGCCCGTGCCTGTCCGTGGTGGTACCGCCGAAGCAGAAGCGGCACTCGCCTCCTCGCAAGACGGCACAGCCGCGTTTGGTCGGTCGCGTGACGCTCTCGGACGAGAAGCGCGTCAACTGGCGACGGGCGATGGTCTGGGCATGAAGTACGTCGAGGCGCCCGAACGGTGGGAGGGGTCCCGGGGCTACGACTTCACGGAATCTGTGTTCCTGGCCGGGAGCATCACCGGCGCACGGAACTGGCAGGCCGAGATGGTCGGTATGCTCTCCGTCCCACTGAACGAACGCCGTGAATTGGTCGTTATGAACCCGCGTCGCGCCAACTTCGACATCAACGTCCCCGGTGTTGCGCGAGAGCAAATCGCATGGGAGCATCACCACCTGCGGAAGGCCGACGCCATCCTGTTCTGGTTCGAGGAGAACACGCTGTCGCCCATCACCCTGTTCGAGTTGGGAGTGTGGTCGGAGCGCAGCCAGCAGTTGAAGGGCGGCGTGCCATGGTCGGCGGGGACTGCTCGGCCGACCTGCGAACTGTTCGTCGGTGTCCACCCGAACTTCGCGCGGCGCTTCGACGTGGTCGAGCAACTGGCGCTCTCCCGCCCGGACATCACCGTCATGGACTCGTCGGAAGGGCTGGCTGACCTCGCGGCTCTTGTGCTCGCCTGGGTGAACCGGGAATGACAATCTCCGAGGTCTTCTGGTCAGATAGGCCCGAGCCCGCCATCGGCTCGTCGATAGAGATGACGAAGTGGATACGTCACGCGGGGTCGTTCTGCGCAACGTGCGGTGCGAGGCTCTACCACTCCGAAACCGAATGGGCGACGGCCTACACGGTCGTGGGCGTCGAGGAGGTTGCGTGACAAACCGCGACTGCTGGGGCGACGAGTTCGAGCGGTGGGGTCATATGTATGGACGCTGCCGCCTTGACGGCTCGCTGTTCAAGGCGACGACCGTCCCCATCTTTGACTGCCCGAACTGTGGGCGCAAGTGGGTACCGGTAGACCCCTACGAACCCCACGGCCCGGTGTTCTACCCCGACAAGAGTGGCGAGGCGGCACTCGAAATCGACGTGCCGTATCTCAAGGCCGCGCTTGCTGCCATGACCCAGGAACGCGACGACACGGTTCGCCGGAACGCGACCGACACGTACGACCCACTGGACTGCTGGGAGTGCTTCACGGAAACTGAACCGGCCATCAATGAGCATCCGCTACCGCGCTCGGTCATCCGTCGTGCGACCCGCAAGGTGCTTTCGTCGTCGTGGAATGACGAAGTGGACGTCTGTGACCTTCACGCGTTCGTCGCGGAGGCAACGGGAGACATCGTCCCGCCGGTTGAGA
>ERZ1292625.4091-Hain-H41-01um-R1-4091-length-11165-cov-4_pt1 | contig 11165 bp, 12 predicted proteins | sample MGYA00564400_ERZ1292625 | MGnify/ENA primary metagenome ERZ1292625 (study PRJEB36523, sample SAMEA6512639) | groundwater metagenome | collected 2019-01-08 | study: AquaDiva: Metagenomics assemblies of 32 groundwater samples
TATGTCTTTAATCGCTTTGATCAACACGGCCGTAAAACCATAAACGGCATTAGTCAGAACACCGGTTGGGGAAGCTAGGGTTTGCGGCAACGCATGGAATGCCCTGTGAACTAAAGCGTGACCGTCTATTAAAATAAGTTTCTTCATTTTATAGTAATTTTTCTTTCATTCACGCTGATGTGGTCAATGTGAACCGTAATGTGTTTTTTGGGAAGTATCTCTCTCACTCTTTCCGCCCATTCTATTAAAACAATGCTATTTGGCTCCCGGATAATATCTTTAAACTCCGGGATTTTTAAATCTTTATAGTTCCCCACCCGATAACAATCCAGATGGTATAAATTTGCCCCGTGTGCAACATATTTTTTCATCAAAACAAAAGTCGGACTTTTTACTTTTGATTTTATGCCCAATGCTTTGGCAAATCCTTTTACAAAAACCGTTTTGCCGGCACCTAACTCCCCCTCCAAGGCGATAATAGCGCCCTTTTTTGTTTTAACAATTTTACGGGCTAAATCCGCGGCAATTTTTTGGGTTTCTTTTATGCTTTTCGATACAAATTCCATAAATTAATACTCACAAAATCTCTGTCTTTAATAAATAAATTGTACACCAAATTATGCAAATGCTTAATTATGAATACGTACAACGTTATTTCAAAGAAATTCCGGTTTTCTCGGTAAATTTTTTTCTAAGAAGTTGGTCTTTATCCAGGTCGTGGGCCACAAAGAAATGTATATACGGCTCCACTTCAAAGGCCTTTGCTATTACCGCCAATTCCTCCCGACACTCAAAAGGATGCGTCCATAAACTTTTTTGAGCCATGATAAATCCTAACTCCTTTAACTTACTTAGCAAGGCCTGTCTGGCTTGTTTCTTTGGGCCAGGAATATCAAACGAACAGAATCTCCAAAAACCATCCCATTGATCCGGCTTTTTAACGGTTAGCTCCTCCAAATTATACCTGCTGACTAAGTTTTTGCCCAAATTGGTAATTTCTACACTATAACTGCCATCTGAATTTTGTGAAACATTGACTCTTTTTCTGTACTTTAACATATACAGCTCTTTATAAAACTCCTTCCACTTCTTTTTGTCCAATTGTCGTTTTAGAGCGCCAATGGCATTAAGTCCAAAATAAGGACTGCTCGAAGCTAAAATGACAGCACCGCTAATAGCCAAAGCTTTTAAAAATTTCCGGGAGAAAGAATCTTTGTTTTTAGTTCCAGTATTGTTAGTTTTAATGTTTTTAGTTTTAACCATGTTTAACAAATTATATTAAAACCCTACCATGTACACCAAATTATGCAAATGCTTAATTATGAATACTCATGATGATTTAATGAAAAAACCGCATTTGCGATGGTCCCTCCCCAGTTTTGTAAAAAACTGGGGAGGGATTGCAAATGCGGTCTGCGCCGGGGCCTCACTGGCCCCGGCTGCGAAGGTATTCGGTATGAAGCCGGTCGAGTTCCTCGGGAGAAAGCTCGACCGGTTCTACCGGTACCGATGGCGCCGCCGGCACATAGACAGCCGGTGGCGACACTTGTTGGACTGTCTCCGGAGGAACCGTGGTCGGCTGCTGACCGACCACAGCCGACTGGGCCGCTTGCTGGCGAAATCGCCACGACTGGCCGGTGGCTGTTTCGTAGCACCACGGCCAAACGAGGTTGTACGCCAGGACGGCAATTGCGAACCAGAACAGTCCGATGAACCACCACCCTTCAACCGGTCCGAAAAGGTGACGACCCTCACTACCAATCTGTCGCGCATTCTTGCCTGTTCCGACACGAACTTCGCACTGAATTCGTTTGGACATGTGTCCCTCCTACTGAACGGCTGGGGCAACAATGTCCCAGCCATTGAAGTTGTCGCTGCTGCGGATTTGTGCCGCCTCCTGATCCAGACCGCCGGAGCGGTTCGGAATCAGGATAACGGCCTTGTATCCATGTTCGGGTGCATCCACCTGAACACTTTGCCAGGGTTCGATGCGAGCGATGAATTGCTCGCCATCCCACAGCTCGGCACGCTTGGAGGTCCGGTTAGAAACTCGCCACTCCCCTGCCATTGAAGGCGGATTTGAGACGGACCCTTGCCGATTCAGTTGAGTGCCGACCGCGACGGGAATTCCGTCAGGACCGACTCGCATACCCTGTTGCCCTTGCGGAGGGGTCACGATGACGTCGTCGCGTTGGTTTTGGTTTTTCCCACGACGGGTCAAGAGACCGATAATCGCGCCGGCAGCTCCGCCGATTGCTGTGCCCCTACCGTTGCCGGAGACACCATACCCGATTGCCGCACCGATTGCTGCGCCGGTGATGGTTGCCTCGCGGCGACCCATCGGGCGCATCTGACGGTCGTACATCGGATAGAAGCCGCCACCGATCGGAAGACCGTAGGCGCCGTATCCGCTATTCCAGCGAAGGTCGTCTCGCAACGAGCGGTACTCCGACCTCCGGAGCTGGTTCGTGAGTCCACGCACCATGCCGAGGTTGTCGGCAGTGAGCATTCCCACCTGGTCGCCATTGACCATGTAGTACCAGCCGTCGATTGTCTGGGGAATGTAGCCCCAGCGAATTGCCTGGGCGCTGGCCGGAACGGCCGACGCCAGAACCGCCAAAACGACGAACGCCAAAAGTGACTTTCTCATTGCTGTCCTCCCTGCCCTTTGTGAGCAGAATCTGAATTTCAAAGAATACCTATATTATATCAGGTATTACTATAAATGTAAAGACCCCGTAAAACGGGGCTTAAAATGGGACTTTTTACCTGTACAAAACCCACCCTCTGGAAATTTTACCGTTGTGTTCCTCACGATGATAAAAGGCGCTAAAAACCTTTTGCTTATTCCTCCCTTTATTCTTTCCCACATCGGCAAAAGCCTCTACCTTAATCTTGGCTCCCAAAGGAAGCATTGCGCCCGAAACTTCGTGATCTGGGCTTATTGCAAATTCCCATCGAACCTTATCTACATATAGATACACCGTTAAAGGAGCGCCGGTTCGATTCTCAAGAAAATAAGGATAAGCGGGAACTCCCGAATTTGCCAGAGGCTGTTCTTGATAATAAGGATGATAATATTCCTGGGCGTTTGCCACTAATGGGAAAATAAACAAAAAAACCAAAAAGACAAGAGCTGACTTCTTCATACAATTCTCCTGATATTTCAAGCAACCTCCACCATTGTATACAATTACCTCGTTTTGTCAATACATAGTTCGTTCCGCACGGAACACCGCTCGGCCTTATCATCTTTTCATCACGGTTCCTCATCTCGGTATCGGACTCGGTATGACTGGTATGTATTAACTAAAATAACAGGTAACCCACGCTTGCCTCCCAGCCCCTCTTTTGTTTCAAAAGAGGGGCTGGGCGCTCGACCTATTATTTTAGAATACATATCCAGCCAACCTCGTCTTCCTCCTCAATTCGTCAAAGTGATTCTAAGATGATAAGGCCTCGCCTTGAACCTCTATTGCCAATCACCATCTATCACCTAACCAACCGGCGGAGGGTGTGTGCCTTTTTAAAAATTAGTAATATTTTTTAAAAGGTGCACCCCGCAGTCATGCATGGAGGTTGTGTGAACTATTTAATTAAACATCAATGTTTTTAAAATGTCTTATTTTAGCTACTTCTCTGGGCTCGTCTAATCCTATTGAAATGACATCTATTTGCCATTCTTGTTCAGGACTGTATTTTTTTGCGGCAAGATAGGTCCTTGCGGTACGGACAACTTTGACTATTTTAGAACTATTGGCCCTCAATTCCGGTTCAAATCCGGGAATTATTTTCCGGTTGGCTTTGACCTCGACAAATACCAAAATCCCTTCTTTTTTTGCGATAATATCTATTTCACCCCATGGTTTTCTGTAATTCAATTCTAATATGGTGTACCCCTTCTTTTCTAAATACCGGGCCGCCAAATTTTCCGCCAAAAATCCCAGTTCGGATGTGCTCATTTTGGCAAAATACCACCGAATCACCATGTTGACAACTAAATTGACTTTTTGACCTTAAAAGTGATACCCTTGATAGGTAATTCTCGCAAAGAGAATTTTTGCTTTTAATTCAAAACCAATTAGTAACCAACTCAAAAAAATCATATCCTTTCTGCTTAAAAGCCGAAGGGAAGGGTCATTTTGGCCCAAGTTTAAAGGCCTTACCAAAAGCCGTTTATTCAATTTTTATGGGACCCTCGTCTTGGTTTTCTTGGTCTTGGTGTTCAAGGGAACAAATGGTGGAGGACAAACCAGCTTATTCAGAAATTTTGTTAGGAGTTACATAGAAGAAACTTCAGCATCAATAATCAACATTTCTCAATCCCAAAACCAATTAGCTGACATTAATAGTTTTACGGCCTTAAGTGGCCAGAATCTGGGCCGAGGAGGAGAGGAATCTGGCAACCTTGATCTCTCAACCATTCAAGAAAACTCTTTAATGGCTAATAATCCTACTGCAACAGACTATATTGAAACAGGATTTACTAGTAACCAAATCGTAGAATATACTGTACAGCCAGGAGATTTATTGTCTTTCATCGCCTCTGACTATGGAGTAAGCGTAGATTCTATCATTTGGGCAAATAGTCTAGTCAACGCCAACAGTATCAGCCCGGATCAAGTTTTAAGAATTCCTCCAGTTTCAGGGGTCATACACAAAATCAAAAGCGGCGATACGCTGGCTTCAATTGCTAAGAAGTATGGGGCTACCACTGAAAAAATATTGGCCTTCAATAATCTGTCAGAAGCCGAATCATTGGACATCGGTACAGAAATAATCGTTCCTGATGGGCAGATTAAATCATCAGTCATAGCCAAACCAGGAATACAACTGGCTGTAGCTAAGAGATTCTCATATCTTCCTGACTTAGGTGATTATTTTATGATTCCGACCCAAGGCCGTATCAGCCAAGGACTTCATGGAAGAAATGGCGTTGACAAAGCCAATTCTTGCGGAACTCCTATTTTTGCTGCGGCCGATGGTATTGCCACAACAGTTGATGGCGTTGGATATAACGGTGGATTTGGTCAATTCATTAAAATAGCCCATCCCAATGGTACAGAAACCCTATATTCCCACCTAGGCAAAATTAGCGTTATCCTTGCCCAAACTGTCGCCAAGGGCCAATTAATAGGCCTTATGGGCTCTACGGGCCGTTCTACCGGCTGTCACCTCCACTTTGAAGTCCACGGAGCAAGGAACCCCCTCCTGAAGTATTAAAAGTTCCGCGCGGAACTTAGTCGCTTCCCAGCCACATACCCACGACTCGACCGATAGTCGCCTCGCTCCAGCGGCTCGGCGCTATCTACATGCTCGGCATTTCGAAGAACCAAGCCGAAATGCCTGCGCAAGTTCTCCCTGTGGGTATATGGCTGGTCGCTATCCAACTATCAAACAATAAAAACTTCTCTCAAAAATTATTTTTTAAAACAAAAAACCCCGCCTGGTAAAGCGCGGGGCTTTTGGCGGAGCGTCGGACTCCTTAGTTGAAGCAGGCGGCGACGCCAGCCGGAACCGTGATGATTCCGACGAATACCGCCATCGGCCACAGGCCAACAGCGACAAACACCGCCAGCCAAACCGAGATACCTACGAATTGAAGCACCTTTGCCGTCTTGGAAATGGACATTTTGGCCTCCTGTTAGAATTGGTTTTCAAGAACCCTTTAATTATAGCATAAACTTAACTAAAAATCAAGGGCAAAAAACCGGCCTTTTGAGCCGATTTTGTGCCATGTTCCGCACGGAACTTGCGCTCGGGTAACTGGCTTCTCGGAAACAGAATATTTTTATTCCGGCGATAAAAATTTCTTCTCCCTCGTCATGATTGGTCGCCCAAGGCGACACCAAGCCAATCATGACTGCGGGTCGTTCTTCTAAGCCAGTTACCTTTCGCTTTTTATTTATCAACTCGTCAAAGTGGCATAAATACGAGAGCGATGCCTCACTCCGCCTGATTCATCGTCCTGGATAAGTTTGCTTAATAAATAAGACGCTAATCTAAGAAATCTTAATATAGCGAAGCGGTCTTAAGATTTCTACAGAGATTAGCGGCTATTTATTCAAACTTAGAAAAAAGATGAGAAGGCGGGATGAGGCGGAGCGATTCTTTGTGGGATAAGGTGGAACGAATTAGGCTAATTCGCTCAACATTTTCTCGTTCATACGCAGATTTACAGCTTCGGCTACGTGTTGCTCCTTGATTATTTCAGAGCCATCGTCTAGGTCAGCGATAGTCCGAGCCAACTTTTTGGTCTTATGATACGCCCTTAATGATTGATTTTTTGAATTAATGGCCTGTTCAAGCAAATTCTCGGCTTCTTTTTCTAAAACGCAGTACTTATCTATGTTTTTATAATCAATCTCGGAATTTGCCAAAAGGCCAGTATTTTTGAACCTAATCAGCTGAATTTCCTTGGCTTTGTTTATTTGACCCTTTATTTCCGCCATTTTTTCGTCTTTTGAGGAGTATGTCTGGCCAACTGTTTCGCGCGGAACATTTATTTGAATGTCTATTCTATCTAATAACGGCCCCGATACCTTCTTTCTGTAATTTAAAACCTGAATAGGGGAGCAGTAGCAAACACCTTTCTCCTCGCCAAAGTTCCCGCAAGGACAGGCGTTCATAGCGGCTACTAATGTAAAATTAGCCGGCAAAATAACCGAGGACGATGCCCTGGAAACGGAAATAGTGCCTTCTTCAAGGGGTTGTCTTAAGCTTTCTAAGACATTTCTTGGGAACTCCGGAAGCTCGTCCAGGAACAAAACGCCCCGATGGGCCAAGCTTATTTCTCCCGGCTTTGGCCATGTACCTCCGCCTACCATTGCCGGAGCTGATGTCGTGTGGTGAGGACTTCTAAACGGCCGTTTAAACGATAGGGGGGAGTTCTTTATAAGTCCGACTGAACTGTAAATCTTAGCCACCTCAATTGCCTCCTCAAAAGACATTTTAGGCAACAGTTCGGCTAATGCTTTTGCCAATAGCGTCTTACCCGAACCAGGAGGCCCTGACATAAGGATATTGTGAGCTCCGGCGGCGGCGACAATTAGGGCCCTTTTGGCTGTTTCTTGGCCCTTTATAGACACCAAGAGGCCGCTATCGTCTTCTTCCAATGATTCGGGCTTTTTCACTCGTTCCGCGGATAATGGTCGTGTATTATTAAGATGGCCAAACACTTCTTTTACGTTTTTCGCCCCAACGACATCAAGGCCCTGAACTATCTGGGCCTCGGCAAGATTGGAATAGGGGACTACCAACTCTTTAAAACCCAGCTTTTTAGCCAAAATTGCCGTAGCAAGTATACCGTTGGTATGCTTTAAAGAACCATCCAGAGAAAGCTCGCCGATAAATAACTTTTTTGAAGAATCAAACTGAACTTGCTTGGTTTCCATCAAATAACCGACGGCAATCGGAAGGTCGTAAGAAGGACCTTCTTTTTTGAGGTCAGCCGGAGCCAGATTTATGATAATTTTCCTGTGTTTTGAGTTAGGAGCAGCTAAAGAGCTATTTTTGATAGCCGAAGCAATCCGGTCTTTGGATTCTTGGACCGCTTTGTCCGGAAGTCCGACGATATTAAAAGCGTGAATACCAGGAGTAGAATCAACTTCCACTTCAATGAGTTGAGCATCTATGCCGTTTATTGCTGAAGAAAAAAGCCGTATGGACAAAAAATATCATCGCCCCTCCCGCGATAGTTAACTATGATGTTAGTATGATAACGATTTTGTTTTAATAAAGCAATTGAGGAGTACTTCGCTGGCTCAGCATAAACTCCGGCGACGAAATACTGAGGCCAACAGGCCGAATGTATCTGAACAGCTGACGCAACCTCCATGCGTGACTGCGGGGTGTAGCTTTTTCCGGGGAGCTTGTGTCTCCCGTGTTGCCGACGTGCTACTTGCTGATGAGAGCAGTCAGTTTGGCTCGCTCCCTGACTGCACCCTGGCCGGCGCCGAGGCGCTGGTCAAGGATTGCAATATCTGTTCCTGCGACATCTTCGCGGCGCGCTCAGTGCGCCGTTCGACCACTTGCTCCGCCTTGGCAGCGGAACCCTTCTCGGCATCCCGCTTGTCCTGCGCTTCACGATGCCGTTCGGCGGTTTCGTACCGCCGAGAGAACCAGCCGAAGTCAACTCGCGGATCGCCTGTCAGTTTCTTGTCGCTCATCTTGTCGCTCATCTTGTCGCTCATCTTGTCCCCCTTCACTTATCCGCCACCATGACGGATATCTAGGATGAGTTAATTATACCATATCAACATGGCATTTGTCAACACTTAAAAATCGGCCTTTTTAGCCATTTTCAACGGCTCACATGTGAGCCGTTGATTAAGAATACTTTACTCAAATCTTGTTATGTACACAGAATTATGCAAATGCTTAATTCTGTGTACTTCGAAATTAGTTGTTATTTATTTGAACTTCTATTGCCAAATGCCATCTGCAACCTAAGCAACCAGCGGAGGGAGACACTTTTTACAAAATTAGCAAACTTTTTAAAAAGGCGTCTCCCTCCGTACGCGTAGAGGTTGTGTCAGCTGTTCTGATGAAGTTGGTATCAACCCCAGCACCAAACTTTTCCGCTGACTGCCATTAAGAAAGGGGGCGGGTTTAGTGCGGGGTTAAGTATTTGTAACTACTCATTTCACTCGCAGACAAATACTTAAAAAGGCGCAGAACGCCCCTAAAAAATATGTAGTGTGGGCTCTACGCCTTAAGGCCTCTTGCGAGGCATGAATTGCCGGCAATCCACGTAATGTCTGACCACCAGCTAAAGACCTAAACTAATTATAGGTGACAGTGATGGTGACAGTCAATAGCAAAACTGTGGATAAGGTGACACTCATGGTGACATGGTGACACACACATGGTGTCACCATGAAAAGTTGGCCTATAACGCCATTATTTCAAACACCCAGCCCCGCTTTGGCGGGGCTGGGTTTATTAAATTTTGATAGTGGCAACAGGTTATGCACAGTTGTGTCACCTATGGAACACGGATGACTTCTGGAGAAAATCCGATTTTATTTTGTATAGATGAGAGGGCCTCTTTGTTTATCTCAATACCGGTACAATTTCTATTTAACCGTTGAGCTATTTTCATTGTAGTCCCGGAACCCAGAAACGGGTCTAGAACATTGTCTCCAGGCCTAGTAAATTTCTGTATAAGTCGGACTGCGATTTCTTCCGGGCATTCTGTTGTATAATGCGTAAACACATGGTCATCTTTTACCAGAGCCCTCTTGATATTTTTTTTCAGAAAAACAGAAAAGGGTATTATTCGTTGTAATTCAAACAGAATCCTGAATAACATCCTGGAACCGGCTAATCTGGGATGAGTTTTATAATTCCAAATAGGGTTCCAATACAAATCCCTAAATGAGTTTTCAATTAAATCATGGTTTCGGGGATGCAGGCCTTGTTTCTGAAATACCAAAATATATTGAAAACGAGTACTAACTTTTGCTGAAATATCTAATAAACCCCTGTCCTTGTGAAGATATCTATCCCATATCCCTACGTTCCTAAGGGGCAAATTACCAGGCATGGACTTAATCAGGTCATCGTGAAAGGGAATATAAACAAGTGAATCATGGTCTTTGCGAAAAAAATCATGAACCCAAAGAGCTAAAATACCGCCTTCTTTAAGAGTATGGCTACATCCTTGCCACACTTCTGATATTGACTTCAGGAATTCATCATAATCATCAATCGCACTCAACTGGCCTTTTTCTTGTGAATATACAACCTCGTTCCAATAAGGGGGGCCGGAGATTATCAAATCGAAATGATTTTCTGGCAAAAAAGATTGCATTTTAGCGGCATCCCCAATGAAAACAGTAGCTTTTAAATTCATGATTTATACAATTTCTCAAAATTTAAGCCAAGACACAAGTTCAATTGCGCAAAAGAGAGGGTGAGTGTGTCTTTTTACTTAATCTGGCCTAAGAGCGAGAACACTGATAACCGCTCTAAAAGAGTCCCTGGAAGACCCGAGTACCAAGTAATTTTGGAATATTGCATAGGCAATACCGGAATCCTTGTTTGGTATTCTTACGAAACGAAAACTAACGCCCGAATAGACATCTGAAGTGAAAGATCGTTGAGGAGAAAGTTTGCCAAGATTAAAAAGCTTGGCAAGGTCATTTATTATTCTCGGCTCCCAAGTATTCATTAAACCAGTGGCTAAATTGCTGTCTTTCTGTGTAAACACAATGAAGGGTCGTGCAGAAATGCCCTGACTTGTTCCCAATTGACCGTATAACCCAAGTACCCATTCGTGAGTATCCAAAAGTCCACCCGAGTCATTAAGTGTTGATGTGTCTATTGAGAGTTTGATTAGAAATTCTTTAAAGCTGTATTTCTGCTGATTTTCATCGACAATATTGTACAACCTGATTTGGCCTGCAACCGGCTGTTTAGAACTTATTGCGGTGGTTAATGATGTCAAAAAGACGCTTGTTGAAGGGATAAAGATATTCTCTGCGACTCCCAATATATCAAGCGGAGGGGGCGTAGGCGTGGGAATTTCTATTGGAGTAGGCGTAGGTGTTTCTATGACAACTTCCGGAGCCGGCGCTCTTAGAACAAAGAACCAATACGCAAACCCCGCTACTACAGCCACAACACCAATTCCGATAAACAACATATTACGATTGCCGCCCGGCTGGCCTTCTTGGGGAACATAAATTTGCGGAGCCGGAACTGCTCCACCCACTTTCGGCACTGACGGACCTTTTGGAATACTTGGAATAGTAATACCCGGGAGATTCTTAGATTGGGCCAAGGGAGCTGACCTCTTTGTCTCTCCGAGATTTACGTCCGGAATTTTAAATTGTGGGCCCGTGACTGGCGGCTTAGCCGGAGCCGGTGTTGCCTGCGGCGGAACAGGAACAATCTGTTCAACTTTTCTGGGAACAGGAACTCCCATCGGCTGTTGGCCCTGTTTAAGACGAGATATGTCTTCGCTCATCGTTCTTATGGATGATTGGTATTCTTTTACTCCGGGAGTTGTTGGTGCCGGTTTTGGCTGTGGAGGGACATTAAATTGCGGCTTTGGCATTTCCAGTGGCTTTGGTTGAGGGGGTGTAACCGGGGACGGTGGAGTTACTGGAACAAATGGTTTTGCCGAAGGCGAAGCCATAGATCCTGAGCTTGTCGAAGGA
>ERZ1292625.4093-Hain-H41-01um-R1-4093-length-11160-cov-44_pt1 | contig 11160 bp, 6 predicted proteins | sample MGYA00564400_ERZ1292625 | MGnify/ENA primary metagenome ERZ1292625 (study PRJEB36523, sample SAMEA6512639) | groundwater metagenome | collected 2019-01-08 | study: AquaDiva: Metagenomics assemblies of 32 groundwater samples
CAAGAGCTTCCTTGATGACCTTGATAACTGCAATCTTCTGCTCACCTGCTGCTGCAAGGTGAAGAGCTACTGTACTCTTCTCTTCTGCTGCCGCTGCTGCTGGGGCCGCTACTGCAACCGCTGCTGCTGATACTCCGAATTTCTTCTCAAGAAGCTTTACGAGCTCATTGAGGTCGAGAACTGACATTGTCTCGATTGTTTCTACGACTGACTTAAACTTTGCTGGGATTTCTACTGTTTCCATTTTGATAAATTATTAAGTGTTACTAGTAAGTTAAAACTAAGCTGTCTTCTTCTTTGCGATCTGATCGAGTGCCATAACAAATCCCTGTATAGGAGAATTGATGACGTTGACGAACATTGCATGAAGCGTCTTCTGAGAAGGAATCTGAGCGATACCCATCATCTCTTCTTTTGACATGAACTTTCCTTCAAATACTCCTCCGAGAATAGATATGCTTCCCTTGTGCTTCTTCTGGAATTCATATATCTCTCGAGCTGGAGCAATGAGATCAGTTCCATATGCGAGTCCTACCTCTCCGGTAAGCTCAGGAAGAATACCTTCAATCTTCTTCGCATCAAGAGCTTTTCTTGTAAGAGATTTCTTTGAAACAAAGAATCCTACATTTTCGCTCTTAAGCTTTCGGCGGACCTGAGTAGTATCACCCACATTCAATCCGTGAAAGTTTACGAAGACCATTGACTGAGCGTCCTTCACGATACCTTCAAGCTTTTCCAATATTTCCTTTTTTTCTGCCTTTGTACGTGCCATTTGGTTTTCAAAATTTTAATAAAAAAACGACCTTTATATAAGAGCGTAGAGTTTGGTCTCGGAAGGGTCTTACTGGGATTTCTCTCCCAAACCTTCTGTCTCTGGCCTTATGAACTCACAATACCAAAGGTCGCCTCTTGAGTCAAATCATCTGTGCTTATGCAGTTTGTGGAACATCCGCTTCATAGCTTTCCTAAATTTCTTGCTATATTTCCTATCCTTGCCGTCCGCCTTAATTTTTTGATCTGTATTGTGAATCGTTTCAGAGGTTCCATCTCCATCCTTATCTATATACATAAGCGTTGAACTCACAAACGAGCTCGTTGAAGTTGCAATAACGAGATCAGCGTTCATAGAAGCTGTAACGGCAAGCTCGCTAAATGTCGCCGAAGCAAGCACTTTGTCTGACTGGCGAACCTCTGTAGCTACCGAGAAAGTGCCTTCGCCTGTTCCATCGAGAATGATGTCGTATTCGTTTCCATACGGAAGTATCACTTGTTTCGTACTACCCCATCCGTCATACACGCTTGAAGGTATAGCATCTTCATCCGAGCCAGTATGATTCCCTTCTTTGTCATAAACATGAATATCAACTGGCGAGTAAACTCTAACATACAGCCATTTATCATCTGCAACGGGTTCCTTTTCGGAAAAATATTTTTTGTAATCGCCTGCGGCGGCTTCTGTTATCTCGTCCTTTAAGAAATTTTGTAACTGTGGTGACTCAAGGATATCAGCATGCTCAACTTTCTTTTTTGTATCTTCCTTTATTTTCTTAAGATCAAGAAAAAGTGTTTCATCTGCTAGATCAGATCTGGTGGCTGTAATAACCGTCCCATCTCCGGCAGATGTGATAGTACGGTATGAGGACACATCACAAGTCTTGGTATTGGCAACGCAATGAGGATCCTTCTCGTAGTTTATAGCTTTCGATGTCGGCATTCCCCAACCAAAAACTGAAATAGTTTTTGTGGTGCTAGCCGGCTTCCATGTGTCGAATCTTGAATGAAAAGAATCTGTAAGAGAGAAGAGGTATGAATTCAAAGTTAGAGGTATATCTACGTCCGTACTCGATGCCTTAGAAAATGAGTTGTTCAGAAGAAAACCTTTCATGGATTCATAAGACGATGACGACTGTCCAGACTTCCTAGAAAAGAAATCTGAAATAACAGAAAGTATATTCTTTTCAAAAAACTTTTTTGACGGCAAGAGTCCATAAGCCCCTGGAAGATTCTTGGAGAATTCCCTTGAGGTATTTTGAGACAGAATGAGACCACCCGCGATGGATTGATTGTCTCCATGGAGCATTGAGAGTATGGCCTGAGGTGTACCAAGCTCAGGAACAGCTACAAAAATACTTTTATCAACAAGTCCACTTCGTCCAGCATCTTCAAGTCCTGCCATCAATGCCTTAGCGACCAATCCTCCATTACTATGAGCAATAATACTTACCTTTCCATTTTTTGAAGTAGAAGCGAGAGCATATACTTTTTCAAGCATGGCAGAGTCAGCAACATCATATGCTCCCTTCCGCCAATCATAAGGAACCGGCATCCATTCATTTATCAACCCCTCTTTCACCAACCCATCCATTGAATCAATGAAAGATGCGTAAATATCCTTTACTCCAAAAGCTGAGCTGATGATATCTTTGGCAAGAATACCTGGGTCGATACTCTTCCCTTGTGTGTCCATAAACATCTTGCGCACATCGTCATTTCTATTCGGTTCCCATAGCATATTGCTTCCTTTATAGAGTCGACTTGCCTGTATCCCTGGGAGAAAAAGAACATTAGAACAACACGCTTCCTTGTTCGGATCTTCGGACAGCCACGGGGTCACATTGACTGGGCCACGAACCTTTTCGATCGGATCATCGTTACCTCCCCACCAATTCTGTGTTGCATCGATAGGATTAACTGCTTGGTTACTAATCCCAGAGTTGGAGTTATCGACGATTGATGAATTATGGATAGCAATTATATTCTGCTCGGGATCAAGGATGGTCCCAGCAACGCCTTCGTGGGCGCTTTCTGATTCTTGGCTTTCTATTTTTTCTAAAGGTGCAAACATGGGAAAAATCGGGCCCATGTAGCGAGAAGAGATGGCATATGAATTTTCTTTTAGAATACTATTTGTAATATTAAGTCGACTGCCTTTTGCTGAAATTGCACTAAAAGCCTTTGTGATCTTTATAGTATCTAAAGTGCTTGTACTCCTAAAGAAATCCAACCCCATTCCTTTAAGAACCGCATATTTTATTGAGGATGTGCTATCTATAAAATAAATAGAATCCAAATCAGAGAAAATGACTGGGCTGCTCTTTGTTCCAGCAACAACAAATCCCCCTTCAACAGTTATAGAATTCGGACTCTCCTCTTCCTTGTGACCAGACCTTATTTCCACTCCTTCAGAAATAGTAAGCGTGTTGCCATGCGGAATATAAAGCGATTCATCAAGAATATATGGGCTGCCCTGCTTTTCCCATTTCCAATCCTGCTTGATGTCAGCTGAAGTCACGTGCGTCTCTGCATGAGAAATATGTGGGAACAATGCGAATAAAAATAATAAGAAAAATTTTGAGTATTTGAATATCATATGGTGCATATCATTAGTTGTTAATGAAGACATCATACAAAAGCGAAATGAAGAAACGATGAATTTAATTGAAAAAAATCATTCCAAAATATAATAAGATAAAAGTAAAACCGCCTCTAGAGAGACGGCTTTACTATTGGACATTTTCACAGTCCTTTTATTTTTCCTGAAAGACGGTAACCTCCTGATCATTAAGCGTCGAACTGTAATGACCGACAAAGAATAATACTACAAAAGAAGCGGTCAGAATAAAACTGAAACCTAGTAGGAATTTAAAGAAAGTCTGATCAAAAGGATTTTTCATATCCCAAGTATACCAATATTACGGCAACAATTTAAGGGTACCAATTGATCGAATCAGTGCTTCGCCATCGAGAGCCCAACGGCTCGTATAGATATCAGCACCAACAAGATAGTAAGCATCCTTAGTCAGAGTTATATATAAGTTCTGGGTGGCCTCCCTCTGCGACTTCGTTCCAACATACGTAGAGACAACCTGTCGATATGATACACCATTGATCGTAATGTTTTTTGTAGATACAAGCCTATATTTATTGAATCCGGAAACGGTGTTGTTAACAATAACATCTATGAAGCCTCCAGGGCCGAGCTCTTCAATCTTTCTTTCAGTGTTCTCGGTGCGAGCATATCTACTGACGACGAGGGTGCTTGAAGCATTCGCGAACCAAACATTTGATGTCGTGGTTGAATTTGCCTTATCAACCACTTTCCAGCCAGCTGGCAAGACTAGAGAAAACTTCGCGGATTCGTCTCTGTACGTAGTTTGCTGTGACGGCAAAACACCTGTCTGCTTCTGTAAAACTGAACTAGAAGCTTGTGCGGTCGAAGTTGCAGATTCCGCAACTGGTGCTGTTACGATTGGTGGATTTTCTGAAACTATTACACGGTCACCTTTCAAATATACCCCGATAGCTATTAGGATAACGATTGCGAATACAACTGGAATTATTTTTTTATTCATGTGTTTTAATTAAATCTGTTTAAAGAAATACAAATCGATTTCTGGAAAACTTTTGATTGATTTATCGACATAGTCTATCACCTCCTGGCTCTGCTTTATCTTCGGATTAACATCAAAAGCTTTTTTCGCATACTCTCTCGCAAGATCGAACTTCTTCATATAGACATACGCGACTGCTTTCATCCAATACGACTGCGGCGCCTGGGGAACCATCTTAATCGCTTCATCAAGCACACTCTGCGCCTCAGCAAGCTTATCTACCCCAAGCAGGCGCTGGTAGATGAGCATATCAGCCAGATTGAGACGTGCCCTGAAATGCTTGGGATTTTCCATAATATAATCCCAATATTCATTTTCAAAAATCACAAACTCTTTTTTCAGCATCCCAACCTTCTTTGGATCTTCTATGATACTTGGGTTCTGCCCTATCGCCTTCTGAAGATCGGTTGATGTCTTCCAAATAAGAGAGTGCTTATCAACCGGGGAACTGAAGAGCTTGTCGTATTCTAAGATTCTCCCTTCAGATGACCCGGCAGTTCGGACGCTTCCGTTCGCTATCTGTGCACTAACAAATGGAATCAGACCAGCAATGAAAGACCAAGCAAAAAACAGAAAGACAATCGCGGCCACAGAATATTTGCACCAACTGCGTACCTCAAACTCATTTTCAATCTTCGTAATGCTGGTTCTCGTCCTATCGAAAAGAATCACAGAAAATACAACCATAATTGCGAGCATCGGGTACGATATCGTCGTATCAAATGCGGTCTGAAGCTCAACGAGATGCAATGAAAAATAAACAATAAGCACTGATGCGAAAATCCTGTCTCTCTTCTCTACTGATTTCAATGTTACATATATCAGTGAAAGTATTATGGTTATATAAAGTAGAATGTACAATATAAACCCTACGAATCCGTTTTCGACAATCTGGTCGATGAAAATATTGTGCGCTCTATCGAACCATGCCTCCTTGCCATACTCATCCTGCAACACTCTGCTATCATAATTAATCTCAAAAACTCTTTCGAAGTTATCGCCGCCCCATCCGAAATAAGGATGCTGAACTATAACCTTCTCTGACATTTCCCAGACTACTGGCCGAGCATCTTTTGTCGTACTGAGATACAACCCGCGCAAGTACCCGTCATGCGAAAGCAGAGAAACGGCAGAAAAAATAAATCCAATAACCGAGATGCCGAAAATTGAATACGTAACAATTGTCTTGGTCTTTACCACCTTAATCTTTGATACCAGCCAGATGACAATAAGTGCTACTAAAGCAATCAGTATCGAATATGCTGAGGCACGAGCCTCACCAACGAATCCTGCCGAAAAGCCGCCCGTCAACAATTTTCCATTTATGATATTGGGATTGATCACTAATAAAACTGACATAACATACATCCACCATTTCTTATGATCAGATTGCAGTAGATAGTAGATCGAAAGCAGGAAAGCTCCAAAAATATACATTCCTGCAAAAGTTGAGTTCCCAAAGGTAAATGCATCCGAAATATACGTCTTAAAAATCCAATTGAACCCCTCAGGACCAAGCAGTGAAACTACAGAAAATAGCGCTGTAGAAAATATAAGGCACAATATCAACTTATTTTGCTTATTCCTGTCAGAAAAAACAGCCCAAAGCATATAAGCAATGAACCCAAGGCTTATAAGATACCAGATACCGCTTGTCCTAGTGGCAACAGACCAAAAGGAAGTACTAAAATTCAATCCCCAAATCGCCGAAACCACAATGAACAAAAAATAGGCCGCTACCGCAATAAGGATCGGGGATTTTGGTATAGATAGATTGTTCACCTTTTTAAAAAGCCACGCCGAAAATGCCAACCCCAAGACGATTGCCCAGAAGACAATTGTGGCCGATCTTGAAGATGTACCACCAAAGAGAAAAATATTGAAATTGATGAATGGAAACAAGCAGATAAAAACGTACAACGAATATTCAGCAAACTTCCAAAATAGCGAATCTCTCTTGTTCAAAATTATCATCAGCCTATTATAAGGGAATATTTAGGAATAGCAAAACCGCCCAGAAATGGGCGGTTTTGCTCTAACTCATAGTTAGGTTACTTGATTCGAAACTATTAACTAGTTAAGAACCTTGTAATCTGTCTTGAATGAATCAAGCTCTGAGTTGTATGTATTTGCAGGAGCAGCGATATCGCTTGTATCCCAAAGAACTCCTGTAAGAGCTGTTCGGTACTGTCCTGATCCTGACGCTGCGCTGATAGGAACTGAAACTGAGAGTGTGAATGTTTCTGACTCACCATCTTCAATCTCGTAGTTACCTACTGACGTCATTGTTGTGTCAGTGTTGTTTACAAGAGCACCAACGATCGTAACTGATGATGTAGCTGTTCCTCCCTTATCAACTGCGAATGTAACACCCGCTGTTGTTGCAAGAGATGAAAGGTACACTGTGTCTCCGATAGCTGTTACCTTGTACTTGATTGTGAAGAGACCGACATCGTCATTAGCTGATGTACCTGTTGTAGCATCTGTATCTGTAGATACAAGTGTTAGAGCGATTCCGTTTGTTCGGAACTGCTGTGCATCGCCAGTAACTGTACCTGTCTTATCATTGTCTGAAACCTGATCACCTTCTTCGTCTTCAGCATCAACATAGTCTCGGTTCGTTGATGTAAGAGATACTGTTAGAGAATCTCCTTCATCGAAGGGACCAGCCTCAATGTCATTGATATCTGCTGTGACTGTGAATGTGTATGTCTTTCCAGCTTCAAGAGTAAGGTCAAGATTGTTGAACACAACTGATGCTGTCGTAAGGGTAGCTGTGCTTACAGTCTCTGAATACTCCTCGCCGTCGATCTTAAGAGTTACAGAGTTAACAACTGCGTCAACGTCTGCAGCGCCAGTTACAGTCAATGTTACTGGAACCTCATCAAGAGCGATATCTGATGTACCTTCAACCTTGATCTTACCGACCAAAACTGTTACGTCATCTGTATCGTCATTGTCATCAACAACTACGATTCCAGCGTCTGGGCTAGAAGAATCTGTTGAGAACTTGATCTCTGTATCAGCTGATTCAGAGAATGAAACGAAATCCATTTCCTGAGCAGCGATTGCTACAGCGTCTGTTGAAACAACACCAGATCCATCTTCATATCGGATGCTTGTGATGTCGATTGTATGAGCATCATCATTGATGTCTGAAGAGTCAAAGCTGTTTACTGCATCAACTGAGATGTAGAACTTCTCTGTCTCGTCTGATCGAACAACTGAATTATTGACTACTACAGTCTTTGTCCAATTATCGTTATCTGCCTGTGAGAAGTCATCTGCATCAGCTGATCCAATCTTTGTAGATCCCTGCCAGATTGTTACACCTTCGATGTAATCATCAAGGTGATCTGAGTTTGTTCCGTCTGGAACAATCTCAACCTTGATAGATTTCAATGCAATGTCTCCGTCGTTTGAAGCTTCAACTTCAAATCCGAAAACCTTTACATCTGTCTCTCCCTCTCCAACCTCTTCGTCAGAGTATTGTGAAAGAAGGGAAACTGTTTCGATCTGACCATCTGTTCCCGCTAGAGAACCTGTTGATGGAGTAGGTGTTGAACCTCCAACTGGAGTACAGTTATATCCTACTGGACATGGAACTGGACCTGATACTACTGGTGATCCATTAAGGATACCTCGTGTAAGAGGACCAACGAAACCTGTCGCAGGAAGACCTACTGAAGCCTGGTAAGCAACAACGGCTGTCTTTGTCTGCTGTCCAAAGTAACCTGGCATTGCTGCACCTGAGCTAATAGAAGGAATTGCGAAACCTTTGCTGATCAACCATGACTGAAGCGCTGAAACATCAGCACCTGTAGAACCTACTGAAAGGTTTACATTGAATGCTGCGTTTGCAGTCGCTGCTCCTGTAGCAACGATCGCCAAAGCGATAATAGCTATTTTGAAAATTTTCTTCATGTAATTTAATAATTAAATAATTCTCCTTTCGGTTATTAATAATTGTGAAAGAAAAACTATTTTACTTAATTGATAAACTGAATAATTTCACCATTTCCCAATACTTGTTATCGACACAAGCCAAAGGGATGAGGCTATAAGGGTGTGTAGTCCGCGTGCATGAATTAACTAACCGTATCCGAAAAAGAATATCTGTGGAATTTAAACGTATATAAATTGTCAAAGACCGATGCAGACTATTATATCTCGTGCGACACTAAATCGCCAAAGATATATGTGGATAACCCTTTTACGGGAATAACATAGGTTTTAAGGCCTATAATCCACAAGCCTATACTACACAAAACGGACAGCAAAGTCAATTCTTACAGCTTCGCTTAGACGAGCGAATAAGTACTCCATCTCCTCTCCCCGACCCTCTTTATAAGCCCTTTTTCCACAAGTGAAATAAGCTCTCTCTGAATGGTCTTCTCGCTGCAGTCCTTGATGACCTTAGTAAAGTCCTTTATGGTCAGGTTAGAGTCCTTTTTAAGTAAACTAATGATGTTTTCTTGTCTGTTATTTTTTTTGTCCTTTATCAACAAAGTCTTATTTTTAGGCTCTTTTTCTGTTCTTTCAAAAGAATTCTGTCCTTTGATTGTTGGGATCGAAAGTGCTGGTTGCACGTCAGTAGCAAAGAAACTATCAGACAAAATATACCCAGCTGAGTGCACCTCGCGCGGAATATTCTTGTGGAGAAACGCCACAAGCGTCTCGAGCTCATGAACAATGATCGACGAATTCATCTTTGATACAAGCCCCGAAACAGAACAAATATTTAAAAAAGAAATGAGTGCATTTGAAGAAGCTTCAAATGCAGCAAGAGCGTGGTCCTTTTCAATTGGTGATGTCGTATTGAAAAGCGTTGCGGTCGAAATAAAAGACATTGATTCCTCTCGAATCTTCCATTTTATAGAATCATCGTCTTTTATGATGCCGGTCACAAGATAAAGCGCTGAAACGATTTTTTCTGATTTTACTGCCAGGTATTTTTCCATTGTCTTTTATTGATAAATGATGTCCTTTATGGATAGTCTTTTACTTGTCTTTTATTAAAAATCTTGTGTCCATTATATAAAAGACTTTGTCCTTATGTAAAGCGTTTTATACGCTATGACACGCTGTGAAAATAATTACAATAGTGTGTTATGATTTACTTCATCTATGGCAAAGAAATTGAAAGGAAAAGAGGCTCGAGAACCTAAGGAGAAATCAAAGGATAGATTCAGCGAGCGAAGTGGGATCGGGCAGGAAACCATGCAGGCTGTTTTCGCAATTTTTTTCTTTGTACTTGCCTTACTCTCTGTACTTGCTGCATTCAACAAAGCTGGCTTCGTAGGTGAATATGCATACAATGTTCTCAAATGGCTTCTCGGCCTTGGATACTTCCTCCTCCCCGTCATGCTCATCATGCTTGGTATAGCATTTCTTAAGGGTATCAAGCGGAGATTCGAAATGTCCAAGCTCATCGGTGCCCTTCTTTTCTTCTTTTCGGGACTAGGACTTGTGGAGCTTCTGGTGGCACGTGAGGGCGGTGTACTTGGTTACTACATTGCCCACCCGCTCATATCTCTTATCGAGGTGTACGCAACCGCGGCAGTTCTCATTGCTTGTATCGCCATATCAATTCTCATAACCTTCGAGATGCATTTCACCCTCGAAAATCTCATGTTCTGGAAATGGTTTAAAAAAGATGCTCTTGAAGATGCTGGAGCTGACGAAGAAGAGTCTGAAGAAAAAATCGACAAGGCCGTACACGATGTGGAAAACAAGCTTCAGAGGGAACAGCTCAAGATCGCAGAACAGGTTCAAAATAATAAGAAGCCTGAAAAAATAAATAAGGATGAAGTTCAAGATATCGTTATGAACCGTGCCTATAGCTTGAAGGCATTCACACCACCGCCTCTTTCCCTTCTTGAAAAGGATAAAGGCAAGCCTGAAACTGGCGACATAAAAGCAAACGCGAACATCATCAAGCGAACTCTCCAGAATTTCGGTATCAGCGTCGAAATGGATGAGATTTCGATTGGCCCATCAGTCACTCGATACTCACTCAAACCTGCAGAGGGTGTGAAGCTTTCAAAGATCGTCGGGCTCAACAACGACCTCGCGCTCGCTCTTGCTGCTCATCCTATCCGTATCGAAGCACCAATTCCTGGAAAATCTCTCGTTGGTATCGAAATTCCAAACACCACAAAGACCACAGTCGGTCTCGGTACGCTTCTTGGATCAGATGAGTATCAGGAATCAGAGAAGCCTCTTCTTATTTCACTCGGAAAAGGAATTTCTGGAAAATCATATTTCTCAAATCTTGCGAAAGCTCCTCACATGCTTATCGCCGGAGCGACCGGTTCTGGAAAATCCGTCACCATCCACGCAATTATCACCTCTCTTCTCTTCCGAAATTCTCCAGAGAATCTCAAATTCATCATGATCGACCCTAAGCGCGTTGAGCTTACTTTATATAATAAAATTCCACACCTCCTTACGCCTGTAATCACTGATGCAAAGAAAGCTATTCTTGCATTGAAATGGGCAGCAAAAGAAATGAGCCGACGATATGATACGCTCGAAAAAAACACCGTGCGAGATATTGATTCATATCACAAGACCATCCTTGGGCCAGCGATTGAAAGAAAGGATGAAAAAATGCCTGAATCAATGCCTTACATAGTCATCGTTCTCGATGAGCTTGCTGATATCATGCAGACCTACCCACGAGAGCTCGAATCAGCCATCGTTCGTCTCGCGCAGATGAGCCGAGCTGTCGGTATTCATCTTATCCTTTCTACACAACGACCAAGCG
>ERZ1292625.4094-Hain-H41-01um-R1-4094-length-11159-cov-5_pt1 | contig 11159 bp, 9 predicted proteins | sample MGYA00564400_ERZ1292625 | MGnify/ENA primary metagenome ERZ1292625 (study PRJEB36523, sample SAMEA6512639) | groundwater metagenome | collected 2019-01-08 | study: AquaDiva: Metagenomics assemblies of 32 groundwater samples
GTTCATTACAATTCTCTGCACAACCTTTTTTAATTTCAATACCTTCTTTTAAAATATTTTTAACAAATATTTTAAGTAGGTCATTTTCTATATTTTCATAACCATGACAATCTAATTTAAGATATGGCTCACCTTCATAATCTATTTTTAGCTCTATTTTCATTTTTCCTTTCGATTGAATATTAAATCGATCTGCAAGTGTGCTTGTGCTTGCGAAAGCCCAACATGAACCACATCTTTGTTGATTTCTTATTGGGCTTAAGTAATCTTTCCAAACCTTGCTTCCATCAAAAAATCTCGGAATTGGAATAGAAGCAGAACCACCAAATTTTATTTTTGATGACAGATTTTTTGACAAACTTTCAAATCGGTTATTAGTTGAATATGAAAAAGATCTCAATGTCGTAAGGGTCGGATGAGAATCGATTTTAAATTGTAAAGAAGCACTCAATTTCATTTTATTTTTAAATTTTAAAAAAAATTTAAAAATCGCATTTGGTTGCAATTAAAAAATCTAAATCGTCTTTAGAAAGTTTGTCAAAAAGATGTCTTAAGACATCTTCCGAATCCTCTTTTTTATCAGTCTCTGTTGAAAAGTTCTTTTTAGAAACTTTGTCATCGCTCATAAGATTAAACTTGTCTAAAATAGTTGGAGATATGGTGCAATTAGAAATAATCATATCTTGAAGGCCAAGACAAAACTCTTTTTTTCTTACAAGTTTTAGAATATTTTGAAGCAGTTGTTCAAGGTCTTCTCTAGCAATAATGGCTTTTTCTGTGTAATCCCTTCTATACAAGTTATCTTGAAAAATATCGAAATAGATTTTTCGAAAAAGATTGACACAATATGTCTTCAAAGCAAAAGATATGTTTTTACTTATTTCTTCCAATCTACAATCCATTTTCCAGAATCGCTTTCCGTCTGAATTTATCTTTTCCAAATAATAAAAACTATAGGGATCTTCTGTGTTTGTTTTCTCAGGTTTTATATAAATAATATTGAAAAATTTGTAAGGATTGTTAAGGATTCTTAACATATTTTCTTTGAGAGTAAATATAACGATTCCGTAATTGTAAAACTTTTTACAAATATCTTCGATATTGAAAGGAATATATCGCTTAGAATAATCCATATGGATTTTTAAGACGGATTTCAGTTTGAATTGTTCATCTGGTGTTATTTCTGTGTTATAATACGAATCAAAGTAAATTAAACGGCTTTCAAGACCATTCAAAGATCTTTGAATAAGTTCTGTTATTCTTTTCTCATCGTATTTTTTAGAAACGAAAGTAGCCTTGAGTTTACTAATATTATCATTGAGAAGACTAATGTAAGCATCGATATTTAGTTTTCCTAAAAGTTTAAATCTGGTTAACTTTAGAGAATCTAAATCTTTTTTATGAACTCTTGCTTTTGAGATGGTTGAGAATATATTTTCAATCATATTTACAGTTTCCTTATAAGAAACATCAGTGTGTTCGCTTTTAATAGTATTAAAAGTTTCATCGATTTTCTTAATCTTTTCTTCGGTTTCTTCTACTGTCTTTTCATTTTCCGCTTTCTTAATACATCTAAATGTTATTTTTTTCGATTCATCCTTGTCTTCTTTTTCTGTTTTGATTTCTTTTTCCGATTCATTACTTTCGGATGATACCTCTTCTTTTTCTTTTTCATCTTTTTCGTCTATCTTTTCTGTTAAATTACCATTGACATCTATTTCGAAAAGTTGATTTTTATTTTGAACCAGAAAAGATAGATCAATATCGTCATGAATATTAAGAAGAATCTTTTTGTTACTTTCAGTTTCATCAAATAATTTTGAAACCGAAATGTTAGTATTCTTCTCGAGAAGAAATGTTAAAATATTATTTTTTAACATTTCTTTTCTATACATGTTTTTCAGGTTTATTATATTTTTTTCAAGAGTTTTAATTGTAAACAAACTTTCTTTTTGTTTCAATTCTAATTTTGAAACAAGATTAGAAAGGGAAACACCAAGCATTTATTTTATTTTTTAAAAATGTTAAAATTCATTTTTAAAAATCAGTTTTTTAGTTGAGATGCTTCTGTGTTGTATTTGTCTCTTTCTGGTTGTGAAAGAGATCTCCATCGCAATCCAAGTTCTTTCGAAACTTGTGGAAGTCTCCAATCGCTGTGTTCCTCTTTAATTTTTTGTCTTTCGATTGAACAAAAGATATCGTAACCAGATTTAGTTTTCTTTTTTCTTTGTTTTTTTTCTTCATTGTCGTCCTCTTCAATAACGAAGAGATCTTTTTGACAACAATGAACAACAGGTGTTGCAGGTTTACTTTCATCCGTTTCAGTAGTATCTTCATCGTCGTCTTCATCGTCTTCATCATCGTCGTCTTCATCGTGATCTTCTTCGTCAGAAGATGAATATTCAGAATAGTCTGATTCATCGGATTCAAATGATTCGTCGCTCTCTGAGTGGCTTTCATACCCCCTTTCATATTCACTCTCATACTCTGACTCAGTTTCAGATTCACTTTCAGAATAACTACTTTCAGAATAACTACTTTCTGATTCACTTCTTGGCATTTATAATTTTCAATTAATCTTTAAAATAATTTTCAAAATTATAAAAGATGTCTAAATTCAAAAAAAAAGATTCATATTCTGAAAGCATGCATTCGGAAGAAAATTATGATTTAAAGAAAAATAAAAAATCTGTTAATGAAGGGATTTTAGCCAATGGTGAAAAACTTTCTAAAGCAGACAAGATTTTCGCTTCAATTGGAACTTTAGAAGAATTAAATGCTTATATAGGATTGGTTAAAGCCCAATTTTATAACTCTCAACAATCTTATAAAATATTTTTATTTGCAAGACTAACTCAGATTCAAGAAACTATTTTATATATAATAGGTTCATTGTCAACTAGCAAAAAGAATCTTGCTCAATATGAAAAGACAAGATTTTCTAGAATATACGAAAAAAATGTAGCTGAAATACAGGAAGAAATTAATAAGATTACGAACGCGTCAAGTTCAACAAACTCCTCAAATGAAGAAAACAAATGCCTTGAAAAGAAAGATTATTTAATGATTCTTCCAGGCCAATCCGTAGTTCAAAGTCACCTTTTATATATAAGAACATTAATAAGAAGATCTGAAAGGCAGATTATCGCTTCAAAGAATCAAAATCTGGGTTTAATTCCAGAAGAAGAAATTATAAAATATTTGAACATTCTTGGTGACTTTTTTTTATTTGTTGCGAATTCAAAAAATAATTAAAGATAAAAAATGTTTTTAAAATGAATAACGAAGTTACTTTTCTAGCATTTAGAACTATTTGTAATTTTGTCAATGATCTCACATCTGTTTATGGTTCCAAATACAAACCACTTAGATTGTATCACAGATTAATTAATCAAACCCAGATTGGTCATGTAGAAGCAATTGATAAACATGTTTCAATTTTTCGTGATTTTTGTGTTCAGAACCGTGATGCAATCTACGAAAACAATTCTTCAAAAATCAAGACAAACACAGTTACTTATTCTAATAAAGTCTATATTAATTTCTCGCATGTTTTTGATATTGCAGATCCGGATACGAAGCCTATTATCTGGAGACATCTTCTAACTATAAGTGCTATTCTCGATCCTGCAGGAAACGCTAAAAACATTCTTAAAAATATTTCAGAAAACAAAAATGAAGACGAAAAAGTTGGTGAAACAGACTTTCTTAGCGATATGATTGACAAAGTAGGAAAAAATATCGATCCAAATGCATCTCCAACAGAAGCCATTTCGTCGCTTATGAAATCTGGTTTAATGACAGATATACTTGGAAGCATGGAAAGCGGTCTTAAAAATGGTCAATTGGATATGAGTAAATTACTTGGGTCTGTTCAAAAAATGGTTGGTTCATTGAAAGATCAAGTGGGTGACGACCCAGATGCTAAGCAAGCTGTATCATTAATTGATACAATGGTCGGTAGTATGAACAACGGTGAACAGCCAAATTTAGGTAGTATGATGAGTATGGTGTCAAGCATGATGATGAGTGGAAATAATAATTTTCCTAAACCGAAATAATTTTTTTAATTTCAAAAATTAAAAAAATTAAAGATTGTTTTGTTGCAACCCAATTGGAAGTTTTCTTCTATTACTTTCTAAATATCGTCTTTTACTCCATTTAGATGATTTTGGAAGTGATGGTATCAAATCGTTTCTGACACGATTTGTTTTCGAATCGATCAAGACGAAACCATTGTAAATACTAGAATCATCGCTCCAATCGTTCCAATCGTCTCCGTCACTTCGATCACTTCGATCACTTTCGTTTTGGGTTTGGTCTGTTGTCGAAAGAAACTTTTCTTTCTTTTTATAGATCAAAACCAGAATCAAAACAATTAAAAGTATTAAAATAACAATTGAAAACAAAATCCATCCCAGTTTCATTTATTTTTAAAAATAAAAAAATGATTTTTAATTTTTTTCAAAAAAAAATTAAAATGCAATACTACAAAGTTTTAAACAATGAAATGAAACACAATGGTTTTCAATATCAACTAGGGTTGAATATTGATACATCTGAATTCAACGATAAAGAATGCGAAAAAGGTCTTCATTTCTGTAAAAAAGAAGACATTGGATCATGGCTGAGTTACGGTTCTAAATTAGCTTTTATTACTATTCCTGAAACGGCAAAAGTTTGTTATTTTGAAAATAAAAGCAAAGCTAGTTCTATCTTTATTGAAAAAGTTGTCGATTTGCAAGATTGGAATGAATGGGAAAATAAAGAATTCTGTTTGGAAGCTGTAAAACGGGATGGATTGGTTTTGAAGTATGTTAAAAACCAAACTGAAAAAATCTGTTTAGAAGCTGTAAAAAAGAATGGATATGCTTTACAGTATGTTAAAAACCAAACTGAAGAAATCTGTTTAGAAGCTGTAAAACAGGATGGATATGCTTTACTGTTTGTTAAAAATCAAACTGAAGGAATTTGTTTAGAAGCTGTAAAACAGGATGTAAATGCTTTGTCTTTTGTTAAAAACCAAACTGAAAAAATATGTTTAGAAGCTGTAAAACAGGATGGAAATGCTTTGTTTTCTGTTAAAAACCAAACTGAAGAAATCTGTTTAGAAGCTGTTAGAAATTATGGATGGGCTTTACAGTATGTCGAAAACCAAACTGAAAAAGTGTGTTTAGAAGCTGTAAAACAGGATGGACATGCTTTGTATTTTGTTAAAAACCAAACTGAAAAAGTGTGTTTAGAAGCTGTAAAACAGGATGGAATGGCTTTAGAGTATGTTAAAAACCAAACTGAAGAGATGTGTTTAGAAGCTGTAAAAAAGAATGGGTGTGTTTTATGCTATGTTAAAAACCAAACAGAAGGAATCTGTTTAGAAGCTGTAAAACAGGACAGAGATGCTTTGAAATATGTTAAAAAGTAAACTCAATAAAAATTTTTAAAAATGATTTTAATTTTTTTTTCGAAAAAAAAATTAAAAATGGAAACTCATCTTGAAGAAAAATATATTTGGAATATACTCGATTCGTATTTTCGTGCAGTTTCTTTGGTTGATTGTCAAATATCATCCTTTAATGATTTTGTAACATACGGTCTTCAAGAGATCATTGAACAGAATTCTGTGATTTCATCACAAGGATATTCGATTAAATTTGAAAACGTTTGTTTGGGTCAATCTTTTATCTGTGAGACAAACAGGGAACTGCATCCTTTATTTCCCTTTGATGCAAGAAGAAGAATTCTGACTTATGATTGCCCTATCTTTTGTAATATTATTGAAACTAATTCAAATTCGGAAAATAAAAATGAAACCGTTAAAGAACACAATAAAATCATGATTGGTAGATTGCCAATTATGCTTCGATCGTGTATTTGCAATCTCTATTCTTTGTCACCAGAACAAAGAATAGAAAAAGGTGAATGTAGAAACGATTCTGGTGGTTACTTTATTATTAAAGGAAAAGAAAGAGCTGTTGTATCTCAGATGAGAGGAATTTATAATCAAATTTGTGTCTTCAAACAAAAAGGTGAAAAGAAGATCAAATATTCGGCTGAAGTTCGTTCAATGTCAAATGAAACCAATCATTCGGTTTCGATTAAAGCAATTATTGAGACCGATGAAAGAACTATTTCATTTATTCTTCCTCATATCGGAAAACCTATCTTAGCCGGAATTCTTTTTAAAGCGTTTGGTTTTCCATCAGAAAAAGATATTCGTAATTTGATTAGAATCAAGCCAGATCCGAAGTATGAAAAACTAATTCTTTATATTTATAGAGATTCGTTGATTTGTGAAACTCAAGAAGAAGCTTTGAAATTTATTGCTAATCACGCCATTCACGAAATTCCAAGTAACGAAAAAACCAAGTATGCATGGCAAGTAATTCAAAATGAATCTCTTCCTCATTTCGGAATTTCAGGCACAATTAAGGAACAATCTTTATTTTTTGGAATGATGATCAATAAACTTTTTAGAACCTTGAAGAAAGACAGAGCTGAAGATAGTAAAGATAATTATATTAACAAAAGAATTGAAAGCACTGGAATGCTTTTTTCGGAAATTTTTTGTAATCTTTTTAAAAAATTTATTAACACCATTTCATCCCGTATTACAACACTTAAACAAAAACCAGATATACTTTCACTCATCATCAAAAATAATAATATCATCACAAAAGGTCTTCATCAATGCATGGCCACTGGAACATGGAATGTTCAGAAAAATGGTTCGTATGTTAAAATGGGGGTTTCACAGGTTCTTGATAGAATGACATATGCATCGTCTCTTTCACATCTTAGAAGAATCATTATTCCTGTTGGTAAGAAAGAAGGAAAAAACGTTGCTATCAGACAGATTCATGGGTCTAGTTACGGTTTCATTTGTCCATGTGAAACTCCAGAAGGTCAAAAAGTTGGAACAGTTCTCAATCTATCAATGACTGCAAATATCACTAAAAAGACACAAAAAATTGTAGTTAGAAATGTGCTTGATAAGTTACCAGAAATTATTCAAATCGACAACTTCGATGTTGAAAACGATTGTAAATACGATTTTGTATTCATTCCCGTTCTTTTGAATGGTTGTATTGTTGGATTTACAAACGATCATGTTAAATTAATTTCAAAATTTTTAAAACTCAGACGTGCACAGGTAATCAATTATGAAGTTTCTATAAGTTACGATCCTGTTGACAAAGAAATAAGAATTTTCTGTGATGAAGGAAGATTAATTAGACCTTTATTGCGACTTGAAAATAATAAAATGATTATTGAACGCAAAGAAAAGTATGATTGGAATGATCTTGTTAAAAATTCACTTGTTGAATTTCTAGATCCATCTGAAATCGAATTCAAAGTTCTTGCTATGACTCAAAAAGATCTTGCGATTCAACAGAATGATTACTGTGAGATTCATCCATTTGTTATGCTTGGAATTATGGCTGGTTGTATTCCGTTTCCAGATCATAGCCAATCTCCACGAAACTGCTACCAATCGAGTATGGGTAAGCAAGCTTTAGGAATTCCTCTTCAATCATACAACATTAGAACAGATACAAATCTATATGTTCTTCATTATCCACAAAAACCTCTTGTCTCGACCAAACTCGCAAAGTATCTAAAACTACACGAAATGCCTTCTGGTCTAAATGCGATAGTTGCGATCGCTGCGCTTTCGGGTTACAATCAAGAAGATTCTTGTATGCTAAATAAAGCCTCTGTTGAACGTGGGTTATTCGCTATTACTTCTTATTACACCATTGAATACTGTGAGAAAAAGAGAGATACTTATAGTTACGAAGAAATTTGTTTACCACCTGCTTCAACAGTTGGAATTAAAGATACAGATACAAAGTTTTTTAAAAGAAAAAATGCAAACTATGCACTGCTCGATGAAAACGGAATTGTTAGACCTAGAAAATTCAGAAATGAAAAAGGTGAATACTACGGTGAATGCACCTTTGTTAAAAAAGGTGATGTCATCATTGGAAAAGTGATCTGTTCTGGAAATAAAAATAGTGAATACACAAAGACAGACGAAAGTATCATCATTCATCAAGATCAAGAAGGAACCATTGATAGGGTTCATGTTTCAATCAATCCGAATGGTTACAAAGTAATTAAAATTGTAATTAGAGAATGGAGACAACCAACTTTAGGAGATAAGTTCGCAGCGAGATCTTCTCAGAAAGCTACGGTTGGTGCTATTATTCCAGAGATCGATATGCCTAGAACAGCAGATGGAATGGTTCCAGATATCATTATTAATCCATGTTGTATTCCAGGACGTATGACAATCAATCAACTTATTGAATGTGTTCTTGGAAAAGAATGTTTAGAAACAGGTTCATTTGCAGATGCAACACCATTCACAGAATCGAGTGTTAATGTAGCTGATAAGTTGGTTGAAAGATTGAAAAAGAATGGATTCAATTCAAAGACTGGATCGTATATAGATCCATACGGATGGACAACTATGTATTGTGGTATCACAGGAGAAAGATTTCAATCGAAAATCTTCATGGGACCAACTTATTACCAGAGATTGAAACACATGGTTTCTGATAAAATGCATGCACGTGCAAGAGGAAGTCTCACTAATTTAACAAGACAACCACTCGAAGGCAGAAGTAGAGACGGTGGTCTAAAACTTGGTGAAATGGAAAGAGATGCATTAGTTGCCCATGGTGTCGCTTCTGTTATTAATGAAAGATTATTTAAAGTTTCTGATCCTTTTAAAATTCCAGTTTGTAAAAAATGTGAAATTATGGTTGCCAATGAGACTAGTTGTCAAAGTTGCAAAGAAAATGATATTAAATGGGTAACGATACCTTATGCAAGTAAACTCCTTTTTACAGAATTAAACACACTTCTTTTGAAGTTGAATATTAAATAAAAAATGAATTTAAAAATTTTTTTAAAAATTTTTAAATGCAATACTACAAGGTTTTGAATGATAAAATGAGAGATTCAGAATCTCGATACAAATTAGGGTTGAATGTTAAAACTTCAATTTCTGATATTAAAGACTATTATTTTGGTATCATTTTCTATAAAAAAGAAAATGTTCCTTTATGGTTAGAATATGGAAACAAACTGGCTTTTATTACTATTCCCGAAACAGCGAAAGTTTGTCACGAAATTAATGAAAGCAAAGCTGATTCCATCTTCATCGAAAAAATTATCGATTTGAAGGATTGGTGTGAGTGGGAAAATGAAAACTTCTGTTTAGAAGCTGTAAAGAAGAATGAATACTCTTTAGTATATGTTAAAAATCAGACTGAAAAAATATGTTTAGAGGCTGTAAAACAACGTGGATATGCTCTTCAAGATGTTCAAAACCAAACCGAAGAAATATGTCTTGAAGCTGTAAAACACGATGGTTATTCCCTAAAATTTGTCAAAAACCAAACTGAAAAAATCTGTTTAGAAGCTGTGAAGAATCTTGGTTTTGCATTAGATTATGTCAAAAACCAAACTGAAAAAATCTGTTTAGAAGCTGTTAGAACGTGCGGATTGGCATTAAAGTTTGTTAAAAATCAAACTGAAGAAATCTGTTTAGAAGCTGTAAAACGGGATGGTTACGCATTAGCATATGTTAAAAATCAAACTGAAGAAATCTGTTTAGAAGCTATTAAAAAGGAGGGTTCAGCATTGATGTATATTGGAAATCAAACAAATGAGATATGTCTTGAAGCAGTAAAACAACGTGGTTATGCATTAGAATATGTTAAAAATCAAACTGAAGAAATCTGTTTAGAGGCAGTAAAACAGAACGGTTTAGCGTTGCAATTTGTTAAAAATCAAACCGAAGAAATCTGTTTTGAAGCTTTAAAAGAGGACAAAGATGCTTCTAGATATATTCGAAACTAAAAATGAATTTAAAAATTTTATTTGAAAATTTTTAAATGCAATACTACAAGGTTTTGAATGAGGAGATGAATCACCATAGGTTTCAATACAAATTAGGGTTGAATATCGATACGTCGGCTTTCAATGATGAAACGTGTGAAAACGGCCTTCATTTCTGTAGAAAAGAAGATGTTCTATCATGGTTAAGTTTTGGTACAAAACTGGCTTTTGTTTCTATTCCCGAAACAGCAAAAGTTTGTCATTTCCAAAATAAAAATAAAAGTAAAGCGGATTCCATCTTCATCGAAAAAATTATCGATTTGAAGGATTGGAATGAGTGGGAAAATGAAAACTTCTGTCTTGAAGCTGTTAAACGACATGGTAATTCATTACAATACGTCAAAAATCAAACTGAAGAAATCTGTTTAGAAGCTGTAAAACTGAACGCTTATTCTTTGTATTTTGTTAAAAATCAAACTGAAAAAATCTGTTTAGAAGCAGTAAAGCGGTCTGGTTATGCTTTAAAATACGTAAAAAATCAAACTGAAGAAATCTGTTTAGAAGCAGTAAAACGACATGGTGAATCATTACAATACGTCAAAAATCAAACTGAAGAAATCTGTTTAGAAGCTGTAAAACTGAACGCTTATTCTTTGTATTTTGTTAAAAATCAAACTGAAAAAATCTGTTTAGAAGCAGTAAAGCGGTCTGGTTATGCTTTAAAATACGTAAAAAATCAAACTGAAGAAATCTGTTTAGAAGCAGTAAAACGACATGGTGAATCATTACAATACGTCAAAAATCAAACTGAAGAAATCTGTTTGAAAGCTGTAAAACAGAATGGTTCGGCATTACAATACGTCAAAAAACAAACAAAAGAAATCTGTTTTGAAGCAGTAAAACAGAATGAAAGTGCTCTAGAATACGTCAAAAATCAAACTGAAGAAATCTGTTTAGAAGCTGTAAAACGAAATGGATATGCATTACGATATGTTAAAAAAAAAACTGAAAAGATATTGTTAGAAGCGGTTAAACAAAACCCATTAGCATCAAAATATATCGACATCAGTTTCTGAAAAATGAATTTAAAAATTTTTTGAAAAAATTTTTAAATGCAATATTATAAGGTTTTGAATGATAAAATGAATCATCATAGGTTTCAATACAAATTAGGGTTGAATATCGATACTTCTGTCTTCAACGATGAAGAATGTGAGAATGGTCTTCATTTCTGTAGGAAAGAAGATGTTCCTGAATGGTTAAGTTTTGGTACAAAACTGGCTTTTGTTTCTATTCCCGAAACAGCAAAA
>ERZ1292625.1891-Hain-H41-01um-R1-1891-length-21681-cov-5_pt2 | contig 11158 bp, 11 predicted proteins | sample MGYA00564400_ERZ1292625 | MGnify/ENA primary metagenome ERZ1292625 (study PRJEB36523, sample SAMEA6512639) | groundwater metagenome | collected 2019-01-08 | study: AquaDiva: Metagenomics assemblies of 32 groundwater samples
ATTTCTATAAATCTCAACTCGCAGAAAATGGCTATACAATTTTAACCGAATTTAATAATAAGCCTTCCTATACAATTTCATTTTCAAAAGGGAAATTGGAAGGCTATGTTGGAATTGCCCAAGCCGACAAAACCACCATTTCTATAACTATTGGGGTAAACAAATAAATGAATAATTTAGAACAAAAACCATGGTGGAATTATTTAGAAGAGGACGTCAGAGAATTAATAGCAGAATCTTTTCTTTTACTGGATATTTTTCAAAATAGAAGCCAAGAAGGCCAAGACATTAATAAATTTCATGATTATTCTTTCGTAGTTTTCCCTGCCGCGAAAGCATATGAAGGTTTTTTGAAAAAATTGTTCTTTAACCTCAATTTTATTTTCCGAGATGACTATTATGGTTCACGGTTTAGAATTGGAAAAGCCTTGAACCCAAGTTTGGAGGAAAAATACAGAAGCGAGAGTGTATATGACAAATTGGTCGACTACACCTCCGATGTTAAGGTTGCAGACTTGCTTTGGGTAACTTGGAAAGATTCCAGAAATATGCTTTTCCATTGGTTTCCTGACGAGAAAAGAGCAATCACCCTTGAAGAGGCCAAGATAAAGTTAGATGAAATTATTATTGCAGTTGAAGCAGCCATTAAAGGATGTAAAATTAATCTAACCAATTAATAAGTTTTTGGTGATTTTTAAATATGCCCAAGACAAAAAATATTTCAGAAGTTTCCATTCACTATGTTGTTGCCTATTTTGCCTATCTTTTTATAGGTTGGGGTTTTTACAGGCTGCTGTTCCAATTTCCTGAAGAAGTAGAGGAGGGAATAATAAAACCAATTGTTTGGTTACTTCCCCTGTTTGCCATTGTTTTTCAAAAAGAAAAACAAAATCTTGCCAGCTTGGGGATAACTTTCAAGAATTTGTTTCCATCTATTTATATGGCACTGGCACTGGGGGCTGTATTTGTAATTGAAGGCCTAATTATTAATTTTTTCAAATATGGGAATTTAAGCTTCAATGCCAACGTTGGGGATAAGCTGATTACTATTTCGCTGCTAATTTCATTTCTGACTGCCATTTCTGAAGAAATCTCCTTTAGAGGTTATATATTTGCCAGACTGGCAATGTTTTTTAATAATGAAATATTGGCTAATTTAATATCGACCTGTCTTTGGACTTTGATTCATGTTCCAATAACCATCTTTGTCCTCAAAACCGATATGCCCACAAGCATTGTATATTTGTCTTTGGTGTTTATATTTGGACTTGGTTCAAGCTTTATTTTTGCCAGGAGTAAAAATATCGCCTCCTCAGTCTTCTTGCATATTTTGTGGCAGTGGCCAATAATATTGTTTAGATAGTGTGAAAAAGGCTTCGCACCTACTTTGGGTTGACCTTAAGTGATATATTTAGTACTATTACTTTTGCCCCATGTACAAAAGAGTATTAGGATTGGTAACACCGTTAGCAATAGCTGGCCTAATTTTAGTTGTTTCTATATTCTCTTCATCACAGGTGGAATACGTTTTTGGACGATCTTCCACTCCAACCCCAATCTTTGGGGAAAAAGTTAATGTTGAATATCAACTTCCGTATGCGGGAAAGGTGGAACCAGACAGTGTTTTTTGGCCACTTAAAGCCTTAAGAGATAAGGTTTGGATTTTTGTAAGTGTTGATCCAATCAAAAAATCTGAGGTTTTACTTTTGTTGGCAAATAAGAGAATTATCTTTGCCAAGAATCTAATGGAAGAGGACAATTCTGAATTGTCAGTCTCAACTCTCACAAAGTCCGAGAAATATTTAGAGCAGGCAGTGGCTCAAGAGAAGATTGGCCGAGAAAAGGGCAGTACAAAGAGCTTGCTGCTGGAATTGGCATTGTCTACTTTGAAGCACAGACAACTATTAGAAGAGATTTTGGTCTCTGCTCCTGAAGACGCAAAACCCGTTATAGTAAAAACAATTGATACTAATAAAAGGATTCACAATGACATTAATGTCTCCCTCAACTCCCTTGGAATTGATGCTCCTGACAATCCATTTAATGATTAATTAGTTAAGTATTGTAGGGATTTTTTTACTCTAGCAAAGTGGTTCAAATAAAAAGTATCTTAAGTTTTGCGAGAATGACTTCTAATATTTCCTTAAAAACTGCGCTTAATGATAATTTGTCGAAGCTAATGTGTGCTTGTGGGCGTGCATTTTGACATAGTTTTTAGTAGTTGACGATGTCAGATGTAGTGTTGCATTATGTTTTCACACACTAATGATAGTGTTTTTACATTTCATATGTGAAATGTTAAATTTAAGAATATGAAATGTCCATTTTGTGCAAGTGATGAGAGCCAAGTACTCGAATCAAGAGTTGTCGAAGATGGACAACAAATTAGAAGAAGACGTGAATGTGTTAAGTGTAGTAAAAGATTTACGACTTACGAAGCCGTTAGGAACAATGCGCTTTGGGTGATCAAAAAAGATGGCAGACGGGAGTCTTTTGATCGAGAGAAATTGAAACGGGGGATTTTAAGGTCGATTCAAAAGCGGCCGGTATCGCTTGAGTATGTAGAAGAAATAGTAAGTGAAGTAGAGCGAGAACTGTTGAGGAAAGAACATGAAGAAGTTTCCTCAAAAGTTATTGGCAATGCAGTTTTGAAGAGGTTAAAAAAAGTTGATCGAGTAGCTTGGCTAAGATTCGCAAGCATTTATTTAGAGTTTGAAGACTTACGAGATTTTGAAAAGTTAATAAATAAGGCATCTTCTACGGAAGATACACTTAGTAATGAAGATAATTAAAAACATGCAAACATCACAATTAATAACTAAGACAGTCAAAACAAATAAAAAGAGCAACGGTCACCTTGACCCAAAAAAGGTTAATTGGGATCAACTGGCATATACTGAAATGGTAGATCTAGTGACGAAACTTGCCGGACCAAGACCCCAACTACCTGCTACCTTGCCAAGAAATGAATGGACTTCCCAAGCCGTCCGCGTGCTCCAAGAAAGATATTTCTTAAAAGATGAAAATGGAGAAGTATTGGAAGATACAGCTTCAATGTGTTGGCGGGTTGCTTGGGAATTGGCCAGAGCTGAAGTAAAGTACGGCAGAACTCGTGACCAAATAATTGACCAGGCCAAAGAATACTATAGCTTGATGATTAAGCGCTGGTTTTTGCCGAATTCACCAACTTTGATGAACGCTGGCAAAGGAAATGGACTTCAATATAGTGCTTGTTATGTTTTACCTATTGAGGACTCTCTTCCCGGAATTTTTGATGGTATTAAATATCAAGCGATTGTTCATCAAAGTGGTGGCGGAACTGGATTTTCTTTTTCAAGATTAAGACCTGCAGGGTCTCGCGTTAAATCAACTCGCGGAGTGGCTTCAGGACCGGTGTCGTTTATGAGGATCTACAATGAAGCAACTCAACAAATTAAACAAGGTGGCATGAGAAGAGGAGCTAATATGGGAATCTTGCGAGTGGATCACCCGGATGTTTTGGAGTTTATTCATGCCAAAGACGACGGAGTTGGAATTACTAACTTTAATATTTCAGTAACCGTTACTGATAAATTCATGGAAGCGCTGGCTAAAAACGAAGACTATGAACTTATTGCTCCTCACAACGGTGAAGTAGTTGGAAAGTTATCTGCCAAAATGGTGTGGGATGAAATTGCCAAGGGAGCCCACAAAACGGGTGATCCTGGGGTAATTTTCATTGATCGGATTAATCAAGGACCAGGAAATCCTATTAGAAAGCCAGGTTGGTTGGTTGAAAGTACTAACCCTTGTGTTACTGGTGACACTTTAGTTGAAACCGATACTGGACCAGTATCAATAGAGGAATTGGCAAAAATAGGGATGGCGAATATATTAGTAGATAAAAGATTAGGAGACAAAAAAGTTTACACTGCAACTAAGATTTTCGAAAATGGAACAAAAGAAGTATATAAATTAACCACCCGAAAAGGTTATGAAATAAAATTGACAAAAGACCATAGGCTAATGACCCCAAACGGGTGGGTAGAAGTCCAGAACTTAAAAGACGGTGATAGTCTTCTAATATCTGATAATGATGTTCAACAAGATAAGTTCTCTTCTTTAGATATAGTTGGAAATGAACTAGTTTATGATCTGACAGAACCCATTACCCACTCTTTCATTGCAAATAAATTTATTTCTCACAATTGTGGTGAGCAAGAATTATATCCATTTGATGCATGTAATCTCGGAAGTATCTTCTTAACGTATTATGTAAAAGACGGGGATGTGGACTGGGAAAAACTAAAATATACCATTCATACAACCGTGAGACTTCTCGACTCAGTCATTGAAATGAATCCATTTCCACTTCCACAGATTGCCGACACTGTGAAACAAATCAGAAGAATTGGTCTTGGTGTTGGTGGGTGGGCAGATATGCTTGTTCAATTAGGTATTCCTTATGACTCAGATCAAGCATTGGAATTGGCAGAGAAAGTAATGAAATTTATAAAAGAAGAAGGCCATAAAGCAAGTCAGAATCTTGGCAAAGAGAGAGGACCATTTCCACTTTACAAAGATAGCATTTATAAAAATAAACCAATGAGGAACTGTACGGTTACTACAATTGCCCCAACTGGGTCAATTGGAATTTTGGCTGGTGCTTCTGGAGGAGTTGAACCAAAATTTGCCATTGCATATCAACATATTGTTAAAAGTGAAAATAGAACTTTAACATTTGTTGATGAGCTGTTTGAACAAACTGCCAAAGAAAAGGGTTTCTGGAGTGAAGAACTGAAAAATAAACTCGCAGAACATGGAACAGTACATGGTATTGCCGAAGTGCCAGAGGATGTTAGAAGAGTTTGGGTCACAGCCCACGAGATTCATCCTGATTGGCACGTAAAGATGCAAGCTGCCTTTCAAAAATATACTGACAATTCAGTAAGTAAAACTATTAATATGCCTAATAGCGCAAGTGTTGAAGATATTCAAAGAGCATATATGTTGGCATGGAAAACTGGCTGTGATGGAATTACAGTATTCCGAGATGGCTGTAAAAATGAACAGGTTTTAAATGTTGGTACCAAAAGCGAAGACAAAAAGAAAGAGGCTGAGAAACTGGAAATGCTGGTGGAACCAATAAAGGAGCGACCACTGCGAGTGACTGGTGCAACTTACAGAGTAGATACACCTGTTGGGATAGCTTTTATTACCATTAATGAAGATGAAGATGGCCATCCGTTGGAATTGTTTGTCAATGTCGGTAAGGCTGGTAGTGACGTAACAGCAATGGCAGAAGCCTTGGGTAGAACTATTTCAACGTCACTAAGGTTCAGAGGCGGCTTGTCAGCAAAAGATAGAGCTGAAGAAATTGCCAGACAATTGGCAGGTATTGGAGGCAGAAGATCAGTAGGCTTTGGTCCAAATAAAATACTTTCTCTTCCAGATGCAATTGCCTATGCATTATCAATTCATTTTGGATTTTTAATTAATGGCTGGAACAAACAAAAAACTCCAGTTCAACAATTAGCAATTGATGGGACAAGTCAGCCAACAGATACGTTAATTGCCGCAAAACCTGCAAAGAAACTTGGTGATATTTGTCCAAAGTGTGGTGAAGCATCGTTCGTTTTTGAAGAAGGTTGCAAGAAATGTTACTCCTGTGGCCATTCTGAGTGCTGACAAATGTGATATATTTCTTCTAAAATATGTCTGTATATACAAAAACTGGAGATAAAGGAGAAACAGGGCTGGTAAGTTCTGATCCCAACAAACCCATTAGAATTTCAAAATCATCAGCGAAAATTGAGGTGATTGGGTCAATTGATGAGTTAAACAGTGTTTTAGGTATTTTAGTTTCAAATTCAGAGGATCAGGAGCTGTGTTTAATCTTAAAAGACATTCAAGCAAATCTATTTACAATTGGAGCTATCATTGCTGGATCTAAATTAGAATTTTCATCTGACAATACTAAACACCTGGAAAAACTACTGGATAAATGGGAGGGAAGCTTACCTGTATTAAAGAATTTTATTCTCCCTGGTGGTTCACAAGAAGCTGCTTGGAGCTTTTTTGCACGAGCCGTTACCAGACGAGCAGAGAGGAATTTGGTTGCATTATCTAAAAAAGAAAACATTAATCCAGAAATTTTGAAATACATCAACAGGCTTTCTGATCTTTTGTTTATTTTGGGAAGAAAAATAAACAACTCTCAAGGAGTTGGTGAGATTAAATGGGCTCCTCTCAAATCTCCCCAAAAATGATACAATTTATATATGCTTACTGAGAGAGAAAAGACTGGGAATGGCGCGCCTGATGCTATCCAAGAGGTGGCTACTGATATTAGTTTGCCTGCCAACTTAGAAAGAAGAGAAGGGGTACAGTCTATCCCGTCTAATTTTACAGCTCAAGTTCATCAAGGTAACCAGCCTCTAATTACAAACCAAAATACTCCAGTAACGGTGACTATCCCTGCAGATCAAGCAACACTTGTTCAGAATGTTAAAAAGGGCAATATTGTTGACGCTGCAACCTGGTTTTTTGCTTTTTGGCTTAGAGCTTTGAAGAAAGCAATTCATATGGGAGCCAATATTGTTGTCAAGCCAACAAATCAATAAAGACAAAATGTATCAAGACTCAGCGATAACTAACATCAATATAGTGCCAATTTTAATTGGCCTTATTTTGTTGGGTTTTTTGGCTGTTGTCTTGGCACTCCTTGGCTATATTGGTTTTGTGTTTTTTAAACACAGACAAAGAGAAGATAGATCTATTGATTCTGTTCTGCTTCAAGTCGCAGTCCAGCGCTCCAATGAAATAAAAATTGATGCCATGGAGCAAATATTTTCTGTTCTGTCTTCATTTAAAAAAGGAGGGTGGAAACAAAAATTTGATATCCAACCAACTATTTCATTTGAACTGGTGGCTCAAAAAGAAGACATCAGGTTTTATGTTTGGGTACCGAAAAAATATCAAGATCTAATTGAGAAAACCATCCATGGAGCATACCCCGATGCCATGATTTTAGTTGTTCCTGAATACAACATTTTTACAGAAGAAGGGAAAGTTGCTTATAAATCACTTCAGTTAAAGAAAGATAACCTTTATCCAATAAGACTTTACAAAGATATGCCTATTGACCCCCTGTCTGCAATTACTTCAGCACTGGCTAAAATGGGAGACAATGAAGCAGCAGCAATCCAAATTGTTTTGTCCCCCACAGACATTCCTTGGCAAAAAAATGGCAGAGATTATATCTCCAGTACTAAAAAGAGTGAGTCTGATCCTGAGAAAGCTAAATTTTCAACTCCTGCCAAATCTTTGGAATCAGTTGAAAATAAGATTGCCAAACCAGGTTTTGAAACTTCAATTCGGATTGTTGTTGTTTCCAATAGTGAAGATGTTGCTAAGGCACATCTAACAAATATTTCTGCTTCTTTTGAGCAATTCAATGGGGAATTGAATGGCTTAGGTGGCAGGACAGTTAAGAATAAGGGCGCGTTTATTGAAGATTTCCTATACAGATATCAGCCAATGTTTCATTTGAATAAAAATAGGCCTTCTGTTTTAAATATTGAAGAACTGTCAACTATTTTTCATTTTCCAAATAAGCAAATAACCACCCCGCACATTTTTTGGTTGAATGCCAAAAGTGCTCCTGCACCTGCTGAAATACCCAATGAAGGGTTATTCCTAGGAAGAAGTGATTATCGAGGTATCTCTCGCCCGGTGTATATTTCTGAGGCAGACCGTTTGCGCCATATGTACATTATCGGTAAAACAGGAACTGGTAAAACTAACCTTTTAATAGACATGATGATGCAGGACATTAGAGCAGGGAAAGGCTTGTGCTTTATTGATCCACATGGAGATGCTGCTGAGCAAATGCTAGAAATGATTCCACCAGACAGAGCTGAAGACGTTATTTATTTTGACCCTTCAGATACGGAAAGACCAATTGCCATGAATTTATTGGAAGCGAAGACTGAAGATCAGAAACACTTTGTGGCAACTTCGATTATTAATCTTATGTACAAGCTGTTTGACCCTTATAAAACTGGTATTGTTGGTCCTAGATTTGAACACGGAGTTAGAAATGCAATTCTAACTGCCTTAGCAATTCCCGGAAGTACCTTTATTGAGGTTATGAAACTTCTACAAAATCCCGGTGGTCCATATTTACAGAAGTATCTAGACGCCTTAGATGACATGATGGTCAAAGAATATTGGACAGAGCAGATTGCTCATACTTCAGAATTCCACAAATCAGAAACACTTGATTACACAGTTTCTAAGTTTGGAAGATTTGTTACCAACAAAATGGTTCGAAATATCATAGGCCAGACTCAATCATCTTTTGACTTTAGACAAGTAATGGATGACGGAAAGATTTTAATTGTTAATCTTGGTAAGGGAAAGTTGGGAGAGGAGAATTCAAACTTTTTGGGACTTTTGCTTGTACCAAGAATATTAATGGCTGCCATGAGTAGACAAGATATCCCTGAAGAACAAAGACGCGATTTCTATTTGTATGTAGATGAGTTCCAAAACTTTGCTACGCCTGATTTTGCGGTCATTCTTTCAGAAGCAAGAAAGTATAGACTTGCTCTAACTGTTGCCAATCAGTTTGTTGGCCAAATTGAAGAGGAAGTTAAAAACGCAATTTTTGGTAATGTGGGCACAATCATGAGCTATCGTGTTGGCGTAACTGATGCAAATTATTTGGCTCACGAATTTGCACCGGTATTTTCTGAAGATGACTTGTTAAATATCGAAAAATACCATGTGTACATTAAGACTATTGTTAGAAATGAGCCGGTTCCACCATTCTCAATGGATGTAACCAAAGACTTAGAAGCTGAGAAGAAGTTGAGAAATCCAAGGGTGGCAGAAATAATCAGAGAAATGAGCAGATTAAAATATGGAAGAGATGCAAGACTGGTGGATGCTGAAATCTCCAGAAGAAGTGGATATTAAAAACAAAAAGAGTATACTTGCTTTTGCCATGACTGCAGAGTTTAAATGTGGAAGGTGTTTCCGGCAAATGCAGGAAGACTCCAATGGTGCATTTTACAAATGTACAGGTGGAAGGTGGTTTTTGAGGCACCCACTATATATGCTGAGTAAGCGGTTGGCTCAAGCTGAAAATGGTAAATTGGAACGTGGTGAGACTCCTGTTTATTTTACTCCTGGTTTTTCTAAAGAAACCAAATGATCTGATATAATAACCTGTATTGAACGGGCCTGTCATTCAACGGTTAGGACGGGTTTCTTATAGCAAATTGTGGACTTGGGTCATTCGTTCAGTGGCTAGGACGGGACTCTTATAAAGTCCAGATGATGGTTCGATTCCATCATGACCCACAATTTGATATATCTCGCAAAGCGAGTTATAAAGACCAAACGATAGTTCGACTCTTTTCAGGCCCACAAGCCATTTTAACTTGTAGAGATGAGGATTCCTTCTTCGTCTATTACAATTTTTATTTTATCGTTTGAGAGTGGAGTATAACCTTCAACTTCGATACCGGCACCAGTAATGTGACTGTTTTCTAGCACATGTTCGTTGTGAGGCGGATATTGAGAAACAATCTTAATGTTTGGATCATTGGGATCAACTTTTAAAACATGTAATTGCCTTGATAATCTTCTTTGTCTGAATTCATTGAGGTATTGTTTTTGACTTACAACCATACAAAGTCGGCTTTTTTCATTTATGTCAATAAATAATCCACCTGCCGCACCACTTTCCAGATTTGTTCTAAAGGGGTGATATTCAACCTTTTGTCCGCCAGTGTCCAAGTTAAATGCGATACGTTGGAAACTCCCACCGGCTAAGTCGACAAAAAATGAAACACTTTGGGAACCATCTAGATTATTTTCAACAATAGGAACTTCCCCAACCATCAAAACGAATCCAGCTTCTGCAATTTTAGCTAATGATAAATCAGACATCTAAAGCTCCTCTAATTTTTGTTTTTTACCTGCGTCTGTAATTACTGCAAGTTCTAAGTATCTCTCGGTTGTTGATAGTCTTTTATGGCCCACTGCCTGACAAATGGTAACTAGATCCACTCCTCTTTTAAGGTTTTCCACAATGAAAGTAGTTCTTAAATCATTTACTGAGTACTGTGGAATTTCTGCTTTTTGCATATATCTGTCGATTGCGGCTCGAATGTTTCTAACGGCCAATGGTTTTCCGTTTTTACTTACAAACACATATGGAGAGTCAGTATTTGGGCGTAGGGAAAGATAATTATTGAGAGCACTTTTGGCCGGGCCATTAAAAGGAATGGTTCTTTCAGGTTGGGTGGCATATTTCTCAATGGTTACGGAATCTGTCTTTATATTTTCGTTTTTAAGCCCTGCCACTTCTGAAATTCGCATACCAGTTTGCAGTATAAGTTCTACAATTGCAGCAATTCGATTGTCTGTTTTTACTACATCTCGTAAAGCTCGGTACTCCAGGGGAGATAAAAACTTTGGTGCTGAAGAATCAATTTGAGGGTGAGTTACATCCTTTGAAGGATCAAAGTTTGCCAATCCCTCAGATGTAAGCCACCTGAAAAATGTTTTTACGGCATTTAATTTTCTGGATGCTGATTTAGGGGTGTATTTTTGATTCAAAAGGGCATCACGGAAAGATTCAATGTCATCGTGGCGAATGTCATCTCCTAAAACTTTATTTCTTTTTTGTAAAAATTCTATAAGCTGTTCAAGATCTGCTCGGTAGGCTAGAATGGTTGAAGGAGATCGGCCTTTATCGTCTAAATCTTGAATGAATTTTGGAAGCAATATTTTTAAAGGTTCTTGCATAATCTTTAGATCATATGATATCACAAAATTGAGGTTAATCAATATTACTACAGGATGAAATGAAACAAAAACAAACAAAGAAAATACGCCTGAATTTAGACTTTTTTTATCAATTGGCAGCGGTAATTGTTGGAATTTTACTCAGTGTTACATTAGTGCGTAATGTACTTATAATTGCATCAGCTAATAAAAAAATACAAAAGACTAAAAACGAAATACTGGAACTTGAACAAAAGAATGAGATTTTAAAAAAACAAATAGAAATTGCTCAAACTGCTGAATTTAAAGAGAAACAAGCAAGAGATAAATTGGGATTTGTAAAGGAAGGAGAAGTGGTGATAGTTCTTCCAGATGAGCA
>ERZ1292625.4095-Hain-H41-01um-R1-4095-length-11158-cov-10_pt1 | contig 11158 bp, 7 predicted proteins | sample MGYA00564400_ERZ1292625 | MGnify/ENA primary metagenome ERZ1292625 (study PRJEB36523, sample SAMEA6512639) | groundwater metagenome | collected 2019-01-08 | study: AquaDiva: Metagenomics assemblies of 32 groundwater samples
CGCGCAAGGCAAACCACCTGATCACTTCAAAATTAATCGCTTCAGAAATATAACGCATCATTCTTGTTCGTTGATAAGTAATGTCAGTCGATATTCCAATTAGAACATTACCAAAGCAGATGTCTGAGCAAATAGAGTTGTAATAACCGCGCTCACTCTATATAACTTGTGCAGCCGCTTTAGCCCCCATCACATCCGCCTCATGCTCCAGCCCCTTATCATCGTTGATCGGAACCCCATCTTTCATCTGCATCGTAGGCCGCACCCTGCCCTGTGCTTGCTGCACCACATGCCAAGCTTCGTGCGGCACATGCTGTTCCTGTCCCGGTGCAACGTGGATGTCGGTTCCCTGCGCATAAGCCAAGGCATTGAGTTGCGCAGGTTGGGATGAGTTGTAATGGACTCGGACAGAATCCATGGATATCCCTGAGAGATGCTCAATGCCGGACTTGAGGTTATCCGGCAGCCCGGTATTATTGGGCTTGGCAACAGACTGCTGCTCCAGTTGCGCCGGAGACTCCGCAACAAATTTTCCTTGCAGCGGTTCTTCCTCTTCAACACGTTGCAGCGGAGTAAATTTACCTTGCAGTGGCTCTTCTTCCTCGACGCGCTGGATAGATTCGCCGGAAATACCGGATAACATTTTGCGCTGCGCCAGCATGCGTGGGCTATTATGGATTTGTTGACTGATTACCCGTTGGGCAATGGCTTGCGGGGAACTCGCTATGGCAGCCATTAATTGGCGCTGCATCGCAGTGGATTCACGATTATCCGCAAAGGCCTGACTGACGGGCGATGTTCTGCCTGCAGGGTCATGCGAATAACGCGTTTGTTGCCGCACTGATTCAATCGGTAATGATCGCTTCATACTAACCTCTCCTGTATTTTAGCTGCAACAACCACCTTGCTATTCATTCCAACAGTTACCACAAATAAACCCCGCCATTATGTCCATGCTTGGCATGCACCGTCATATCAACCAACACCATTTGATATTGTGTAGGTAAATGGTGCCATGTCCATTTACCTTTCCTTAAATTGGTTGTCGCTGAAGCTTTCTTACCAAACTGTTTTGCATATAAATAATCCCCAAGAGCAAAGTGCTGTGGGCGATTTTTTTTGTCGATCGTTTTACCCGCAGTGCTCAAATTAACCAATGAGCCGCCGTAAACCGGATTACTCCAGGTACCCTTTTGGGTTGGACTGGTGAAGTCGATACTACCCTTGGCATCAGTTGTGTAAGCAACTTTCTTAAAGTCGCCGAAGTTATGAGTGCTATAGTCCTTGGGGCCGGAAACTGTATTGCCTTTGCGCGCCATTTGCACGATACCTAAGTTGGTTTTCAAGTAATCATCAATGGCTGTCGGATTGTCATATTCATTTAGATCACCATGGTCGACCACATTTATCCCAACTTCATCAGAATCATCAAAAACATCCTTCTTTTTCCCCGAATAACCGCTAAACACATCAGTGTCCAGATTGTATTTGCTTTTTTCAACGATACGATTCAGGATTTCCTTGATTACATCATCACCATAGCCTTTTGACTTAAGAAAATTTCCAACGCTGTAATATTCTTCCTCGGAACCGATCTTCGTATCATTAACAATTTTCCACATGGAGCGCGTCAGTACGGTAAATTGCATGACCTTTGCATTTGATGCGGCGCTTGAGCGCGTAGAAAGCGCCTTCAGTTGCATGGTTTGTTGGCTGGTATTCATCGATATGCCGGAACGAGATTTAATACCGGATTTAAGGTTATCCGGCAAGCCGGTGTTATTGGATTTGGTAAAGGATTGTTGTTTCAGTTGCGCTGGAGATTTCGTAGCAAACTTTCCTTGCAACGATTCTTCCTCAACGCGTTGCACGGACTCACCGGAAATACCGGATAATATTTTGCGCTGTGCCAGTACTCGTGGACTACTATGTATTCGTTGACTGATCAACCTCTGCATGATGGCTTGCGGAGAATTTGCCATAGCAACCATTAATTGCCGCTGGATTGCCGTCGATTCACGATTATCTGCAAAGGCTTGTCTGACAGGTGATGTTCTGCCTACTGGGTCGCACGAATAACGCGTTTGATGTTGCTCTGACTCGATCGACGATGATTGTTTCATACTAACCCTCGCTCCGTTATATTTTGGCCACAATAACTATTTGGTTTATTGATTTTGTCAAATAAAGTTTGACCTAAAACCGGAATCAGCTTATTGCTTAATCAAGTGTAGAATAACTGATTATCGTTTGGGATAAATTGTTTCTGGTGGATGTCCAGCAAATACGACAGCGATTCCTTTTGCATTTCCTAGCCATTTCCCAGGTTTCCAGTTATCCCGATGCCTTATCGTTTCTCCATTGGGTTTATATGAAAAGGTACTATCATAGGCTGCTTCGATGGTTTCAGTAACTTTGTCTTCATTCCAGCCCGCAGGAAACATGTCGCTATATTTGTAAGCATCATTGCGAGGACTCCAGTTCTCACCAAACTTTGCTTTTACTTTAGCCCCGTAAGGTTGTGAATCTTTAACATACCCCACAGTTTCTTCAGAATACCGCAATTTACCATTACCTGGTTTCTTCCTAGCTGCAGAATGCAATCCAGACAGATTATTTCCTTTCTCCTCTCCATCAAATATATGAGTCTCAATATCACCGGGCATCTCCCATTCCTGCTTTACAGATTTTCTTTGTACAATAGCATTCGACATAAGATGATGCTGTTTTCTCAACGCAACCATACCAAGACTATTATGAAACAATTCCACCATGCTACGTTGAGCAATCATCTGGGGACTAGAGCGGATGGTATCCATTAACTTTCGTTGTGTAATTATTTCCGGGCGATTATCCGCAAAGTTTTTCATATTATTCACACGAAACAGATTGCCTGCAGCAACATGAAATTGTCGTGTTTGTGTTTGCTCTGAATCGTTCGGTAATGATCGCTTCATACTAGCCTCCATTATGTTTTGGCAATGCTGACTAATTGTTAGGTTTGACAAATAAATACACTAAAATCTTCGCGTTGCTAGCAAGGTACTAATAGACCATACAGAGAACTCAGGAGATAGAGTGCAATTAATACCATTATCAATATCAAGATGCATTATTGCAAGATTGACCCTTTGCACACGTACTTTGTGCTATGGTCCCACTTTTTGCACCCCCATCTCCCTTTAGGATCGGATGCTACTGCATCTGCGTCAGAATCCAAGCCACTTCAACGCCCAATTCACAGGTGGAATTTTCTTGGCGACCTTTATCGGTAGTAATGCCGTCCCCACTGCTACATCAAAAGGTATTTTTACGGCATTTATACCAATCTCGGCGGTAGTTGACAGGAAGTTTTCCAAACGAGTGGGTATTGCTGCAGTTCCTGCACCTGGCGCAACAACGGGAGCAGCAGGTCCGGCAATATTTATCAAATCTCCTCCATTAATTAAGACACCTCCTCCTGCGGGCGGCGGTACTAAATTATTTGTGAACCATGCCCGGGCTACAGGATCCCTTAAATTTTGCCCCCATGTTACCGGTTGCCCCCTGAAATAAGCCTGATAACTCTCGGCAAACCATTCTCCCGGGTTTTGGAACTGGTAGTTCGAATTACGAACGGCATATTTTGCATGAATGTAACTCACCCAGTTATTATGCTGAGTATCACGATGGTAAGCCCTGCCCCCGACATTTGTGGCGCCTCCATTTTCCCATGGCCTGCTCAATCCAATCCGAATAACGTTTTCAGCAAAATCGACCAACCTGGTTCCACCTGGGTTGGTACCTTCGAATGTAGCAATTGCTGCTGCTCTATAGCCTGGACTAAGTTCCTGTTTTCTTCTGTTTTGAACCGCATTTAACATACTGGTGTATCCGGCCCCCGTATGTGGATTAAACGCCAGATTGAGATTGGCTAAAGCCCCACCATTGATCCCCACAGCATTGAGAATTTCCAGAACCATATTGGCTTCATTCATGCCATTTACGACGTCCCACCCCCCGCAAGCAGGGTCCTGATAATGATTATTCGCATACCACCCAATAGCATCATCTACTGAATGGCCGGTTTCATGGCGAATAATCCATTGAACAAAACTTTCAGTAGATAATCCCTGGCGAATTTTATCCCCTGTAGTTCCTGAAGAAGTGACATTGTGAGTCATAAACCGGATTGGTGCACCCAAAGCCTCTTTGAAAAAATCCATGCCGGAAATATTTCCTCCCTGGTACTCATTCCATTGATCAGACATATTTTGAACTTCCGAAATTAATGTGGTTGCCATATCTCCAAATGGCCATCTGTCCACTTGCAAGTAGAACCAGGAATTAACATCTCCCGGAACGACGAGGTTTAAAGAATGGTTATTCGGATCATAAAATGAGGCCATTCCGGCCCCATTCGCTCCCATTGATTCCCGGAGGACAACGCGCGCAAGAGAAGCATTACCTTTAATATGTGCAGTCGGCAAATTGTCGAATACCGTTTGAATGAGACCTAGCATCCGTTGATCCAGATGCCTTTCTCCTGCAACTGTTTGCAATGCATTGTTCGGATCCTGATCTGCACCAATCAGAGTATTGTGCGTACCAGGCGTTAACGGATTGTTAAGATGTGCTTCCAGCCCTTGTTCATTGCCATGCGCGACCGCATCCCAGGGTACTTTTTGGACCGTAGATGAGACTTGGCTAATGTGTGGCTTGTCAGCAAGCTGGATTGGATAATTCAAACTCAACTTTCCTGAAACATCACCTTTCTTTGCTCGCGCGCCCATCACATCTGCCTCATGCTCCAGTCCCTTATCATCATTGACCGGAGCGCCATCCTTCATTTGTATCGTTGGCTGCACCCTTCTTTGTGCCTGCTGCACCACATGCCAGGTCTCATGCGGCAAATGCTGTTCCTGTCCCGGTGCAACGTGAATATCGGTAGCTTGCGCATAGGCCAATGCGTTGAGTTGCGCAGGTTGGGATGAGTTGTAGTGAACTCGGACAGAATCCATGGATATCCCTGAGAGATGCTCAATGCCGGACTTGAGGTTATCCGGCAGCCCGGTATTATTGGGCTTGGCAACAAACTGCTGTTCCAATTGCGCCGGAGATTCCGCAGCAAATTTTCCTTGCAGTGGTTCCTCCTCTTCAACACGTTGGGCAGTTGCAAATTTACATTGAAGAGACTTTTCTTCCCCGGCTCGTTGTATCGCTCCAAACTTCCCCTGCAGCAATTCGTACTCCGTCCCGGCGTGCATGTGAGGGGCTGGAGATTTCATGTATCGCGGCTCTGTTCTTTGCGCAACCATGCGAGAGCTATTACGAAACACCGCCACCATCTTGCGTTGGGCAATCATCCTGGGACTGGAACGGATGGCATCCATTAACTGTCGTTGCGCAATCATTTCTGGGCGGTTATCCACAAAGCTTTTCGACTCGCCTGCATGAACCACGTCAGCAACAGATGGAGACTGACGCGCTTGTACTTGTTCCGATCCAGCCGGCACGGATTGTTTCATGCTACCCTCGTTTATTGGATATTACTTCCTGTTTCACATCAATAACTATCCATTAGCACCATTTCGATACATAAACACCGTAAAGTCATCTTCCAGATATCCATTCACGCACACAACACGTGGAGACAGTGCGCGGCAAAGCGCCAGGATCTCGTCGCGATCATGACCGATCAATAAATCATGCTGCGGGAAAATGCTTTTATCCAGCATGTTAAAAGCCAATGCGATTCGTGCACTGTTATAAAGTTTGCAGATCATGTCCGTATAAAAGCGATCATTCTTACACCGGTAACCCAATGCACCACTGGCAATAACCACATCGACTTGCGGCAATTCTACGGTACTGAAATCAGTTTGATAAAAAACAGTGCGCAAATCGCCGTCATAGCGTATTCTGGCTTTCGTAATGAATTCAGGCATCTGATCAATGCCGATGTAATCAAAGTTTGAGTAATGCAAATCCAGGAAGGCCTTTAAATCACCATAACCACAACCGATATCCAATATGCTCACACCATTCAGGTCACCGACTTTAGCTAATACTTCATAACGCGCCAGTTGGCTGGTTACACTACGCCATCCTAATGATTCAACACTACCGTATCGGCATTCTGCAATGCGGTGACGATGGTAGTGCATTACCGTTGCCTTCTCAATCAGATCCATTCAGGTTGTCTCTACTATTCGTATCATAGATGTTAATCATAGAATTAGCAGCTAATCTGATCCTTCCTGAGAGATCTGTATTCTGGGCCGTGAAGGTTTTTTCATATGTTTCCTCCGCCTCTGATAAACAATAATACTGATCGCAACACCACTAAAAAGAACAATGATTAACGGCAAATTTCCTTCCGAAATTGGCTCCAGCACAGGGTCGAAGGTTAACAACAGCAATGCAGCAATCAAAGTGGGTATGACTATAACAAACAGGTAAAGGATATAAAGATTCTTGATCCTGCTATGGATGCGGCAGGAATAAAAATAGAGACACGTAAATAACAGGCATAAAACGGTGAGCATGCCCATTACAATTCGAAAATAAGCGCGATTCTCACAAACGAACTGATTAATGAATGAATCCGGCTGACCCTGCCAAGTCGTATCCTGAAAATATCTTATGAGGCAACCGGTCACAGATCTCATTTCCTCACATCGGGGCGGCATTTCTTCTGTGATTGCCGGCTCGTTTACTACCAGGGGCCAGAATCCGATTCCACCAAAATCGCGCTTAATATACACCACGTCGTCTTCAAGCTGTTTCCAGTTTCTGCCATCAAACTCTATCACTGGAATAATGTTCTTCAATAATAAATCACGCTCAATCCCATGCAATTCACCATTTTCCACATCCCTCCTCAGTTTCTTTTTGGAATCGGTTGTGGGTTCTTCGATGAGTACCAGAATCCTGGATTTCAAATCATCACGCGAATAATTCATATCCAATGTCTGAGCGCTGTTGGAGAATCCTGTGTTATCAATCCTTTCAAGCAAATTGGAATAACGATAGATGCCGGTTCCTATTGCAGATTGCAGCACCATAATATTTGTAAAATAATCATCCCCTCTAGCATTGAGCTTGTTTTGCAAGCCTTCAAAAAACCGGTTGAATATTTCAATAGATTCCGAATCATCGGGATAACCATTAAAATAAAGCGTTACGCCATCTCCACGAGTCGGCGGAGGTAAAGCGCCCAGGGTCATGTTTTGCTTGATGTTCGAGAAACTATTGGTTATCTGACTGGTTAACAAACTGACAATATTTTCTGTCAACGTTTCAAAAACAGCTACCCGCGATGGATAGGTCAGTTTTCTCCACTGATCCCAGTAGGATTTGTCATTATGAATCACCCAGTCCACTTTACTGTTATGTTTGCGGGCTATTTGAATAAACCCGTTTTGGAGATCCTTATCCGAATCATTCGCCGACAAAATTGTCGGGGCATTATGCGCATTGTTAGTTTGTTTGATGATCCCTTTTTCATCAAATGAAAGCCCATAATAAGCAACTCGGGACAATACGCTAAAATTGACCGCTTGCACTTCCCCATTAGCCAGCCAGAACGGATAAAACCCATATACAGTTCCTGACAGATTATCGAGTACACAGCCGCATCCATCACCGTTCCATTGTATGGATTTCTTGGCACTGTACGCGGGTGTCTTCTTATAGAGCAACGCTATGGAAGGTTGTATCACATACTCGTAAAGACCCGCCACAAACTGGTCAATCTGTTCCAGATCCTTAACATTGCAAGCATCTTTCTGGCGTAAGCGTAGTGAATCAATCTGATTTAATTGATGCGAGAAATCTCTCATGCCCTGATATGGACCGGTACGCAAATCTTCAATTAATTTTTTAAAATCCTCATCACTGATTTTTAAACGGGATAAATATTTATTCTCATTACTTCTATCCTGGCAGGCGCCGATACCAGCGTAAATTTTGGATTTTATGGCCTTATCAAACAGATCCTTATCGGGATAGCTCACTCCACTGATTGTTTTATCTAACAATGTTGTGATAACACTATTGAGAGAAGTAAACAGCGGATCGCCCATGAGAATATCCAGAAAGCTTTGACTAATCATTGGGTCTGCATATCGATAATATTGCTGGATTACCGGCAGCAATTTATCAATCAACTCAGGATAGTCCTTAAGTGCTTCAGTCACCGCGTCTTTAAGCACAGATACATTTTCAAATTGTTTATTGACCAATTTTGACAATTGCTCATAGATCTGTTCCTTACCTTGCAATATTTTTAAATCTTCTGCCGTCAACTGGTAATAATGGGTGATTAATTCATGACTACCGGTTCGTACAGGGGCTGACGATGGATCAACAACCCGCAAATAAAGATCCACAAGTTCTAGTAACGCCTGATCAGAACCATTTCGTCGCACCGTGTAGTAGTAGCTTTTTTGCAATTCAGGTTGTTTATCGTTCCAATGGGCAAAATCGGTACTGATTAATACTTTCGCCTCTTCTGGAAACATAGGAGTGAAAGATGCAATCTGCTCCAGGCGGACTTTTACTTCATTAATGTAGTTACCTATCGGCTCTATCTTGAAATCAAAGATAAAACGTTGTAACCAGAAGAGCGTGACCGGACCCATAAGGCCATCGGTTAATGGATGTTGCTTTAGCGCAACGTCTCTATTCCAGTCTTGATCATCTCGATAAATAGTGGAAAGATTCTGCTGTATCCGATTAACAGTGGGCTTGTCTAATTGTTTGAATTTATCTTGATTAATCAGGCGGTCATAATACGCATCCATTGCGGATGCAACAGTGATGCAGCTATTACATAGAATGAATACTATCGAAAAAAAGAAAAGTTTTTTCATAACCTGCTCACAATGTCCGCCCTTCTTTTAACAGTTCTTTTATGACACCCTTAATAAGGTCATCTTGAAAGATTTCATTGCGTTTCATACGTACCGCCTGAATGGCGCCATATCGTACGGCATTGGTAATAGCGCCGCCTGAAAGCTCATAATTTTCTGCCAGCTTTACTAAATCGACATCTTTGGATAGCAACTTGTTATTAACAAACATCCCTTGCCACAACTTCAACCGTTGATCTGCATCGGGCATCGCAAAGTGTACAGCGGTTTGGAAACGCCGTGCAAAAGCTTCATCAATATTAGCTTTCAAATTTGTTGCCAGAATAACTACGCCCGGATAGTCTTCGACACGTTGTAATAAATAGGATACTTCCTGATTGGCATAACGATCATTCGAACTGCTTGTTTGTGTTCTTTTACCGAATAATGCATCGGCTTCGTCAAAAAAAAGAATCCAGTTCTTATTCACTGCCTGATCAAACACATTGGCAAGATTCTTTTCTGTCTCACCGATATACTTGGATACAACCATCGACAAATCAATACGATAAACATCAATTCCAACGGTTGATCCAATTAATGTCGCAGTCAGCGTTTTTCCTGTCCCTGGTGGTCCATAAAATAAGGCGCGATACCCAGGTTTAATGTTTCTACCCAGATTCCACTGTTGTAAGATCTTTTGCGAGTGCTGTAACCAGGTGTTGATATTTTCAATTTCATCCATCACTTCTGGATTAAGGACTAGATCATTCCAGTTTAATGTTGTCGTAATTAATTTGGCTGGGAAATTAATACCATAATCAGGCTTATCACAAGCCCCTGTGGTTAATCGATTGAGATATTCCGCTGTCATCATCAACATGGCGCTTAAAAAAGGTTCACCGCTCGCATTATGTTCAATCTTGATAATTTGCAGTCTGGACAAATAATGATCAGTCTGAAACAGGCGAATCACCTCAAAACGCTTTGCGAGATTTTCCCCTGCCAAAATAAAAACAGCCGTTTCACAAGTGGGCAAAAACCCGCTATGGCCTTTTCCCTTCCACCCGCCGAATTCGGTAAATCCGCGTGCAGTATCCTGATTATTGAGAAGAAAAGTATCAAGCACATGAGGTTGAATGTGCGGCAGCAGCGCCAATATGATCACTATGCGTTCATCAAAACCCATATCGTGATCCCGCACAAGCCGCGCATATTCCGATTGTTCGGAAAAAATATCCGGTGGAGATATTCTATGAATATCTTCAATGGCGGTTTCTCTCCGGAAATAAATATCACAGCGTGCCGCCAGCACCTCCTTGAACCAGGCTATTTCCTTTCCCAGAGTCGCTGCGTTAGCATTAGCTTCCGTCATAAGCTGTAATCATCCCAATATGAAAACAAGATGCATAAAGAGTTAACGCCAAGTCACATGTATAGCCCGATCCATCCAGGTATGTTTGATGACAGAGAAACTCCAGGGCAATCCATCCAGTAACATATCAAAGGTTCCGGGTTCAATCGTTAAATACCACATACCGTCATCTTTCAAATGCAATTTTCCTTTGCGTTGCAAAAATGTCTCTCTCAAACCATTGATCGAAGTATTGCCAATTGTTTTCCAGTTTTGGATCATGCCACGTATCAGATCTTCAATTGTTTTCTGCTCATGCTCACTGATGTCAATCTCCCTACAGATGGGAATGCCGGTTGATAAGCCGCATAAAATCTTGTTCAGTATCAGCTGGTATTCAGGCGACTGTGTTTGTTCATTCACCATATACTGTAGCAAATGAACCGCCCGTTCAGCTGCCCGGCGATCAACAAATGCACCATCATCTTCAACCAGTTTCAGCATAGTGAAAAGGCGCGGCAGATAAGGCGCAGCCAATACCTGTCCTGCATTATTGATATAAATCTCTTCGGATACATTCGTGGATTGCATCTGATCCAACAGCCCATCAAGATCAATAAAAGATAATTCTTCCATTTTTTCTGCCAGCCTGGCTGAACCCACATCGTCTCTTGCTATCCGGTCCAATTCCGGCGCGCTTGCAATGAGTGTGTGCAATAGCGTGTGGATTGTGCCATAGGTTGCACTTTGATCCAGCGCTTCATACCAGGCTTGTAGTGTCCTTGGCAAGTCCGCTTCAGCGGATACTCCCTGCGCCAGCGCACGGATATACGCTGCAGGGTCAAGGGTACGGATATACGCTGCAGGGTCAAGGGTACGGTCAGCTTGCGCCAGCAGGTGGATCAGGCTGGCCGTCCATAGCCGTTGTTCCCAGTGTGCCCGCGTGCCGCGCCGCAGGGTGTCAGGCTGC
>ERZ1292625.4096-Hain-H41-01um-R1-4096-length-11157-cov-39_pt1 | contig 11157 bp, 10 predicted proteins | sample MGYA00564400_ERZ1292625 | MGnify/ENA primary metagenome ERZ1292625 (study PRJEB36523, sample SAMEA6512639) | groundwater metagenome | collected 2019-01-08 | study: AquaDiva: Metagenomics assemblies of 32 groundwater samples
CGGACAGGTGATCGAGCAAAAACAGTTGTGGGAGTTTTATTGACCCGCCAGCGCCTGGCGCACCAAACGGCGGATGGCTTCGGGGCGGGACGGGGTGTCGGGTTGATCGGCGATCCATGCGTCGAGATCGGCCAGTTCTGGCGGTTGGAGGCGGACTTGAATGGGGTGTCCGACACCTGTTGGCTTCGGGCCACGTTTCCGTGGTTGCAAAGTTTCTTGACATGCCATAGAATTCTGATACCAGACAAAGCAATCGGCGGCAAGGCAGCAACCTTGCCACCGATCTAATCGCAACCATGGAGATAGCCATGACCACGCCTGATATGACCTGTAGCACCACCGCGCCGCTGGCGACACCCGATAAATTGGCCGAAATTATCGCGCTGCCGATTCGCACGATGACCGAATTTGCGGTCAAGGTGGCTTTGTTAATCACCCACGCGGCGGACGCTCTGCCCGGCATGGCGGGTTACACCGTCGCTGATCTGATCGGTTGGGATGCCGAGCGGGTCGCAGTGCGGGAATGTGTGTCATGAGCGCCGCCGCGATGAAGGCATTTGGTTTCGAGGACAATCTGGTCCGCGTCATCGATGTTGACGATGCGCCATGGTTTGTCGCACAGGACGTGTGCGCCTGTTTAGAGATCGCCAATAGCAGCGATGCAGTCGCTTCGTTGGATGAGGATGAAAAGGGGGTCGCTACTACCGACACCCTTGGTGGAATGCAGCAAGTCCGTATCATTTCAGAGTCCGGCGTCTATGCCCTGATCTTTCGCAGCCGCAAAACAGCGGCGGTGCGATTTCGCAAATGGGTGACGGCGGAGGTGCTGCCAACATTGCGCCGAACGGGGCGTTATGTCACACCCGCCAACGACGGCGCTGACCGCGATATGCGCAATGAAATGGATGAACGCGGGTGGATGACCAGTCTGGCGATTGTGCGCGAGGCGCGGCAATTGTTCGGACGTCCGCGCGCGCGGTTGGTTTGGGCACAGTTGGGCCTGCCCGACGGGCGGGAGGCCAACGCCGCCACCGCCCCGCCGACCCGCGTGTCAGGAACGTCGGCGGCGGTGCGCGATTGGTTGGCCAATTGCACCCGCCGTGGGGCGGGAAATTGGGTTGCGGCGGCGGATTTACTGGCCAGTCACCGCGCATGGTGCGTGGCGGCGGGGGTGGAGCCGGAAAACCCCACCATATTCGGGCTTATGTTGAATGGGCTGGGCCATATCAGCCGCAAAAACGGACGCGGCCTGATAGAGCGGTGTGATATTGAATTGATCTGAAATAGTGTTTCAAGTTTTCGTCCCCTGCCGGAGCAATCCGGCGGGGTTTTTTGCGTTTAGGCGTTCGGCCAAGAAAAGGGTTTTGCATGACAGACGACATCCTGATCCGGCTGAAAGCCAGCGGCGAACAATTCACCGCCGACGTCAAACGGTCGCTTGCCGGGGTTGAAGGCGAGGCGGCTGCGGCGGGCACGCGCGCGGGTTCGCGGATGAGCGCGGGATTAAAAACAGGATTACTTGCCGCTGGTGCGGGCCTCGTCGCCATTGCCGCTGGCGTCGGTGAGGCGGTCAGCCGTTCGCTGGCGTTGGGCGTTGACCTTAAATCCAGCGCCGCGCAAATTGGCGTCGGGGTCGAGGCGTTACAAGAATATCGCAACGCCGCGCGCGAAACCGCTGTCCCCGTCGCGGTGATGGACGCCAACCTTGAGAAATTGACGTTGCGGATCGGCCAAGCGGCGGGCGGCAACCGTGCCGCCACGACCGCTTTTAATGCGCTGGGTGTCGCATTTGAAACGACCGACGGGCGCGCGCGATCGACCGAAGCGGTGATGCGCGATGTCATCACCACCCTGAACGCAATGAACGACCCGGCGCGCCAAGCGGCGCTGGGCGCGGGGTTGTTGGGTGACGGGTATCAGCAGCTGGCCCCGCTGGTCGCGGCGGGTGTTATCAGCATGGACCAGATGACCGCCGCGTTGCGCGCGCAAAATGGCGTTTTGACGACAGAACAGGTCGAAATCCTCGCGCGGGCCAATGCCGAATATGACCGGATGAAAAATATATTGTCGGTCAATATTGCTGGCGCGGTGGCGGAGAATGCCGACGGAATCCGGTCATTCACCCAAGTCATCACCGCGCTAGGTATCGGTGCCATCCGCACCGCCGCCCAATTGGGTTATTTGTATAATATAATTGCCCAAGGGAGTCACGCCAACGCTCAATCACGGGTCACAGGCGCGGCGCTGGGCCGCGCATCCTCCACGTCGGGCGGACCTGGTGTCATCCTTGCCGGGCAAGGTCCGGTGCGGATTGGGATGCAAAACCGTTTTGCGGCTGATTTATCGGCAATTTCGGCAACGGCGCGCAACTCATGGAATCGTGCGGCGGGGCCGTCATTCTCAACCGACGTCAACCCCGCAGATGTTGGCGCGGGCAGCGGTGGTGGTGGTCGTTCACGCGGTGGAGGTGGCGGGCGTTCAGCCGCGCCACGTGAAACAGAAGAGCAGCGGGAGGCAAAAAGATTAGAAGAAGAACAGTTGCGTAATGCGGTAAGATTAACCGAAGAATATGCGCGGCAAACACAAGAAATAAACGACGCCGCAACAGTAGAGCGCGCGCGGGTCAATGTCGGTGAGGCAGAGGCGGCGATTGTCGAAACGCAGCTGCGTTTCCTGCGCCAGCACCCCGAGGCAGCGGCGCAAACGGTCGAAGAATTTGCCCGCCTTGCCGAATTACAGGCACCCGTCACCGCTGCCGACCGCGCGCGGTTGCAGGACTTGCTCGATCAGGTTCACGCGCTGCGCGATCAAAACACCGCAACCGCGACTTTGGCGCAGGCGGAACAGGCAGCGGCGCGGCTTGCCGCTGATCGCCTCGCCAAACAAGAAAATATGGAGCGGGACGCCGCCGCCGCCCGCGAAGCGGCGCACGCGCGCGAGGAAGAAATGGTCCGCGATCTGGCGGCGCTTTATGGCGACCTGTTTAGCGGCCACGTCGGTAATATCTGGTCCAATTTCAAACGTTTGGGGATCGAGGCGATCAGCGAGATCGCCGCGCGCTGGACTTTGGCGCGGCTGGCGGGGCAACCGTTTGATGCGGCGGGCGCATTGGGCAGCATATCGAGCAAGGGCGGTATCATCGGCGCGCTGGCGGGTGCGATTGGCGGCAAAGGCGGTGCCACCAAAGCCGGTGCGCTTGGTGGACTGGGCGGTGCATCGGGTGCTGGCGGGTTGTTGGGCAGCGTCGGCGCAGCCGCGCCCTATGCCGCCGCCGCATTGGTCGCCGTGCAACTCTTAAGCGGCGTGTTCAAGAAAACGCCGCACGGCGCGGCGGTTATTTCGGGATTTGGCGACGCCGAAACCAGCGGCAAGCTGGGCGGCGAATTAACCGGAACCGCGAAATCGGTGCAGTCTGGTTTGACCAGCATCGCGGAGCAACTGGGCGCGACACTGGGCACGTTCAACGTGTCGATCGGAAAATATAAAGACAATTTTCGGGTGTCGGCCAGCGGGTCGAGCGCGGTTGGCAATAAGAAATTCTCTAAAAAAGCGGGCGCTGACCTGATTTATGATGGCAAAGACGAGGCGGAGGCTATCCGCATCGCCATCGGCAACGCGATAAAAGATGGTGTTTTCGGCGGCATTTCGGATGCGTCAAAACGCATATTGGAATCGGACCAAGATTTGGACGGTGCAATCGCCAAAGCGTTGTCGATCGAGGAATTGCCCAAGAAATTGCGCGCGCGGCTCGACCCGCTGGGCGCGGCGATTGATGATGTCGATGCCAAATATAAACGCCTCGCGGACACGTTGAAAGAAGGCGGCGCGTCGGCGCAGCAAATCGCCGATGCGCGGCAGCTGTGGTCGCTGGAACGCGACGACGCGGTCAAACAAATCGGCGATGCGTCGGCGGTGCTGAAAAACTACCTGACCACGCTGACTTTGGGCAGTGACAGCCCGCTGTCGGGGCGTCAGCAAATTGACGCGGCGGAGGCGGCGTTCGCGCCGTTTGCCGCGCAGATCGCGGCGTTGACGGGTGGCAAGGCACAGGTCGATGCGCTGCGCGCGTCGGGGGCGAGCGCCGAATCCATCGCGGCGGCGGAGGCGGCGCAGCGCGCGCGCGCTGGTGGATTTGATCAGCAGGGATTTGCATCATCCGCCGAGCAATTGCTGGCGCTGAAACGTCGCGGCGGGGCATCAACCGACCAATTTTTCGATGCCTATAACCGGATAAAGGAATTGACGGCGCGCGCGTCTGGCCTGATTGACGCGACCGTGCCAACGCGCGGTGCGGTGGTCGATCCGTTCATCGAATTGACCGCAAAGGCGACGCAAAATACGGTCAGCATCCTCGACACACAAACCGGAATATTGAACGCGATCAACGACAATCTGGCGGCGATTGCGGCCAATGGCGGCACGTCAATTGCGGGCCTTGGCGGGTTCATCGGTTCGAGGCGCGGGTTTCAATAGATGGGCGCGACATCGGCAGATTTGATCGCTGGCACCCGCGCGGCGGTGATTGTCGAACGCGCGGATGCTGCGGTGCTGACGGCATGGCCGGACGCCCGCGACCAGAAACCATCGCCCGCATTTGGCGCGTTTGACGCCAGCGCGGATGCGACGGCGGCGCTGGTGGTGAAGGCGGCGGTGATCGGCACCGCGCGGCGGCGGTTTGTGGTCGCGGCGGCAGAGATGATTTTCATCGACCCCGCCACAACCGGCGTGCCCAGCGTGCGCGTGGTGGATGCCGAGTGCGGCGTTGATGCGACCTGTTTGCTGGCGCGCGTCGAGGTTGATTTGGACGACGAAACAACCACATTCGAGGTGATCGGTTGATGGCCAACGCAACGATCATCGAACCGCTGGCGATGACCGCAATCACCGCGCCCAGCGGGTCGGCGGCGGGTTTTGACCCGGCGGTTCTGGCCAATGATTTGCTGGGCGTTGTCTGGCAAGCGCCTGTTGCCGCGACCAGCATCATCCAAATAGACATGGGCGCGGACGTCACGTTCGACAGCATCGTCTTGCTGGGCTGTGGCGGCGCATTGAGCGGTGCGCAAATTGCGATCAGCATCGCAACAGCGGCGCAGGGGTCCAGTTTTGTATCTGCGTGGAACGGCGCGGCGGAGGCGTTTCTGGCGGGCGCGACGATGCCGCGCAGCGGGCGCGGCAAAGCGCTGTGGCTGGCCCCGGTGGGTGCGCCAGCGGCGGCGCGTTACATCCGCATCAACCTGTCGGTGCTGGGCACCAGTATCGCGTTCAACGCGGGTCGGGTTATCGTCGGAAAGCGCATCCAACTGGCGCGTAATTTTTCATTTGGTGCGGCGCGCGGTGTGCGCAGCCTGGGCAATGTCGATTTTTCGGTCTCCGGCGTTCCGTTAGTGCGGCGCGGCGCGAAATTGCGCACCATCGGCGTCACATTCAATGCTGTTTATAACGATGAGGTCGAGACATCGGTGCAGCCGCTGGTCGAGCGTGTCGGCACCGACGTGCCCATCGTGCTGATCACCGACTCTGCGGCCCACGCGGACCGCCAAAACCGCATTTATTTCGGGTATTTGGCCGGATCGCCGGGGACGATTCAGGCGCGGGCGGGTAGCTATCAGGCGGCGTTTGAAATCGTGGCGCTCGATTAGTATGTTTGGCCTTTCCCACTCGCAAGCGGGCGCGGCATGACCGTCTGGCAGGCGCAAATTGACGCGGCGGATGCGGCGGGCGCTGCGGTGACGCTGCGCTTCACAACGCACAATGACATCGCCGCCACCACGCTCGATGGGCAGACGTGGTGGCCCGCGATTGTCCAATTACCGACATTGAGGCACGACTTTTTCGACGGCGATTTTTCGGGCCAGATCGCCGCGCCGACGGGTGAGATGATCATCCGCGATTTGGTTGGGGTGGCGGGCGCGCGCCAAGATTTGGCGGCGCTGCGCTGGGCCAGTGCGCGGTGCCGCCTGTGGCGCGGGTCGCTGGGCGCTGCGTTCGGCGCGTATGTTCTGACCTTTGACGGACGCATCACAGCCCAGCCGCAGTGCGATGGCGGGCGGTTGTCGCTGTCGCTTAGCGTCGATGACCGCTGGCTCGACAAGCCGCTGCTTGGCACTTATTTGGGGACGGGCGGGGCCGAAGGTCCGGCGGCGATGGCGGGGCAGGTAAAGCCGCTGTTGTTTGGCGCGCCGCGTTTTTGCCCGGCGACGTTGATCGACGCCGACAATCTGGTGTGGCAATTGTCGGGCGGCGCGATCAATGCGGTTGAGGTCGCATTTGATCGGCTGGCGCGGTTCGGCGCATCGTCGGGCAACCATGCGTCGCTGGCGGCGCTGATCGCTGCGGTGGTGCCGAACGGCGGCTGGGCAACCTGTCTGGCGCTGGGGCTGGTGCGCCACGGCGCGCCGCATGACGGCCAAGCGAGCTGGCATGTCCAGGGCGACAGCGGTGGGGCAGGCGGATGGGTGCGCAAACCCGGCGCGATCATCGCGCGCATCGCGGCGTTGGCGGGCGGGGCGGTGTCGGCGACCAGCCTGACCGCGCTCGACGCGGCGCGGCCATGGAACATATCACTCAGCCTCACCGAACAGGTGACGCCGCGCGAATTGATTCAGCAAATCGCGGCGAGTGTCGGCGCGGTGGCTGGGGTCAACTGGTTGGGCGATTTATGGTGCACCGCGCTCGACATTGGCACGGCCAGCCTGACGCTGCGCAGCGACGGCACCACCTTACCTGCCGTCGCGTCTGTTCGTGCGGTGCCGATAGGCGCGCCGTTTTGGCGACTGGCCACGAAGGCTGAAGTGACACATGTGGTCCACACGCTGTCGGAAGCGGCCTATGATTATGTTTATCGCGGCGCGTTTGATGTCGCGCGGATTTATCGCCTCGATGATGCGGTGACGACGACCGACGGGTCGATGTGGATTTGGGTTGGTGCCACCCCTGCTTCGGGGTCAACACCCGCGATCGGTAATGCAAACTGGACGCAGCAACTGGATGCGGTGTTCAGCGACGCCGAAGGCGCGAAGCTGACGGGGATTGACGTTGGCGCGACGGCTGGCGGCAATCGCATCCGCAATAGTTTGATGTCCTCAACCGCCGATTTCTATCAAGTCAATAGTGGCGCGGCGAGCCGCCAGACTTCGGTCATCGCGGGCGACCCTTCGGCGTTTTTCCGCGCTACCGCTACGAGTCTAGTTCAATTCGTCGGGCCAGAGACAGGCGCGCGGTTTGCCGTGCGAGGCGGCGAGACGCAGCATTATTCGGTGCTGGCGCGCGCGGATGTTGTCAACGCGGCAGGTGGCGGCGCGAATGACCGTCGGTTCTTTTTTCGCCAAGCATATTACACTGCGGCGGGCGTCGGCATCGGCACATGGGATACATTTGACGTTAATAAAATAACCGCATTTGGCGGCGCGGGGGGCTGCGGCACGGGCTGGTCCTTGCATGTGTGCAGCTATGTCGCTCCGGCCAATGCGGCGACGGTCAAGTTAGAAGCGTTACCGCTTCTGGGTTCGACTGGTGCAGGTAAGTTCGTCGATTTTGCGGCGGCGATCTATGATGTGTTTCAGGCTGGCGCAGATGTTACGCGCGCCGCGCTAATCCGCGAGCGGGTGGCATTCGGCGCGACAGTCGGGCCGAATCTGCTGACAAACGGCGGACTCGGCCTTAATTCGGATGGCTGGTGGACAGGCAATAGCGGGGGATATGCCACCGCCGATATTGCGTGGGGCAGCGACGCGAGCGGCGGCTATCTCAATTACACCGGCACCGTCAACCGCTCCACCTATGCCAATACGCGGCCAGATCGGACCGCGCCGTTCACCGTCATTTCGGCGGACGGCATCGGCGATGGTATGCCGGTCATCGCTGGCAGCACTGTGTGCTTCTCTGTCCAGTTTGCCAGCGATGGCCTCAAGTATTTCTACATGGACGCATGGTTTTACAACCGAGCGGGCACACAGGTCGGATACGTTCCGATTGTATCTGGCCTCTCGGTCAACACTGCGGGCGTTTGGACAGACAGTGCGCTATGGAAAATCACGGTGCCCGTTGGTGCCGAATTGATGTTTATCCGCCCCACGTTCGGTCATAGCAGCGGAACATATCTGCGCACACGCAATTATTACGCCAGCCAGGTCGCGCCGGGTGCAACGGTCAATCTTGTCACTAGCGGTGCAACATTCCCGACATCCCCAGTTGATGGGGCGGTGCATACCGACACATCGGTCACTCCGAATGTTACCAAAACGCGGATTGGAGGTGTGTGGGTTACTGCAGCAAACCTCGTGACGAATACCAATCAGGTCACCGATGGAGCCAACCTTGGCGGCACTGCTGCATGGACAGGGGTGTCATCTCGCCCAGCGGAACTCACCGACGGTCGCATTCTCGCAGGTCTTAACTCAACAGGTGATTATCTGCGCGACCTGCCTGCGCTGACGCGGATTACTGATCGTAAATTAACTCAGCTCCAGCGGGCCGACGGTGTGACCGCCGTCACCGAGGCTGCGGTTATTACATCACTGGGGACGGCAGCGGCTATCGCGGGACAGGCGGCAACCGCCACATCCTCCGACTTTGCATCCATCACCGGTGCAACTAAGCCTGCGAATAATGCAACGGTTGGTGCTGATCTGCTGACAAATGTTGCCAATAAGTCGCTGGCCAATCTCGATAGCACCGCGAGCACAAAGCTGGGAACCGTTGCGACGGGCGCGGATGTGACCGCGAGCGTCACCCCGAGCGTTTCTGGGAACACGCTATGGAATATCTCTGCTGACAGCGCTGGCACCATCACCACGGCGCTGCCCGAAACGCGGGTATTTACTGCCTTGCAGGGAGCGACCGATGTATCGCCGACCACCGCATTCACGCTGCTCGCCGTATCACCTGCGTTGTCACTTACTGTCGATAATACGCCTAGTGCAGCGACGCGGGGCAATGTGACAATGGGCACAGGAACCACGGGTGGCGGATCATTCACCATTCACGCGGTGTTGCCGGGCGGCGGTGTGGTTGACACTGTGGTGACGGTCGTAAAGACAAACGCTGCCGCTCCAGCAGGCGGAAGCAGCGGCGCGACCTATGCACAAGACACCACATTTACGACGATCAATTCCACCACGCACGCGACTATTGGCGGCGAACTGACGGTGCGCTCAGATGCATCGCTGCACGTCCGCATCACAGTTGATCTGGCCTATGGCGTCGGTTTCAACAAAGCGACAACGCCAAAGTTTAAGGTCAGCTATGCCACAACCGCTGGCGGCAGCTTGACCGATTTATTCACCGAGGAAGCGGGCAGCACCGCAGTGGGACAAACCGACTTAGAAGATGCGATACCGGGAAGCTATTTCCGCGCCACCGCGACATTCACCATGCCCGCCGCGAACACCGATTATTTCTTCAAGCTGCTTGGCCGCAATTTCAGCGGCTCGACCACATTCAACACGACATTTACGGGCACCGCCTTCACGGTGCAGCAATGAGAGGAGGTTTCGCAGAATGACGGTTTTGAGCACAGAGTTGAGAGCCACGATTGCGGCCAATATGACCGCTTTGGCGCAAGATTTGGCCAGCGCGATACGCGCGGGCGACGGTGAGACCGCAGCGGCTGCACTGGCGATGGAGGCGATGGAGACGGTCGCCGCGATCATGCGCGATGCATGGTCGAGCGGCTATGCCGTTATCTACGGGCTGGAGGAGGCCAATGCACTGTTCAGCGCCGCGCTAGAGGCCCAGCGGCTCTCGACCGCGCGCACCGCAAAAGCCAGCAGCGCATGGCAGATGGCGGCGGCGACTTACCATACAGCCGCGCTGGCGACGGTGGTGGTGTGATGCCCCAGACCAACGGTGAAAGACTGGTGGCGCTGGAAGTCGCCAAGGTAGCGCAGGACCGCGAGATTGTGGTCCTGCGCGAGCTGGTCACCAAAGCGATGGCCTCGCTCTCGGAGAACCATGACTTGATTGCCCCGCTAGCGGCGCTGCAGCCGGAGCTGAAAAAACTACTTGATACGGCCAAAGAGGCGCGTGGAGCAGCGGCGCTTGGCAAGTTTTTGGTTGGTGGCACAGCATTCAGCGTTATCGGCGCAGCGGTGCTGGGCGTGTGGCATTATTTTGCAAGAGGGAGTTTATGATGCGCATGATTGATGGTTGGCGGCAACTCTGGTGGCGCAAATGGTCAACGTGGTTGGCGGCGGCGGCGGGCCTCGCTACCTATATCAGCACCTCGCCCGCCTCGTCTTACCTAGTCATCGGGCTGATCGCCTATATTCCCGCCAACGTGCGCGGCTTTGCCGCCGGGGCGTTTGCAGTGCTGGTGCTTGTTGTCCCCACGCTGGTTGCCAATTTGAAACAGGAGAAGCTCGATGCCCATCGAACCGATGAATAGCCCGCGCCCGCCCGTTGGCGGTAAGACCGTTGGTCTGGGAATCGCCGCTGCGACAGCCGCCGCAATCTTTGCAACGATTGCGGGGTGGGAAGGCAAGGAAAACGACCCTTACCGAGACATCGTCGGAGTGTGGACCGTGTGCTATGGTGACACCGCCAGCGTTACGCCCGGTGTGCGGCAAAGCGATGCGCAATGTGCCGAGCGGTTGGACAGTCAAGTCGCGGCCCATGCCGCTCCGATCATCCGCTGCGTTCCGGCGCTGCGTCAACCGTCGCGGCAAAGTCAGTTGGTGGCGAGTGTGTCGCTCGCCTATAATATCGGGCCGAGCGGTTTTTGCCGATCAACCGCCGCGCGGTTGTTCAATGCCGGAGAATGGCGCGCAGGGTGCAATGCGTTCCTGCGCTGGAACCGAGCGGGCGGGCGTGTCGTTCGCGGACTGACCAATCGGCGGCGCGCCGAGCATGCAATTTGTGTGCGGGGGCTGTCATGATACCCATCGGCCTCAAGCTGCTCGGCATTGGCCGCTGGATTGGCGGCGCTGTGTCCGGCGTCATGCGCTGGTTGTTCGCATCCACGCCGCGCTGGATGGCCGCAGGGTGGGCGTTGACCATCTTGGGGGCATGGCTGGTCATCGCCCGTGCCCATGACGCCACACGGGCCGCACAGGCGGACGCGGTGGCTTGCAATGTGGCACGATCGATAGAGCGCGCAAGCATTGTGCGGTTGCGGGCGGCTGTGACAGCCGACAATTTTGAGGACGCAGCCCGCGCCGA
>ERZ1292625.4097-Hain-H41-01um-R1-4097-length-11154-cov-14_pt1 | contig 11154 bp, 9 predicted proteins | sample MGYA00564400_ERZ1292625 | MGnify/ENA primary metagenome ERZ1292625 (study PRJEB36523, sample SAMEA6512639) | groundwater metagenome | collected 2019-01-08 | study: AquaDiva: Metagenomics assemblies of 32 groundwater samples
GTTGTAATTAACGGCCTTATTTCTAATCATTCTACATAACCGGACAAAGGGTTATATAGACACTTTAATTTTGTCTCACACCCCTGTGTGACAAAATTTTTGCACAACATTTTAAAGTGTTGTGCGTATTATCCTTCAGTTGTTAAAGTACAAACTAGTCGATTAGATAATTAGATCAATAGATTACTAGTTCTCTAGTTCGCTATTCATCTAATCACCTAAGGTGTGGACCGTGGGAGATTCGAACTCCCGACCTCTTCATTGCAAATGAAGCGCTCTACCAACTGAGCCAACGGCCCATATGGTTAAACCAATTTTGCGCTTCACCTTGGGCAAAACATTAATATTTCAAAAAAAACCGGCTCTTAATAGAGTCGGTATACAACGAGGCCAAAATTACTTAGGGTCTACCCACGCAAAATCGCGTTTTGGTTTAAAAAGTAATTTTGTATATTCATTAAGTATTCCGAACTCTTAAAGACTAGTGAGTATTATATGGCAAACTAAACATATGGTCAAGTGCAAAACGTATATACGAAATTATCAGTTAGGATTGATATACAACTACTCTAGAACCTGAGGCATTTCGCATACTATCCGGTAAAACTTCAAAATGAGTACTATGATTTCCTCCAGTATCTACAAGGTCAACTTCTCGTATAGGTGATTTTTGTCCTATTCTTTTTGCTAAATCTTCAGGACAAAGAATCATAAATGGAAGATTTGGATTTAATTCCCCACCATTAACTCCTGCTATATTAGCTTTATCAATTCTCTGAAAGCCGTAAAAATTTAAAGATAATTTTCCAATTTGTGATTCAAAAAACTTAGTTGCTAATTCTTTTATCATAATTAAATTATTTTAACACAATTGTCAATTTGTGCGTATCTATGATTTGGCTCGAACATATTTTACAACAAATTTTTGAAGTTTAGCGGAGCAACAAGGGAGGGGTCAAAGGGGAAGGAATTGTTGCGGAGCTCGGACTTCCCGCTCAGCTCCGCTTCGCGGAGCCTCGCGAACACTGCAAGCTCGGTCTTTGCGCTCACCCCACTCCGTGGGGTTCGCTAACCCAATTGAAGAAAGGGGGTTGTCAGTCGTCTGCGGACGCCTGACGGTGCACTTGCGGTATACCGTAAGGAGGTCTATCGACTCCGTTAACTGGTCGTATATTCGGCCAGTTAGCCGTCTTACGGACCGTACGGTCGGTTAACGGCTACCGCAAGTCCACATATGAACACAAAAACTAATCCAAACCTATTTTTAAAAGATTTCTAATGTATCATTTCAGTCGCAATTTGCCCTGTCGGGCAACTACCCAAGTGCTAGTACACAGAGTGCTTACGCACAGCACTTGGTTAGAAGCTACAGGCACAACAGACATTGCTCCTGAAATATTCCCTGTCGGGAATCCTTCCGAGCACAAAACACCCCAAAGCTTACAGGGGTGTGGCTTACGCCATGTGCATGGGCAGGAAACAAAAACAACACCAAAAATTACTTGAGGCATTTCCTAAAATTAGGAGTAAAATAACATTTATATGGATAGTAATTTACAGCCAACAGAGTTACTTTATATGAAAGATTCATACCTTTTTGAAGAAACTGCAAAAGTGGTAGCTACTCAAGATCATGAAGATGGACGAAGAATTATTGTTTTAGATCAAACAATTTTCTACCCTCAAGGTGGAGGTCAAAGATTTGACATAGGAAAGATTTATACTGAAGATGTTTCATTTGATGTTGAAGAAGTCCGTTTTGTTGAAGGACAAGTTTTACATATTGGAAAATACGAAAAGGGTGAATTTAAAACTGGCGAGGAGGTTAAACTTCAGATTGATAGTGAGAGAAGAATTTTACATAGTAAGTTACAAAGTGCAGGTCATTTAATTGATATGGCTGTAAGACATATTGGTTATGAAAATTTAATTCCAGCTAAAGGAGCACACTACCCTGAATGGTCAGAGGTTGAATATCATGGAGAAATAAAACTTGAAGAATTAGAAACTATTTCGCAAAAATTACAATCTGATTTAGATAATATGATTAGTCAAGGTTATGAAGTTAAAATTATAATGTCCTCAAAAAAAGAAGCAGAAATAAAATGTTACATTATGCCAGCACAATTGCCAGACAATAAGCCAATTAGAATTGTGTCAGTTTGGGATGATAAATTTATGCCTTGTGGTGGAACTCATGTCAAAAATGTATCTGATCTTAAAGGTTTAAAAATTACTAGAGTAAAATCAGGCAAAGGTGTAACAAAAATAAGTTATTCTGTTTAAGTAATTAACGCTTTCAAATCTTCAATAAACATATCAACTGCTTCCTGTTTAGTAGCCCATGATGTTACTAGTCGAATACTTGAATTTTCATCGTCTATTTTTGACCAGACATAAAAACCATATGATTCTTTTAATTTTTCGATTAAGGAATTAGGAAAAATAGGAAATATTTGATTTGTTGATGAATCTGTTAGAAATTTGTATCCTTGCTCTGTTATTCCCACTACCAATTTACTTGCCATATCATTTGCGTGTTTGGATAAATCAAAGTAGAGATTGTTTTTAAATAATTCTAAAAACTGAATTCCCAAAATGCGGCCTTTTGCTAAAAGTGCTCCTCGCTGCTTTAAGTGAAATCTAAAACTTTCATTTAGTTTTTCGTTATTAATTACAATTGCTTCTCCTAAGAGTGCCCCATTTTTAGTGCCACCAATATAAAATATATCTACTAATGTAGATAACTCTGCTAGAGTCATATCATTTTCAGTTGAAGATAATGCAGATCCTAATCGTGCACCATCAAGATATAAATATAAATCATTTTTCTTGCAGACTTCAGATATGTTTTTAAGTTCTTCCTTTTTATAAATTGTTCCTACTTCAGTTGAATTTGATATAAAAACAATTTTAGGTTTGACCATGTGTTCATCTGAATGATAATCACAAACTGATTGAATTTGTTCTGGCTTAATCTTTCCGTCAGTACTTTCAATTATATTTATTTTGTGACCAGTAGCTTCAATAGCTCCTGCTTCATGTACGAATATATGTCCAGTATTTGCAGCAATAACCGATTCAAATGGTTTTAAAATAGAAGCCAATACTATTAAATTTGCTTGTGTTCCACCTGAAACAAAATGGATATTTGCATTTGGATTTTCTAATTTTTCTTTAATTAGTCTTGAAGCTTCAATGGAAATGCTATCTTCTCCATAGCCTGTTTCTTGATCTAGGTTAGTTTTTTGTAAAGCCTCCAATATATTTGGATGTGCTCCTTCTGAATAATCATTATAAAAACTATATTTCATGACCGTATTATACTATTTTGGTCGCATTATTAAACTAGCCAAAAATCTTATCTAAGTGAAGGTAGGTTACCAGTAAGTTTTATAACTGTCTTTGTCTCTCCTGATATAGCAACGGCATCTATGTCAAGATCAATATAATTTGTTTGTTTTATAGAATCAATATATTCTTGATATGATCTCATTCCCTGTGCACGAGTTAGGAAAACAATAGTGGTGCAACCAACAGATTCACTTTTTTCTGCCAAACTGACTAATGATATATCGGGCCTAGCTACAAGAATTGGCATAGGAATTTGGGTGAAACCAAGAAGTTTTTTTCCATCCTTTGTTACAATATCTGAACCGATCATGTCAGGTACATGTGCAACAAGCCCTGTAGCAAGTACAGCTGCTCGATTAGCAGCAAGCCCTATACCTAAATGTTGTGCAACAACAATTACGACTTTTGTGTCTGGTCTATCTGATTCATTTTTCTGCATATTTGTGTCCATTTTAAATTATTCGAAAGTATACCATTGTTAAATACAACATTTCAATCAATGAACTGCAGTTTATAAAAATTCAGCTTTTCTTTGACAGAATAAAAATAGATGCTATACTAACTACAATTATGAATATTCAAAATACATTTTTTGCATTCTTTACTTCCTAACGGGGGTTAAGATTGCATGGGCAAGACTAACCTCCGAAAGGAGGTTTTTTTAATGGAAAAATATAACAATGGAAAGATTAATAGTAAAACAAGAAAACGAAAGGGATAATAAGCCAATGGTTGGTTTGCGGTTACAAGATGCCATACTTAGAGCAGATACAACTAACCCTATTGTTTTGAATTTAAGAGAAGAAATTAAAGAATACAGACTTTATAGTCAAGAAGAAAACGAAAGAATTATTGTTTTAGAAATAATTTCTAAAAGTATTTTAGGTAAAAATCTATCGAATGCATTAGAAGAAGCTGGAAAGCTTTTGATTCCATACCATAATAATGGTGAAAAAAGAAAATCACTTATTATCAGTAGTGCTTCATCTGCTTCTGCTTCTCAAGAAACAGAATGTGCCATATTGAAAACTCGTGGACACGTTATTGATATTTCAGGAGCAATTGAAGGACGGGATACAAGGAGTGCACAAAACGGAGATATCTCACTTATTAGTACAAATGCAGGACTAATGATGGCCAAATCAAGAGAAGATGTTAACATAATAAATCTCGCAGATGAAGTTGTTCTCGACCAAACTGGCTCATCAGATTTAAAAGGGTCCGACATCTATTACAAAGCCGATGGACTATTACTCTTAATACTTACTAATCCAAACTCTCCAGTTCTTACAAGACTAATAGTCGAATTAAATGATAGTCCGCTTGTTTATCCGTACAACTTGGATGAGGAAACTCAAATAGCTCTACTTTGGTTATCTAAAATGGCAGGAATTGATTATTTAAATGTTAATGCAAACTCACCCGAAGTTGGGATAGAGCTCACAAGAAAAGGTTATCGATATCCAACAATTGAAGATGCCCTCACTCTTCCAGAGTACGATGATCCTTACCAGATGCAAATGGAGGAATGGAAATTAAGTCAGTCTGCTCACGAAATATATTATCATCCTGATTGTGTTCCAGGTTATGTCATAAATCGATCCGAAACATATGAAGAATTCTATGAAAAAGTTTGTAAATCACTAAACCTTTTAACTACTCGTTACAATCTTGAAACTGCGTGGATAAAACCAGATCGTGGAACTGATGGTGGAAACCAAGGACCTATTAGTACAAATCTTGGTGAAAACGATATCGCAATAAAAACTCAAGAAATGTGGAATCAAGGTGGCAATTGGGTTATCGAAGCAAAAACCGATTATTTTAGAATTAAACTTCCACTCGACGGCATAGAAAAGACACTCACAACTACTCCGTCTGTTCATGTAATAAAGGGTGAGCCACGATACACGATTTCACTTCAACTTGTAGACGGAGTTGCATGGGGAGGTAACTTAATATGCTCTCAAAATACATGGCAACTGTTAGTTGATAAAGTTGATATGACAGATCCGAGAATTATAAATAACCCTGATCTAATTAGTCAACTTAAAAATGCATATAACTCAATGCCACAAGCAATGCATAAATATGTAGATGCAATTAACAGGTCAGGAAAATATAAAGGTGGTCAAGTTAGAGGAGGAGCAGATCTTGCAATAGCAACACTGGGGGGAAAGTTTGGACATGATAAAATTGTTATTGCTATCCAAGATTACAACGCCAGAGCTAATGGATGCGAAACAGCCTATGCACTTTATGATCAAGCCCAAGAAATTTATGGTAAAAGTGGAGAGGCAATAACTAGAAACATTACTCCCAGTGTAGATTTTGATACATTTTTGTTACACCTTCCAAAAATCATAGAAGAAGTAAATATTAGTTATGGAAAGGAAATATCTCTGAATCAAGTTAAGCTTATTGCTGTTTCCGCGGGCTGGGGACAATTTGGAATGATTGGAACTAACCCGATAGAAATTACCCAAGACATTCTTTTGTTGGAATTGCAATTGCGTAAATCTGGTTTGATACAATAATAAAAAATGAAAAAGAAAATATTAGTCTTGCAATTTAGAACAGATCAATCATTAAAACATGAGAGAGATTGTATTATTAAAAGTGGAAATTTTAATAAAAACGATCTCCATTTTATAAACGTTCTTAATTCAAAAAGCAAGTTACCAAAAGCAAAAGACCTATCTGATTATATTGGAATAATTACGGGTGGATCAGGACAAGTAGACATTAGTTGTTGGTCTAAAAACATAGAGGCAAAGATAATGAAAATAAAACCATTGATAAAGAAAGCGATTAATAACGATATGCCCATGCTAAATATTTGCTTTGGACATCAATTAGTTGCCCATTTTCTTAGTGGAGTAATTAAAGCTGATTCTAAACAAGCTGAAACAGGAACTTACAAAGTTTTTTTAAACAATAATGGTAAGAGCTGCCCTATTTTTAAAGGTATACCTAAATCATTTTTTGCAACTCTTGGCCATAAAGATTCTGTGATGAAATTGCCTAATGAAGCAAAACTTCTTGCTCAGTCAGATAGATGTGGTATCCAATCATATCAAATAAAAAACAATATTTTCTGTGTCCAATTTCATCCAGAACTTAACAAAGATGGAATGAAATATCGACTTAAACTTTTTCCTAGTTATGCAAAAGAAGGTAATGTAGATAAAATATTAAATAAATACAAGGAAACACCATTTGCAACAAAGTTGGTTAAAAATTTTAAAGAATTGTACATGTAGAAGTTTTTTTGTAAAACTTACGTGAGTAAAAACAGAACAATTGGGTTAGCGAACCCCACGGAGTGGGGTGAGCGCAAAGACCGAGCTTGCAGTGTTCGCGAGGCTCCGCGAAGCGGAGCTGAGCGGGAAGTCCGAGCTCCGCAACAATTCCTTCCCCTTTGACCCCTCCCTTGTTGCTCCGCTAAACTTCAAAAATTTGTTGTAAAATATGTTCGAGCCAAATCATAGATACGCACCCAGAATCGACCTGTCGGGTCGGCACGAAGTGCCGACCAAGACATTTGACCGTCCCCACGGAAAACAAAACTACAAACACAGATAAGGAGTATCAATTAGATAAAGTATTGACATATTTTGATGTCTTGATACGGATTATTTACGGGCGTATAAATGATAGTAGTATGACTACCAATGTAAATAATCCTTCAAGACAAAAATTCTTCCTCTACGCAAGGAAGTCTACTGATGTGGAAGATAAGCAAGTACAGTCAATCGAGGGACAACTTGATGAACTCCGTTTACTTGCCAAACGTGAGAATCTAAATATTATTGAAGAATTGATTGAAAAACAATCTGCCAAAAAGCCCGGAAGACCAATTTTTAATAGAATGTTAGATAGTATCGAAAAAGGTAAGGCTTCTGGCATAATTTCATGGCATCCAGATCGTTTGGCAAGAAACTCAGTTGATGGAGGAAGAATTATTTACCTCATTGATACAATGAGGTTGTCTGCCCTCAAATTTAATACCTTTTGGTTTGAACCCACTCCTCAAGGTAAATTTATGTTGTCAGTTGCGTTTTCTCAGAGCAAATATTATGTAGATTCTTTGTCAGAAAATACTCGTCGTGGGTTAAGACAAAAAGCTAGAAATGGGTATCTTCCCCGAAAAGCACCAATTGGATATTTAAATGATAGTCGCAATAAAACAATTGTTGTTAATAAAAAAATTGCTCCAATTATTGTTGGTGCTTTTGAAAAATACAGTAAGGGAGATATCCAATTAAATGATGTTTCTAGCTTTTTGCAAACCAAAGGTATTATAACCTGCAAAAATAAAAAATTTAGATGTGACCAAACTAAAAAAATACTAACTAACACTTTTTACTTTGGAATATTTACTTTTGCAGGTGAGGTATATGAGGGCAGACATGATCCAATTATCTCAAAGCAACTTTTTGATAAAGTCCAAGAAGTTTTGAAAACAAGAAATCATCAGTGGAGTAAGGCTATTATAAACAGAGTACCTAAGCCCTTCCTTGGACTTTTAAGGTGTGGTGAGTGTGGTATGGGTATAACAGGAGATATTAAAAATAAATATTACAAAGTTACAAATCATCATGCTTCATATTTATATTATAGATGTACCAAAAAGAATAAAAATATCTCCTGTTCCCAACCACACATCCTTGAAAAAGATTTAGATGAAAAACTCACCACACTACTCAAAAAGTACACTTTGAGACAAGATTGGGCTAATCAGATGTTATTAAAATTAAAATCAGAGGAATCTGATATAGCCCAATCCTCCCTTGAAGTTAATAATTTGAAAAGAAGAGAGATAGAAGCAATTGATGTTAAACTCAAACTTCTTCTTGATAGTTATATAGATCAAATTATAGAAAAGGAAGATTTTCAAGAAAAAAAGTTTGAGTTAGTATCACAAAAGAAAACTTTAGAGGAACAAATTATTAATAACAAAAAACATCAAGGGAGTTGGATCGAACCTTTCAAAAACTGGATTTCTGAAGCTCAAACAGTAGAACAAGTTGCTAAGTCTGCGGACTTAGAACTTAAAAAGGTCCTCGCCAAAAAAATCTTTGGCTCGAACCTCTTTCTAGAAGACAAAAAACTCCGAGGGGACGGTCAAATGTCTTGGTCGGCACTTCGTGCCGACCCGACAGGTCGATTCTGGGTGGGCGCGCATGGGATCGAACCATGGACCTCATTCTTATCAGGAATGCGCTCTACCACTGAGCCACGCGCCCTCACCTTAAGACTTTTGCATTTTAACATATATTACTTCTAATCTGTAGGGATCATAAAAACTTGACTTTTAATTCCTCTCTCTCTACAATCCCTATAGTTTTTCTAAATTGACAAAGCGTCTGTTGACGAGAAAGGAGAATGACATGAGTGACGAATCAATTAAGTTAATTGTCGTCGGGATCATTTTTTTGGCAAGCCTGTTTGTTTCTTGGAAAACCAAGAACGACTCATTTGCGTGGGCAGGCATAACCATGGCGGCAGTAATTTTTTTCTGCACCAGATGATCCAAAAATACACAACTCTCTGTCGCTTGACAGTTTTTGATAGAGAGTTGTGTAAGTATTTTTCTTTTAAGCTATAATATATTCATGTCCAAGTTAGTTACAATTTCTGTTAAATTACCTAGATTACAAGAGGTTACTCCTGAGGCTGCAAAAACATTTTTATCAGCCTTAACTTCTATTAGTACTGTATCCTCTATGCAAAAGTTGTTTGGTACAAAACCTCAAGTTCTATCCTTAGAGCTTGTAACAATTAACCAACAAATTTTATTTGCAATTACTGCAGATGAAGATTTAATTCAATTTGTACAAACTCAGCTCCAAAGTAATTACCCACTAGTTATCATGCAAAAGATTAATGATCCCTTAGAAGGTCTTGCCATGGGAGTTAAAAACTTAAAACTTAAAAATGGTTCCTACTACCCAATTGGCACTTATGATAAGTTTTCAGACATTGATCCAATGGCTTCAGTTTTATCAGTTCTGTCAAAAGCCGAAAATAATGAGGTCTCTATGGTACAACTAGCGCTTGAGGCAACAGGGTCTGGTTGGCAATCAAAAGGCGCATCATATGCCGACTTTGGTACCAAAAAAGAGGATGGGACTTATACCCCAAGATCGGACAAACAGATAATAGTCGAGAAGATTTCTTACCCAGGCTTTAAGGTTTCGATAAGGGTTGCATCAAACACTAATAAAACACTAAACGAACTAGCATCTAGCTTTGGAGTATTCGCAAGGTCTGATGGAAATTCTATCACTACAAAAAAGATTGGGTTATTTAGTAAAGGTCACGTAGTGGATGATTTATTTGATAGAAAAGTAATTGGAAATGATGTCATGAATATTATGGAAATTGCTACCATTTGGCATTTACCATCTGACAAAATTAAAACTGCAACAATTGCTTGGGGCACTTCTGTTCTTTCTGAACCACCAGAAAATTTACCTAATGCAATAACTGCAACTGAAGATGATAAACAACATATTAACTTCTTTGGAAAAACAGTCTTTAAAAATAGAGATACTATTTTTGGAATCAAGGACGTGGACAGAAGAAGACATATTTGGGCCATCGGAAAAACTGGAACTGGAAAATCAACTATGCTTGAAAATATGGCAATTGATGATATGAAAAAAGACAGAGGGATTTGTTATATTGATCCACACGGTGATGCCTGCGAGACACTTTTGGATTATGTTCCAAAAAGAAGAATAAATGATGTCATTTACTTTAACCCTGCAGACTCTGAATACCCTATTACAATTAATCCACTTGAGGTTAGAAACAAAGAAGAAGCAGAACTTGTAGTGTCAGGCCTTATGGCCATATTTACTAAGGTCTGGGCCAATGTTTGGTCTGCAAGAATGGAATATATTTTAAGAAATGCTTTCTTGACGCTTGCAGAAGTTCCTGGATCCACTCTGGCAGATGTATTATCACTTATTTCAAACCAAGGTTACAGAGCAAGAATAGTTGAAAAATTACAAGACAAAGCTTTAGTTAATTTCTGGAGAGATGAATTTGATAAAATGCCACCAAATTTACAAAAAGAGGCAGTTGCACCAATTCAAAACAAAGTCGGCCAGTTTGTCACTTCCCCAATGATTAGGCGTGTTATTGGAAATTCAAAATCTACAATTGCAATTGATGATGTGATGAATAGCGGAAAAATACTTCTTGCTAATCTATCTCAAGGAAGACTGGGAGAAGATAATTCTGCCCTACTTGGAGCTATGCTTATTACCAAACTGCAACTTGTAGCAATGAGAAGAGTTAATATAGAAGAATCAGAACGGAAAGATTTCTTTATGTACGTCGACGAGTTTCAAAATTTTGCCACAACTTCATTTATTAAGATATTATCAGAGGCAAGGAAATATAGGCTTTCAGTAATGCTTGCCAATCAATATATGGCTCAAATTCCAGAAGATGTGCAAAAGGCGATATTAGGTAATGCAGGAACAGTAACTTGTTTTGCACTTGGGGCATCGGACGCGGAAATACTACACAAGGAATTTGCAGAAGTATTCTCACAAAATGATCTTGTTAATCTTTCTAAATATCAAATTGCAATGAAGATGATGATAGATGGACAAACTTCAAGACCATTTGTTGCAAACACTCTCCCGCTTCCTATATCAAAAAATCAAAATAGACAAAAAGTAATTGATGTCTCCCGCTCCCGCTGGGCCACAAAGGTTTAATAATCTACAAGACCTATAATACTTGACAAATGACTTATAGTATGTTATTCTTTCCATGCTT
>ERZ1292625.4098-Hain-H41-01um-R1-4098-length-11154-cov-7_pt1 | contig 11154 bp, 16 predicted proteins | sample MGYA00564400_ERZ1292625 | MGnify/ENA primary metagenome ERZ1292625 (study PRJEB36523, sample SAMEA6512639) | groundwater metagenome | collected 2019-01-08 | study: AquaDiva: Metagenomics assemblies of 32 groundwater samples
GCAACAGAGTGATGACCAGTCCTGACGGGATAACGTGGACTATTCGCACCAGCGCAGCGGATAACGATTGGGCTGCAATAGCATGGAACGGCACGGTGTTTGCTGCGGTGGCTTACAGCGGCACCGGCAACCGGGTGATGACCAGTCCTGACGGGATAACATGGACTATTCGCACCAGCGCAGCGGATAACGATTGGAAGACCATCGCCTGGAACGGCACGGTGTTTGCTGCGGTGGCTTACACCGGCACCGGCAACAGAGTGATGACCAGTCCTGACGGGATAACGTGGACTATTCGCACCAGCGCCGCGGATAACAATTGGTTAGCCATCGCATGGAACGGCACGGTGTTTGCTGCGGTGGCTTACACCGGCACCGGCAACAGAGTGATGACAACCGTATAAAGAGGAAACAAAAATGATAGACATAACACAATGGCCGCATAACGGCTTACTTCCGCCAGCAAAGCCTATCGTTTACACGGTGGCTGAATTATTCGCTACCGCTAAAGCCGCCCTCATCCTCCAAATCGACGCAACCTACCGATCCCTGCTCTACACCAACACAACAGCTCTTTTCCCGAGCGGTAGCAAGGTTATCCAACTCAGAGATGAGAGCGAACTTAGAACTTTCGAGCGTGTGACACTTGCGGCTATAACCAGACAATCCGCAAAACGCGAAGAGGCAAAGGTAAAGTTCCGCACAGAGGATAATGTGACCCAGGAACTACCCGCATCGGAATTTATACCGATAGCACTAGACATTCTCGACGCAAAACAAGCTTTGTGGGATGTGCGCACGGCGCATAAAGATGCCGCGCTAAAGCTCGAAACCATAGAGGCCGTCACAGCTTACGATATAAACTCAGGATGGCCTATAACCAATGAACCATTGTGGGTTATACAGAAACGATCTAGCGAGATTTACAAAGGGATGGTTCGGCGTAGGGCTGAAACACTTGTAAACAATGGTGATGGCGTTGGCGCTATCATTTTACTTAAAACAATAGAGGAATAATCATGGCAAGAATTACTTTTGTTTCAACAACAATCGGCGGGAAAATGGTTGCAGAAGGCGCTGATTTTATCAGAAAAGGCCGTGAATCTATTGAACGGGCGACAGCGCTGATGAACAGCAAGGCCGCAGGTGGAGCAACACCGGCATTGCTTGAAGCAAGCCTTGAATTCGGTGTTGTCGCCGTAGCGGCTATCCCGGCAGCGACAATCACGAGTTCGTCTATCGCAAATCCGTCTATTATTTTAACCTCAACGGCGCACGGCATTCCGACTGGGTATACAGCGGTAATCGCAGGGCATACCGGATCGGTGCCGGACATTAATGGTAGTCACATTGTCACAAGCACTGGTGCAACCACTCTATCTATCCCAATCAACGTAACCACTGGCGGCACGGGTGGAACTATAACGGCAGTGGTCGCCGGCGTGAACGGTAAGATTTTCTATGATGCAGTAAACAACATGAAGACAAATGCGGCCACCGTGACCGATGCTGCGATTGCAGACGTCGACATGGGTGGGTAACAAGAGGAACCGGCCACCCCTCTTCAGGTGGCCATTCAAAGGAGTATAAAAATGCCTTCACCGTACCCGAAGAACAAAGCCCCGAACAAATCGCCGAAACCGGGGCGCAGCAAAGACAAACCATGAAATGGCTTGCCGCGATATTGATTGTCACAGTGGCAGAATGGTCGGCCGTTCCTGCTGTTGAAATATCGTGGCAAGTCGCCCTCGGCGCTAAATACCTCACTGTGGCGATTTTGATACAAGCCCTGTGGAGCGTTTCAAGCAACGAATCACTACTATTCAGGACTGTGGTCGCTTTCTTTTGCGTTGCCTTCTGGGTAGACCTGCTTGCTTATCTGGTATGGATTTCAAGCGGCAGTACAATCAATGCATCACTGGCTATTTTCATCATATTTTCGCTCTGCATGATCTATCTTCTGCTGCGCGAATATGACATAAAAAGCGATAAAATTAACCCCGCTAACATGACCATCCTGTTGCTGAGACCGAGAACTGAAGTCGAGTTCATCAAATCGTTTTTCGGTGCGCCAGTCGCTTCTGTGTGCCTGATTGCAGATGGCAACGTGTGGGCATACCGTAAATGCTCCGGCGTGTTCGAGAAAAACAAATACAGCGCCGCCGTGCTGAAAAATCATATCGCGGTGGATACCGGCGTTAAGTGCACCGAAGCAATATTGGGTGAACTAGAAAATATTGTTGGCACAAACAGGCTTCCATGCTGCAAGTGCGTTTACTCGATTAGGGCTGTTTTGAATATGTTGGGCGACCGATTTTCTGTAAAAACATTCGATCTAATCCCCGGTGTATATGCCTTGAAAATTCTGGGCAGAAAGCGATGAAACTTTATTTGCTCAATATCCTGATTTTTATCGACATCGGGATAAACGTGATTCTGCTCGGAGGGAGTCCTTATGAAACACTTTCAAGCCGAATTGGCAAGCGGCGCGACAAAGGCGATAAATGGGCTTGTATCATATGCCGGATGCTAGACCGGCTGGATGATAGGCATTGCAGTTCATCCCAGGTCAACGATTACGGAATGACGCTTAAAAATTGGTGGAAAAATTGAATAATCAAAAAAAGGAAGATCATGGAAGACCGCAGAGCGCATGACCGTATCGACGGCGTTGAGGTGATTGTCAACGAGCACATCAAAGAGCATTCAAAATTTGAGAAAGCTCTCGCGGATAATGTGCGGGCGACAACCCGAATAGCAGAGAATACCGCCGAACTTGTGGTGCTATTCAGCGGCGCTAAAGGCATGAGGGCGCTATTGTTATGGATTGCTCCTATTGCCGCGATATTGGCTGCGGCGTGGGTATGGCTGAAAGAGGCGGCGAAATGAAATTCGATAATTTATTCTGTTGCGCCGGGTGCGCGATAATGTTCCGACCGACGAAGGTTCAAGATCTATGCCCGAAGTGCGAGCAGGCCGAGCAGCGCAGGCTGGCAGAAATCGAACGGGATGCGGATTTGGATTTCGCAATCAGGTGTGCAAAATGATCATCGCCGCCTGTGTCGTTGCTTACATGGTTTTCGTACTGGTACGAAACGCATGAAAACCTGCGCAACCTGCAAAAACTGGTCACAGAAGCCCGGCGACAAAATGACGCCGCTCGGGTATGGCTGCTGCCCACATTTACCGGTGGGCCAGTACCTGATGCCGGACAGCAAGTGCAAGCTGCCGAATTCGTATAGGGGAAAATCGTGAGCTTCGAGCGCGCACTCGCCGCTGTACTTCTGCAGGAGGGGGGTTTCGTCAATCATCCTCTGGACAGAGGCGGAACCACCAACAAGGGGATCACACAGAAGGTATACGATGCATGGCGCATATCGCACAATCAACCAAAACGCTCGGTGGCAGAGATCGGCAATACCGAAGTCGCGGCGATCTACATGGGCCAATATTGGAACCCTGCGTGGTGCGAGAAAATGCCTGAGCATCTTGGACTAATCCATTTTGATGCAGCGGTAAACCACGGCGTACATCGGGCGATCAAGCTGTTGCAACGCGCAGTCGGAGCAAATGACGATGGGTTAATGGGTCGGGAAACGATGAAATCGCTGGAGACGGCACTGGCGATGACGTCCGAGGGGGCGGTAATTAATGCCTATCTGGATGAGCGATCCGGCTTTTACGAAGAGATTGTAAAAAAGAATCCCACACAGGTTGCTTTCATCAAAGGGTGGAAAAACAGGCTTCACAGCCTGCGTTATTTGGTAGGTTAGCATGTATATAAACCGTATCAGCAGCCTAAGAGAAGAGGTAGCATAATGGACCCCATTACAATAAGCAGCATATTCGGCATCGGCTCCAAGCTGATCGACAAGTTGTTCCCTGACCCGGAGATGAAGGCAAAAGCGCAACTCGAATTGCTGCGTTTGCAGCAAGATGGCGAGCTTGACACGATAAAAACGCAACTCAGCGCCATCATCGCCGACGCTCAGAGCGCAGACCCATGGACCAGCCGGGCACGTCCGTCATTCCTTTACGTGGTCTATGTGCTGCTGCTGTGGAGCATCCCAATGGGCGTCTTGACCATCTTCAGGCCTGAGGCAGCGGCAGCTTTCACCTTTGGCTTCCAGGCATGGATGACGGCCATCCCAGAGCCGGTGCTGACTCTCTTTGGCGTGGTAATGACTGGCTATGTCGCAGGGCGATCCTGGGAGAAAGTCAGAGGCGTCGCGAAGTAACGAACCGCACTGCGCCACAAATTATCCCAATGAACTTTGTATCGCCACACCATTAATTTTTCTGAGTGGTGTATTCCAGTGGACAGAATCGGCCAACCGTACTATTTTTCCTGCTGGCACTTTGAATTCTGGAACCCTCTCGATCATTTTCACCGAATTACTATGGCCGCCGCCTGTAATCCGCAATTGCCCACGATCACGAAGGTTTACCAGAGCCGAGGATACGCCGGATTGAGCGGATGCCGACTTCGCAAAGTGCCCGCGCAATTCATGGATGCCAATTGGCCCGCCGGAAAGGATGGCGAGGATGTGCTGTCCGTAAGTCTGGCTCTTTTCCTCTTTCCGGTTCAGGTCGGCCTCTTTCTGGCATTCCTTGCATTCCGAACGGCGACCATCTGCGTTGCGGGAACATTTCGAGAAATCGGACAGCGGTTTTTCTTCGTGGCATAGGCTACAGTTTTTCATCATCAGATTGCGCGTGAAACCTCGGCATTTATGCCGGGGAGGTAGAGCGCCGACGGCTTCGCCGTCGATGCTTGGGCGGGAACCTGCTCACATCCTATGTTGTCCGCCCGGTTGAAATGCTTCTGGGCCGGGTGGCAGTGCGGGTTACAGGGAGTTCATCCGCCCACTTTCGCATTGCCGATTTACTGGCCATCTCGTTGGTTCGCATCTCAGCCAATTGCCAGCTGAATTCTGATAGTAAATGTCCAACACTATCTCCATGCCCTGTAGCAAATCCCTGCTCAACCATAAATTCAGCCAGTTGCGCAGTATGGGTTTTGTTGGCGCTCATGCTACGGTCCTCAAATATTCCGCATATGGCTTCCTGATTTGCTCATGGAAAATAATTGCAGCTTGCTCGTTGTGATCTAGTTCCACCCTGCTGGAAATTCCGCACACGGAAATAATAAAAATTCTGCCGTAGTCCTCATCCCCCGTAACCATCAGGTCTTTGTATTTCTGCTCTAGCCCAGCCGGCCAATATTTGATTCTCGATTCGATCCAGTCTGAAAATTCAGGCCTCCCACAAAACATGCCGGCCAGTTTTGCCAGTGCGCCACCCGTCTGTACCATTTTGCCGGCGATGGCAATATGGTCGGATATCGTTTCGGCCTGTGCGGACTGAATTGCGGCCTCTTTCGTGAGTCGCGCTATGCCCATCGGTATGCCACGCTTGCCGAATAGCTGGAAAGCCTCTTCTGCGTATCTAGGATCAATGTCGATGGTTATCCGCAACGTATCATCGGCCATCGTGTTGCACTTGACGCTAGTTGCCGGGATTGCGCTCATTCCGCCGCCCCCATCGCTTCGTGAGCCATCGCCGCGAAACTGATCGTCGCATCAGCCATATTTTCGCGGGCGCACTGTTTCATTTCTTCGACCTCGTCGGGCGTGCAAAGATAGAATGTCGATACCGCCAGAAAATCCGCGACAAATTTCGCTGTTGCCATTAGTTACCTCTAGATACTTGGTTTGTTGTTTCAAGGTCAAAACCACTTTGTTTTATTAATCTGCCCCTGAGCGAAGGCGAAAAGACACTATCCCCAGCAAGCCGGATAGCCCTTTCGTCTATGCCCAGGGTCTGCCCCCTCGGTCAGTACGTTCGTCAGCCTTACGGGGTAGCCGTGCTAACTTCGACGCGGCTTGCTCTGTTCCATCCCCTTATCCCCCTGGTGAGCATTCAGTAATGGCCGCCAGTCTTTACCCTCCCCGGCCATTCCGTATTTCTATTACTTCACAGCAGAAAACCCTTCTGCCGCATAAAATCAATCGGACTTGATACTCCTGAACAGTAATTGATTTTTGTCGGTAATCCGCCTAGTTCAGGTAGCGGAAAGGCTGGCCAGCCCTGTCCCGACAAAACAATTATACGCTCCTTGATGCTTAAATTACTTTTAGGAACTCCCTTATCTTCATACTGGCTTTGAACGTCCCTATGCGCCGCCATTCATCGTTTATATCGTCACCTTTTGTCGCTGGCAGGTAATATGGTAGTCCGGTTGAAAGTGCGGCCTTTTCTCCTGTTTCGCTTACATCGTGATCGGCAATAACAATACCCGTTTTTGCCATCACAGCCAGGTTGTGCGCACTAAAGCAAATGTGGATTCGGTAACGGAGGCCTATTGCCTTTAGAATCTCTCTCAGACTCAATCCCGAAGCGTAACCCTCCGCCCACCAATCAGAAGCCCCTGGGCCTGAATTGTCGATCAGGAATTCCGACCCGATAGGGTTACATCCGAAGTTAAATTTCTTCCCCCCTTCCCGGTCAATTTTCTGGATTCCAGTCAGGTCTTTTCCATTCCTCATCGGGATAATCAGAAAGTTTTCATGTTCTGTTTTCCTCCAAACAAGGCCACGCTCTTCGGGGAATCCTTTCTGGTCTAAATAACTATGTTGCTCAGTAACACAATTTTTCAGGATAACCCCGGCTTCACGCGCCGCCTCTTTTGCTTGCTGGGCGCGTTTAATGCCGTCTTGGCTGCGTCGGTACTCGGCCTCACGCATCCTTGCATCAAGTTGCTCTTGCGACGGCCTTTGGCGCTCACCGTTATCCTTCCATCCATACTTGATCGCTTCTGCGAAAAGGCTTGCTATGGTTATCCCTGCCCCCCTGATAGATCGCCAGGTAGACAACGCGGATGATCGATTGTATTTTTCTGACGACCGGCTCCAGTTGTCCCAAGCATCAAACCCCATTTCCCCGTGCCCATCCTTGATCGCCATTGCGGCCATCACCCATGTGTCACGGTCATCGGATGGGATAAATGACAATGCGCTCTCTGTCTTAACCATCACGCGGCTTTCTTGTATTTATTCTGCATGGCGAGATGGGTAATCCAGTTCCTGAAATCATCATCCAACGGCTTTGGGGAGGGCGTTTTCATGCTCGGTTCTACCCCGAATTTCTTTTTATAATTGAAGAACTCCCACCCTTTTTTGTAGCCTTTTAAAATTCGGTATTGGATTGACATTGCATAGAAGTCAGTCTTTTGCTCCATCGAGAATTTTTCTTTCTTCTCTTTCTTCCCGACCAGCTCAAACATTTCACCGGCCAATTCTGAAACTGAATTGCGCCGTTCTCGCACATAACCGCATGCGCACATGTCGGCATTGGCGGGCCATAGCAGGCCGCATTTAGGGCATTTGGCCGCTTCCTTTTCCTTGTCTGTTGGTTCTTTCTTGGCTTCCTCTGAAACGTCATTCAGGACATGTACGCCATTCTCGCAAACATCGTCCCATTGCTCGCGATGGCGTAGGTAGTTGCCGGAATGGTCAAGCAGCAAGGCTTTATCCTTGGACGAATGAACCCGCATAATCCGGCCTATTTGCTGGACGTGGGAAGAAAAAGACTTGGTGAACGGACGCGCGGAAATCATCACGCTAATGTCGGTCTGGTCGAAGCCCTTGGTGAGCAAGTCGGTGGCTATGAGGCCATGAATAAATGAATCTGGTTTGGCGAATTCTTCCATGGCATCGGCGCGATACTGCGGATCTGATTTATGACTAAGCGCAATGAATGTGAATCCTTTGGCCGCAAATCGTTCCGCCAGGTCTTTGCCGTGGTCTACCCCGGCGCAAAAAACGATCGTCTTTGCGGGGCCACCAAAGACGGCTTTGGTTTTGCTTTCCCACTCGCTGACAATATCCCCGGTGATCTTTGCGCCACGTTCTGCAACTTCTTTATTCGTCCATTCCCCGAAGGTGTTTTTCTTCGCGCCCTTCATGTCTATTGGCTTGGCGATGTAGACCATTGGCAAAATTAACTTGTCCTTTTCAACCAATGAATTCACGGTAACTCTCGATACAACATTGGTGTAGGTGGCGCCAAGCCATTTAGTAAATGGGCTTCCTGAAAGCCCGACCACTTCCATGTCTGGATTGGACTTGATGAACTCAATAACGGAGCTTCGCGTGCAATTATGAACTAACATCCCATCAGCGAAGTAAGAAGGGTGTCCCGAGACTTGAAGGTTAAACACATTGATTCCGCATTCTCGTTGCTTACGCGATATATTGACCAGCCTTGGGAAGTAAAGAATTCTGTCTTTTTCGAGTCTTGATCTTTCCTCGCTGTTGACCTGTGGCTTTTCCCGTCTATCTCTATGCCAATCTTCATATCCCTGTTCGCCAAGTCCAGCTTGTAGCATGTAGGATAGCCAGTCTTCAAGTGCCGCATTTTTGTTGCTACAGCCGCTTCCGCCTCCCATCCACCCCCAAGTATTTGAAGAATTGCAGCTTGAGGAACTGATAAACCGCGCCCGTTCCCGCCTTGTGTTTTCGGTTTGAACCCTATTCTTTTTAGAGTTTCTGCCATTTTTACCCTTGATTCCATACTGTCCATCGGGTTCTTTATCTTCTTTGAGCAAGATCGAGAGCAGGCTATTACATCTTCCCATTTCTTTTGGGAATTCACTGCAACTTGCTTCCCATTTTCCATGCATGTTTTTGGATGGTATATTTCCCCACAGCAAGGACAAACCTTGCTGGCTAATAGATGCCCTTCCGACCTCCATTTTAGAGGCGTTAACCCATCCTTTTTCTGTGAAAAATGGGTGACCGCCTGTGCATTCAATTGTTGTTCCATTCTCGTACTCCAGCATATAAATGTCATTAGATTGCTTGCTCATGATCTTTTCTACCTTGCCAATCCCAAGAGCATTATATACCATGTCTCCGCAGCGCACATTACTTATTTTTACATTCCCTTTTAATGTCGCTATTTCAGTATCTGCCGCGAAACAATGCGCTTCATCAATAATAAGCAGGTCTGTTTTCGGCCAAAACTTACGCGCCTCAATGGTTTGAATCATTGCGACCTGAATGGGTAACTCGGTGTTGTATCGCGGGGATTGCGGCATGATGACGCCGTGGTCAATGCCGTACTTGGAAAGGCGCTTTGAGGTCTGCTCGCAAAGATTCGTTAAATCCAAAAGCATGGTTGAACGCAGCCCCCTTTTTCCCAAAGCATCCATCATGGCAATTGCCAATTCTGTTTTCCCACCGCCGCATGGCGCGTAAAGCATCTGCACCTTATGCCCAGCGTTAAATCCATTGCGCAATGCGCCTAACATTTTTTTCTGATAGTCGTAAAGTTCTAGCGTTGCCATTGTTGCCCTTTCGTGCTGGAAATCCGCCCAGCTTCGGTTGCCTTATTTAGGCGGGACTGCGTAATTTTTTAATGTCCTTTTCGAGCTTCTTTGTGTGGTTTAGCTGGAATGCGTATTTGTTCTGCCACTCGTCCCGGCTGTCGGTCATGCTTTTGAGATTGCCGGTTAGGGTTTTTACCTCGGCACGAAGTATTGCTATTTGATTGGCCGCTAATTCCCGGTTTTCTGGCGCTTCGTGAGCCACGGCAATAATGTCTTGCAACTCGCTGATATGGTCGTGAGCCGCGTCGAGTTCAGTGTATTCTGGCGGTTCGTCGGCTTCTGGTTCTGGTGTTTCCTTGGGGGGGCTAATTTGTTCGAGGGCTTTTGGTAGACTTGTTTCGCCCCGCGCCACGGCGGCGGATAGTTCTGGATTGGCTTTCGCTACCTTGTCGGCCTGTTTTTGTGTTCTCGTGCTGACCCCTGATTGGGCGGCCCGATCCGCCACGGTTTCAAGGTGCAATCTTGCACTTTGATCTGATTTTACATCTCCGCCATGAGGCTGCGCCTTGCTCCAATCCTGCACACTTGCAACAATCGCACCACGCTGGCCGGCGGTAAGGTGGCGGCGGTGAAGGTTTGCGGAAAGGATGAACGAGGTGATTGAATCACCAGAAAAATCAACAAATACCGGCTCGACGCCAGCAGATATGCAAGCCCGGTATCGGTTCCCACCATCCAGGATGAACCCACCGTGAACGGTGATTGGTTCGCGTAGGCCATGCGTTTTAATGTCTTGTGTGAGTGAGATAAAATCCTCGTCAAGAATGCGAGGAAATAGAGTGCATAGCGGGTGGAGTTTATAGCTCATGCTGCTTTTCCCTCTATCCGTTTCCAGATACTTGCAAAACGCAATTTCTCATAGGGAGGGATGCGGTTGTTTTTGTGCCAGGCATAGACGCGCTGCCGGCTATACAACTCAGCGCCAACAACTTTATTCAGGCGTTTTGCTGTAGCGACCTGGCCGCCAAGCGCTTCTATTAATTGTTTATCATCCATGTCCGACACCTTACAGCAAAAACCAGAACGACGCAAATGGCTTTTACTGTTCAAATATTAATCATTTAAATTAATGTAAAAATAGGTTGACATGATTCCAAATATCTGGATAATAGGATTCAACGCGACGAACTACCCGAAACGGGTTAGCAAGTGAAGCAAACCGCCCGGTGGCGAAGATCAAGCAACAGCGATGCAGCCCAAGACCGGACAGAGCGCCAGGACTCAGCGGGCAGCAAAGCAGCACAGATCAAAAGAATTGACGGGTTGGATCAAGCCATCCCTTAACTGGTGACCGAATAATTCGGGTGTACGCAAGACGGTATCTAGAACCGATTGACTGGCGCCGAGCACAGTCTTTATTGCCGAAGAAATACAGGTGTAACAGTTGGTTTGATGGCAGCCGGAAAGACGGCACAGATTCACCGGAAACACTAAACAACCAAGAGGGAATCATGAAGATCGAGATTAAAGCAAGGTTTGTCGGCGCGGTATTGTTTTCGCACGAAGCCGAAGAAAATAGCATAAAGATTACGTTGGAGGCAGGCGTTAAAGCCGGTGCCTACCTTGCCGGTGCCGACCTTGCCGGTGCCAACCTTGCCGGTGCCAACCTTGCCCTTGCCGACCTTGCCGGTGTCAACCTTGCCGGTGCCAACCTTGCCGGTGCCTACCTTGAAGGTGCCAAACTTGACCGTGCCAAACTTGACGGTGACAACCTTGACGGTTCCAACCTTGCCGGTGCCAGCTATGGAGAAGGGATAGAGATT
>ERZ1292625.4100-Hain-H41-01um-R1-4100-length-11153-cov-4_pt1 | contig 11153 bp, 11 predicted proteins | sample MGYA00564400_ERZ1292625 | MGnify/ENA primary metagenome ERZ1292625 (study PRJEB36523, sample SAMEA6512639) | groundwater metagenome | collected 2019-01-08 | study: AquaDiva: Metagenomics assemblies of 32 groundwater samples
GTGGCGCAGAGGAACTGGGTGCAGTACGCGCGCAGTGCCTGCGAGTTCCTCTCTGAATTCAACTCGGCCAGCTTTGCCAAGGACGATGCGCGCACCAACTGCTGGAGCGACTTCGCCCGCGCCCGCGCCAAGCAGCTCAAGTCCTGGGAAATGCAGCTGGACAAGAAGCCCTGAGGGCGGGCACGCTGCTCACTGGTAGTTCAGCGTGAAGGTGGCCCTGCCGTTGGCCTGCCCCGTCGTGACTGCCGCAGCGGTCTGCACGTATTTGGCAGTCAGCGGGATCTTGAACTGGGCAACGCCCTGAACGATGGTTCCCGCACTCCATTGGTTGGTGTTGCCAGGCACGTTGGAGTCGGGGCCGTATGCGAGTGCGGTGCCATCCTTCAGTATCTGTATGCCTATTCCGGTGGCAACCGGTTTGCCGCCTGACGTGGCCTGGCTCAAGGTCAGGACGGTGCTCCGATTGCTGGTGTCGTTGGCATCGGTGAGCGTGACGTGGGGGTGCAGAACGCTTGCGGGCGCGCCGCCCTTGCATTCCAGCGTGATGTCGAAGTGCTGGGGGATGGAGGTGGATTGGAGGCCCGTGAATCGCAGGATGGGCACAGCGCCCATGGGTACGGAGATGGCCGAGGCGGCCACCGAGCAGGAGGGACCGACCACCACCCTGGTACGGCCGGACAGGTTGACGTATCCTGCGGTGCAGCCGGGGCACTGGAATCGCATCTCGACGTTCATCCCGGAGCCCGTTAGCGTGCCAGCGGAAACGTTGCCGGTTTTCACCAGCTCGATCCAGACATCCTGGCGGGATGAAGCATTCCAGAAATAACCCAGCGCGCCCGAATTATTTTCTGATTCGGTGGTAATGGGCACGGTTCTGCCACTGGGAGCGCCGGGGCCGCGCCATGTGGCCCACCAGCGGATTCCAATGCCGGGAATATTGGTGCTGTAGACATTATTGTATCCGGGCGTCTTGCTTCCGGATTGAACATTGGCGGCTACAACGGCTTTTTCAACATCGTACTCGAATGCCGTGTTCAGCACTGCTCGCAGATTAAATACGGTTACCGCAGACTTCCATAGCGTCGATCCGTTGGCGTAATTTCCGGGTACTGTTATTTCCTCGGGCAGTGAAATGCTGGAGCTGGTGGGGGAGAATACGCCACCGGCAAAGGCATTGGTGTTCATCGTTGCCGCTGAAAAGGCGATGAGAAATGGAAGGGCGATCAATGCAAGGCGGCGTACTTGCGAAGGAAATGAGGGAATGAAAGAAAAATGCATGATACTGATTCGGTCCATTGCTGAAGTATGATTCTCGAAAATATCACGCAATAGTTTTATCGAACTTTTGAGTGACTAAGGAGGGGTGGAAATGAAAGCATCGAATCATTCGATGTGTGGCCTCTTAGGTATTTCACACTCTACGCCGAAGATATGAGTTGATGCAATCAGATTGTTCTGAAAATGGAGCGTGGCTCAGTCAAAAGCCGCCCATGCACGCCATTCGTAAAGAGCAAGGCCCGAGTGTCACGGAGCTCGGGCGCGTGGGAGGTCGCGCAGACAAGCCTGGTTCAGTCCGCTCGCGGCCCCGGCGACTGTCGTGAGCGCGCCAGGCCGCTCAGGTGCTGAGACGTGCGGTCGGAGAAGCGTCCCTGGCACCTCTGGCGGCTTGCCAGAGCGCATCGGCCAGGGCTGTGATCTCAGGGGCCAGGTGCAGGCGTTCCAGCCAGCGGCCCGCAATGCCGCTGGCGCCGTGGAAGGCTCCGGCCAACTGGCCCGTGATGGCTGCCGTGGTGTCGGCGTCATCGCCCAGGTTGGCGGCCTGCAGCACTGCGCCTGCAAAGCTGTCATGCCTCGCAAAGCACCACAGGGCCGCCTCCAGGCTGTCCACCACGTAGCCGCTGCCGCGAATCTGTGCGGCCGGCTTGTCGCGATAGTCGCCACGGGCAATCTCCCGCAGGCGCGGGTTGGCGCCGTCTTGCAGAACGCCGCCCAGGTCCAGAACCTGCGACCGGGGCAGTCCCTGCAGCGCCCGGCACAGCGCCACGGCGAACAGGCGGCAGGCCTGCAGGCATTCAGGTGCGGCGTGGGTGGTGCGTGAGCTGAGTTCAGCCATGCGCTGCACCAGGTCCTCGTCGGGGCCGAAGAACATGGGCACGGGCGCCAGCCGCATCAGGGAGCCGTTGCCGGCCTGGTCCGGGTCGGGCGACCCGGCCAGCGGATCGCCGGTGGCCAGGAAGCGCTGGATGGCCGCCCTGGTGGCCATGCCGATGTCAAAGCAGTTGCCGGTGGAACTCCAGTACCCCCATTCGTACCAGTTGGCATAGCGCGTCATCTGGTCGTGCGGGTCGCAGCCGCCGCGCTGGAGCAGGCTTTCGGCCAGGCACAGGGCCGTGGAGGTGTCGTCGGTCCACTTGCCTGCGGGCAGCGAGAAGGGGCCGCCGCCGACCATGTCGGTCAGCGGCGCAAAGCTGCCGCGCGGCTGGAATTCCAGCGTCGTTCCCACGGCGTCGCCGCAGGCCAGGCCCAGCAGGGCACCACGGTATCGGTCCAGCGTGTCCATGGCCATGCCTGTGCTCGCGCTCATGGTCGGTCAGGAGCGGTGCTGCGCAGCCGCGCGCGCACCTGCATGAGGGCAAAGCCCAGCAGGTTCAGGCCCTGCCAGCGCGCGGGGTCGGTGGCGCGCACATCGTCGGCGGCCAGGCCGATGCCCCAGATGGCGTCCACGGGGCTGGCTTCCACCAGAACCCGGTCGCCCGTGTTCAGCAGATAGCGGGCCAGGGCCGGGTTCTGTGAGAACTTGGCCTGGTTGGCGCGCACCACGATGCCCATGCGCGCGGTCACCCAGGCCGCTTCATCGAAGCCCTGGATGCCACGCCCCAGCTTCTTGGCCTCGCCCGGCGTGCGGCAGCGCACGATGGCCGCGTGCGCCGCCTCGTCGCCAAACAGCCGTGCCTTGCCCGCCATCATGAAATGCTCGGCCGTGGGGTAGTGCTGGCCATCGACCTCGAAGCCTGCCTCGAACCACTGGCTCATGCAGGTCTTGCCGATGGAGCCATCGGCCGCAGGCTGGTGTCCCCAGAACGGCAGGAAGCGCGGGGTGAGACCCTGGGCCATGGCGTGCTGGAGGTCTTGCAGGGAGGCGATGTGGTCTGTGGTGGTCATACGGAGTTCTCAGGTGCGCAATTCTTCCTGTCGAGCCGCACGTAGACGCGCTCCACGGGAGTCATGAGCTTCGGATTTCCATCCTGGGCATGGGCCCGCTGCTCGATGACGAAGGATGTCATGTCAATGACCTCCAGCAGTTCCTCCGTGGCGAAACGGCGTAACAGCTTGCCACGCAAGCCCAGCTGGATGGCACGCAACGGCAGCTTGGCGCCGCTGGGGGCATGGTCCGGATCCCATTGCTGGCGCACCTCGGAGGTGGCCACCGCTTGCTGCCACTCGGGCAGGCCAGCGTAGAGCCGGGGGTTGAAGGTGGAAGGTACGGCGGCATCCAGCAGGCTCTCGAAGAAAGTCCGGCGTATGCGCAGGCCGAGGATGACTTCCTGGCCGGCCTTGGTCGCCCAGCCGCAGCGATACATCATCCAGAGGAAATTGGGCTTGATCCAGCTCATGCGCGTGAAGCTGAAGTCCGGGCCGCCGAACCGGCCATGCTCCAGCGCGTGAAGGCCGATGGCCGGGCGATAGGCCTGGTAGACCACCACGGTGGAGTCGTCGTAGTGGGCGAGGATGTGCTCTCCCTCGGAAGGCCAGGTGGCAGATTGCTGCAGGTAGGGTGCTGTTGCGAGATTCATGGTCTGTTCGTTGTCGCTGTCGTTGTCGTTGTTGTTGTCGTTGTTGTTGTTGTTGTTGTTGTAGGTGTTCTGAGGGCGCTGCGCCACGCTGCAGGGCCGGTCCTTCACACCACCAGGCAGCCCTGCCGGTCCGACAGGCCGATGGTGGCCTGCATGCCCGCCGTGAACTGCAGGTAGTCGGCCTCCATGCCGTCCGAGAAGATGACGCCATGGTCGGGCATGCGCGAGCGCAGGGTCAGCGGCTGGCCGGCGGTGACCTGGCCGTAGACCAGCTCGGCCGTGGAGGAGCGGCTGGGAAAGGGCTCGCGCACGGCGAAGTCCAGGCGTGGCGCATCCCAGGCGAAGGGCTGGTAGTCGAAGTCGGTGGATGCGCCGCGCACGGCGCGGGCAATGCCCATCGATCCCGTGACGATGCTCTTGATCCAGGCCGACGAGCCCAGCCCCGTGGCGACGATGAGGCCGGAGGACGACTGGGACTCCTGCCGCTCGCCCAGCGTGATGTCGTACAGGGCCGAGGTGTGGCTGCGCGGGCCGATGAACAGGTCGTTGGCGGCGCGCAGCACCTGGCCGTCGCTCAGGCGTGCCTCGGCCAGGGTGACGGCGCGCGTGGGGCGGCGGTTGGCGGCCACGTCGCCCAGCAGGGCGGCCAGGTCGGCGGGGGCGAAGGGCAGCAGCAGGCCGTCCCAGCGCGCGGGCTCGGGGTTGACGCCGATGAGCGGCTGGCCGTCCAGGTATTTCATGGTGTTGGCCACCATGCCGTCCTGGCCCAGCGCCACCACGATGTCGTCGGCGCCGAAGACGAAGTTGGGCACCAGGGCGCGGTCCACGATCTGGTAGCGGCCGCGTGCCTCCAGCGCCTGCACCACGGCCTGCAGGGCGGCGGCGTAGGCGGCGCTTTCGCGCAGGTAGTCGCCGAAGTCTGCGCCCAGGTGCTCGATGTAGAAGCGCGCCTGGGACAGCGTGTGGTACCTGGCCACCAGCTCATCGAGCCGCGTGCGCCGCACCACCAGCACGGTCTTGCGTTCATTGGCGTTCACGGCGGCTCCTTGCGGGTTCGGTATCGGCCACGGCAGCTGCATGGCCTGCACCGGCGCCCATGAGCGACTGCAGCAGCTCGGGCGAGACGTTGAGCTGGCCGATGCGCTCGGCCTTCTCGGCAATGCCGCCAAAGGCCTGGGCGATGAGCTGGCCCGGCTGCATGCCCACGGCGGCCAGCGATTGCACGATGCGCGGATCGGCCTTTTCCAGGGCCTGCATGACGGCGCCCACGCGGTAGGCCTCGGCCTCGGCCAGGGTGCGGCTGTTGGCGGCCTGGCCTTCGACGAAGTCGCGGCGGCTGGCCTCCAGCGCCACGTCGGCGGACATCTGTTCGGCGCGCAGCTCGTTTTCCTTGCGCATCTGGGCGGCCTTGGCTTCCAGCTGGGCCTCGCGGATCTGGCGCTTTTTCTTTTCCACGGCCACGGCGGTATCGAGCTCGTTCTGGCGGATGGCGCGCTCGTTTTCCACGGCAGCCATGCGGCGGGCATACACGGCGTCGTCGGCGGCCTTGAGGTTGGACTCGCGCGCCTCGGCCTCCAGGGCGCGGGCGATGTCGGGCGTGGGTTTGACGGCCATGACCGAGACGCCCAGGATCTCCAGCCCCAGCGCCTCGATCTCGGGCTGGGCGGCCAGCTCCTGCTGGGCCGTGCGCGCAATGAGTGCCGAGGAGCGCAGCGCCTGCTTGAGCTCCAGCGCCTGCACGGCCTGCTGGATGATGACCTCGGCCTGCATGGTCACGCGGTCGCCCAGGCGCTGCGGGTCTTCGGACAGGTATTTCTGGCCGTCGCGCGCCAGGGAGAAGTCCATCAGCGTGGCGGTCTGGCGCGGTGTGCTGATGCGGTAGGTGACCTGGCCCTGCACGGTGACGCTCTGGAAGTCGGCCGTCACCAGCTCCAGCATGAAGTGGCAGTCCTGGCTGCCCACGGGCACCGCGACCAGGGTGGTGGTGGGCGCGTAGTAGAAGAAGGACTGGCCCGCACCCTCGCGCACCACCTTGCCGGCGCGGAACTGCATGAGGTGGACCGTGGGTTGGGACTTGATGAAACGGATGCCGAACATGGTGTTTCTCCTTTAAGTTGCTCTGTGCAACTTGTATGGGTTGCATAGTGCAACTTAAAATCCGGCACGTCAAGCACAATCCATCCCATGGCTGAAAAAAATTCCCCATCCCCGCAGGGCGCGCTGGACTTCCCGCGCCCGTTCACCACGGTGGACGTGGTCATCTTCACGGTGGCAGACGATGCCCTGCAGGTGCTGCTGGTGCAGCGCCCCACGGCGGGCAGCGAGCCCTTCCCGGGGCTGTGGGCGCTGCCCGGCGGCTTTGTGGATGTGCGCCAGGACGCGGACCTGCTGGCCTGCGCGCGGCGCAAGCTGCTGGACAAGACGGGCGTGGACAGCCCCTACCTGGAGCAGCTGGGAAGCTGGGGCGGCGCGGCGCGCGACCCGCGTGGCTGGTCGGCCACGCATGTGTATTTCGCGCTGATCCCGGGCCATGACCTGATCCTGGCCAAGGGAGCGAATGCGGCCGATGTGTCATGGTTTGCCGTCGATGAACTGCTGCGCGCGCCTGCGCTGGCCTTCGCCCACGGCGAGATCCTGCGCGCAGCGGTGGAGCGGTTGCGGGGCAAGGTGGAGTACACCTCGCTGCCGGCCTTTCTGCTGCCCGAGCCCTTCACGCTGCCGCAGCTGCAGCAGGCCTACGAAGTGGTGCTGGGCCGCCCTGTGGACAAGAGCGGTTTTCGCACGCGCATGATGGCGGCCGGCTTTCTGGTGGAGGCCGGCCAGGTGGAGGGCACGTCACGCCGCCCCGCCATGGGCTACCGCCTGGCCGACCGCAGCGCGCCCGTGGTGTTTCCGCGCACTTTCAGCCCGCGCGGGTGAGGGCGGCCTTCGATCAGGGCCAGGATCAGGATCAGGCGCCCAGCAGGCTGCAAAAGCGCTGCATGTCCACGTTGCCGCCGCTCAGGATGATGCCCACGCGCCGGCCGCGCAGCTCCTCGCCTTTCTGGCGCGCGGCGGCCAGGCCCAGGCACCCGGTGGGCTCGACCACGAGCTTCATGCGCGTGGCCAGGAAGCCCATGGCATCGACCAGCTCGGCATCGCTGGCGGTGAGGATGTCGGTCACGTCGCGCTGGATGATGGGGAAGGTGATGCCGCCCAGGTGCTGGGTCTGGGCGCCGTCGGCAATGGTCTTTGGGGTGTCTATGTGGACGATGCGGCCTGCGCGCAGCGACTGCTGGCCGTCGTTGCCGGCCTCGGGCTCCACGCCGTAGAGGGCGCAGCCGGGGCTGAGCGCACGCGTGGACAGGGCGGTGCCCGACAGCAGGCCGCCGCCGCCCAGCGGCACGAAGAGGGCGTCCAGCGGGCCGGTTTCCTCCAACAGTTCCTTGGCGGCCGTGCCCTGGCCGGCCAGCACGTCGGCATGGTCGTAGGGCGGGATCAGGGTCAGGCCGTGGCGCTCGGCCAGGTCGCGGCCGATCTGCTCGCGGTCTTCGGTATAGCGGTCGTAGACCACCACCTGGCCGCCATAGCCCTTGGTGGCCGCCACCTTGGCGGCGGGCGCGTCATGCGGCATGACGATGGTGGCGGGAATCTCCAGCAGCCTGGCAGCCAGTGCAATGGCCTGGGCGTGGTTGCCCGAGGAAAACGCCACCACGCCGGCCTTGCGCTGCGCGGCGCTGAAGCGAGACAGGGCGTTGAAGGCGCCCCGGAACTTGAAGGCGCCCATGCGCTGCAGGTTCTCGCACTTGAGGAAGACACGGGCGCCCAGCGCCTCGTCCAGCGTGCGCGAGGTGAGCACGGGCGTGCGGTGGGCATGGCCCTGGATGCGTTGGGCCGCTGCGGCCACGTCGTCGTAGGTGGGAAGGCTTGTCATCGGTACGGGAGAGAAGGGGTTGCAGACCGGCGGGGTGCCGGGACCTACTTGGCGTAGCTGTAGACCGTGGCGCGCGACACGCCCAGGTGGGCGGCAATGGTCTCCATGGAGCGGCGAAGGTCCAGCAGGCCGTCGCCCTTGAGTTCACGGACCAGGGCGCGCCGCTCCTCGGGCTTGAGGGCGCGCGGCGTGGTCGCCAGGCGCGCCGCGAACTGGTCGATGCGGGCGCGCACCGTGTCGGCACCGGCCCCGGCGCCCATGGGCGCCAGCATTTCGCGGGCCGGCGTGTCGCCGCTGACGGCGGCAAAGCGGTTGAGCATGCTCTGGAAGCCCTGGAACATCGTCAGGTCCACATTCATGCACAGGGCGGCGATGTAGCGGCCCTCGGAGTCGCGGATGCCGATGGACGTGCTCTTGGCCTGGCGGCCATCGGCGAACTGGTTGGGGTAGTTGGCGATGACCTGCTCGTAGCCGGGGTCCTGGATGCGGGCCAGGCCCAGCTCGGTCGCGCCCTGGCCGACCTCGCGGCCCGAGAGATTGTTGTGGATGGCCAGCACCGCATGGGACGGGTCGAGCAGGTCATGCACCACCACCTCGCAGAACGGGGCAAGGGTCTGGCCCAGGCCTTCGGCGATCTTGGCCACCTGTTCCAGCAGTTGGCGCTGCTCGGGAGTGCGTTGTGTCATATTGGACATTTTGTTTTGAATTGGACAAAATGTCAAAACCCAGGCGACCTGCCTTCTTGTCCGTTTCTTGTGCTCCCTGCCATGTTCGACACCCTTGTTCACCTGCTGCAATCCCAGGACGCGCGCTTTCGCGTGATCGAGCACCCTGCCGAGGGCCGCTCCGACCTCGTCGCCGAAATCCGGGGCACGGCACCCGGCCAGGGCGCCAAGGCCATGCTCTGCAAGAGCCGCGATGCGGCCGGTGCGGGCGATCCCCAGCTGTTCCTGGCCGTGCTGCCCGGCGACCGCAAGCTGGACTTCAAGCGCCTGGCCCAGGCCGTGGGCGTGCGCAAGGCCACGCTGGCCTCGCCCGAGGAGGCCCAGGCCGCCACCGGCTGCGTGATGGGATCGGTGCCGCCGTTCTCCTTCAACCCGCAGGTGCGCCTGGTGGTGGACCCGGCACTGGTGGAGCGCTTTGCCGAGATCGCCTTCAATGCGGGCCGGCTGGACCGCTCCATCGTGCTGGACTCGGCCGACTATGTGCGCATTGCCCGGCCCGCGCTGCACAGCCTGAGCGGGGATGGCGCCGATTGACCCGGGGGCCGGGCGGTGCCCACAATCGCAGCAACGCCCGCACATCCTCTCCTGACCATGACCACCCCTGCCAGGCAGTTCCCCGACCGGCCCGATGCGGCCGGCTTTGTGCGTGCGACGCTGGCTGCCGCACTGGCCCAGGTGCAGTCGCATATGGATGCCGTGGATGCCGTGGATGCCGTGGACGCCGGCAGCGGCGAGGCCGAACGCATCCACCAGCTGCGCGTGGCCCTGCGGCGCCTGCGCACCCTGCTGCGCGAATGCGCAGGGCTGGCGCCCGGCATGCGCGCCGAATGGGATGCCCCGCTGGCCCTGGCCTTTGCGCGCCTGGGCACGCTGCGCGATGCCGGCACCCTGGCCGACGTGGTGCGGCCGCTGCTGCAGGACGCCGATGCGCCCTTGTGCGAATGGACCGTGCCGGATGCCGGGCAGGCCGACGCGGACGCGGCCGCTGCGGTGCGCGAGCCGCAGTTCCTGCAAACGCTGGCCGAGATCCATGCGCTGGCGCAGGCGCCTGCAGGCAAGCGGCAGCCCGGCCTGGTCAGCCTGTCCGCCGCAGGCACGCGCAAGTACCTGGCACGGCGGCTGGCGCGCCTGCACCGCCAGGTGCTGCGCGACGGCCGGCACTTCGACCGCCTGCCGCTGGCGCAGCAGCACCGCGTGCGCAAGCGGCTCAAGCGCCTGCGCTACCTGGCGGACTTCGCGCGGGAATTCGCGCCCGGAATGTGGCCCGGCAAAAAGGGCCGGCGCTTTGCCGAGGCGCTGGTGCCCGCCCAGGACGCGCTGGGCCTGCACAACGACATGGCCGTGGCGGCCGCGCTTTTTCGTGACGAGGCCGGCACGGATCCGCGCGCCTGGTTTGCCGCCGGCTACCTGCAGGCCCGCCTGGCCACCAGCGCGCGCAGCAGCCGCCGCGCGCTGCGGGCGCTGGCCCGGGTGCCGGGCTTCTGGCTCTAGACAGCATCAGCGATAATCCGCCGCTGGCGCACCGCCGCAGCCCCTGGGCCGTGGCGGTGCGCTGTTGCTGAAGGTGCCCCATGCCGCTTGCCGGCCAGGGGTTCAACGGGAAGCAGGTGCGCGATGCCATCGAGGTGGCCGCTCGCAATGCCTGCGCTGCCCCCGCAACGGTCAGCGGAATACAACTCCCCACGCTGGCGCGCCACCCACCGGTTGCGCGCCGCAAGCCACTGTGTCTGGACGGACATGGGAAGGCGGGGATGCCTGCTGCAGCGCGCCCACCCTGCGCGCCGCAGCGTTCCGCAAGCCCGGATACCGGCCTTCTGCATTGCTTTCGGACGCCGCGGGAGTGCGCCTGTCCGGTCCGGCCCCAGCCTGCGCTGGCGTGGCCGGCTCCGGCGTGCGCGCCGTGCGGCGTGGTTCAGACGATAGGCCCCACGGGTGACTGGGGCAGTTGGATTCAACGCATGCGCTTCGCTTCTTTGGCCGCCGATTGTTCCGGCCCCTTTCCCCTTCCTCCCTTCCTGCGCCCGGCCACCGCTGCGGCCGTGCTGGCCTGCTGCGCCGCGGCGGCCGGCGCCGCACAGGAACCGGCGGCCGGCAAAGCCGGTGCATCCGCCGACGATGCGCTGGACGCCGTCTTCGTGACCGCCACGGCGCGGCCCGAGGCGCGCAGCCGCATCGCGGGCACCACGCAGACCATCGACCGCGAGGCCATAGAGCGCTCCAGCGCGCGCTCGGTCACCGACCTGCTGGCCGAGAACGCCGTGGGCTTTCTCAGCGAATGGACGGCGGCCCAGACCTCGATGAACCTGCGCGGCGCCTCCACCGACGGCCAGGGGCGCGACTTCCGCAGCCAAGTGCTGGTGCTGGTCAACGGCCGGCGCGCGGGCACGGCCAACCTGTCCAAGCTCAGCCCCTCGGATGTGGAGCGCATCGAGATCGTGCGCGGCCCGTCCTCGGTGATCTACGGCAGCCAGGCCATGGGCGGGGTGGTCAACATCATCATGAAGACGGGAGCGACGGCGCCCGGCACGCGCGCCCAGGTCCAGGCCGGCTCGTGGGACCTGTGGCGCACCGATGCGCAGACGGCCGGCGCCAATGACCGCTTCGACTGGTACTTCGGCGTGAGCGCAGGCGGGCGCGGCGACTACGAGTCGGGCGATGGCGGCACACGCATGGAGAACACGGGCTGGAAGCGGCGCGGCGCCAGTGGCGCCCGGGGCAGGC
>ERZ1292625.2329-Hain-H41-01um-R1-2329-length-17933-cov-24_pt1 | contig 11151 bp, 9 predicted proteins | sample MGYA00564400_ERZ1292625 | MGnify/ENA primary metagenome ERZ1292625 (study PRJEB36523, sample SAMEA6512639) | groundwater metagenome | collected 2019-01-08 | study: AquaDiva: Metagenomics assemblies of 32 groundwater samples
TGACAAATCAAATTAAATGGCCACACGTATCGTTTATCCTTCTTACTTTTAATGGTGGCGATGGTGTAAGAAAATGCTTGGAATCAGTTAAGAAGTTAGATTATCCCAAGAAACTCATTGATGTGGTGGTTGTAGATAATGGTTCCAAAGATGAAAGCGTAAAAGTCGCTAGAAGTTTTGGATGGAAGGTTTACCTCCATTCTGAGGGAGATTTATATTCAAATTGGGTAAGGGGTCTCCATAAAGTAAAAGGAGAATTTGTTTTTTACCTGGAACAGGACATAGTTCTGAGAAACAAGAATTTTGTTAAAGAAATGATAGTTCCACTGCTTGAGGACGACAGACTAATCGCGACGTTCACAAAAGAATACCCTAAAAATAATATGAATTGGGCATGTAAATATCTTTCCTATCATTATTCACAGTGTGATCCGCTTCTCGAATACCTTTTTTTACCTGTTGAAAAATCTTTTGTTGAAAAAAAGAAAAATTATATTGTTTGCAAGTTTGAAGATAAAAAAATACCCCCCGCTGCCAGAATGTTTTATAGAATAAAATACCTAAAGAAAACTCCAAATTGGACAAACAAAAACTATTTTGATCATGATTTCTTGATCAATTGCGTGAGATCCGGATTCCCTTATTTTGGATATGTTCCAAATGCTGGTTATTATCATTACCATGTAAGGGATTTTATGCATTTATTACAAAAACGGACTCGAAACTTGGGAATGCACTTTTTCCCTGAATACGGGAAATATCATTACAAAGTCTTAGATACAAAAAATAAATGGGAGGTTTTAAGACTGATACTCTTTGTTATTTATGCAAATTTATTTTTCCCAGCTCTAATACGTGGTTTTTTTAGATTTTTAAAACATAAAGATTGGGTGCTTCTCACCGAACCAATTATAGTTATCTCAATAACCGATACTTTGCTTTGGAGCTTTATAAATAATAAAACCGGCAGAAGGATGATAACTGATTCTTTAAAGAATCTTATCAAGGTATGATGAAAAAGTTTGTTCTAAATCAGAATTTCTTTCCAGCTTTAATTTTATCGATAGTCACTTCTATTATTATTTTCTCTTGGTTTAAAGATGGAAGTTTCTTTGGCGGAGGAGAGGAAAGTTTGTCTACCTGGAATCCAAGTAAAATGGTCGAACTATACAGTTCAGGCTGGATTGAAGCCGGGCTTGGATACCCAAGTCCGTTTTGGCTTCCAAGAATTCCGGTATATTTTTTAACCTACTTTTTGAGTAATTTTCTTGACCCCTCAAATACCCAAGCCGTTTTATTTTGGATATTAATGTCCACAGCCGGTGTCGGAATGTACTTCCTGGCAGGACGTTTATTGGGAAAGCAAAAAAAGATAGCCTCATTATTGGCCGGGTTGTTTTACATGTTAAATTTGTATACACAATCTCAAGTTTGGGCAAGATTTATATTTTCCGGCTTTTTTGCTTGGGCATCCCTACCTTTACTTTTATTTTTATGGATTTGTTGGTTTGAGGATGGCAAGTATAAATTTTTACTTATATTTGCCATCTTTTCTGTCTTATTTTCTTCAGCCTATTCTCACCCCGCTTTTATAATCTCGTTCTGGTCAGTGGCACTCTTGTTTTCAGCACTAAAAATATTTTCGAAAAAATTAAACATAGATGAGAAAAAAAAGTATCTGTTTCGAGTTGTTTTAGGTGTTTTTGGTTGGACATTATGTAATTTTTGGTGGATTTTTCCTTATTTTAAACTTCAATCTTCGGTTACCTCCAATCTTCATGATTGGAAGTACGATCTTGCTAGTTTAGGCGGAGTAAGTGTTGATTCAGGGATTTCACAAGTGTTACTGCTTAGACATGGATATTTTTTTGACAGATTGGATTATTGGGGTGATTTTTATAAATCAGGGTTTTCTTATTTAATCAGCTTAATGATTTTAGTCGTATCTGTTTTGGGCTTTATTAAAGCCCGGATTTTAAAAGGATATAAATATTTGGTAGTACTGACAGTTATTGGATTTTTTGTTTGCAAAGGAACCAATCCACCTTTTGGAAATGCCATTTTTAGTTTTCTTTTTCAATACATACCTTTTGCCCGAGTTTTCCGGAGTTCGTATGAAAAGTTTGGTGCAGTTTGGCTTATGGTTTATTCCATATTTTTTGCTTATGGTTTTGGATTTATATATGAGAAGATGGCCCAAATATGGAAATTTGTTCTGGTTGCAGTTTTTATCCCATTGTTTCTTATAGTCTTAGTATGGCCCATGTGGAAGATTGGGCCATTTTCACCTGAAGCTCGTCTTTTTGTTCCGGGGTATTACAAAGAGGCAGATACCTATTTAAATAGTTTAAATTATGAGGGAAGAATCTTATCCCTACCGATAATACCCGGTGAAGGTGTCAGGTACGATTGGGGAAATACTTCGTATTACGGACTTGAGCCAAGCGATATTTTGTTTTCAAACCCAGTTATTTCAAAAACTGTTCGCTATGAATATTTAGACGATAAATATATGGACATATATAATACCTTTGTTCAGGGAAAAAACATCGATAAGCTATTATCGGAAACGAATGTTGAATACCTAATGCTTCATAATGAATTAGATCCAAAGTATAGCAATGCAAGCTCTTCTGCTGAGGTGAAAGTAACTTTAGCAAAATACCCGTCAATTAAGTTTTTAAAATCAGTTGGGAAGCTTGATATTTATAAAAACATAAATTTTTTACCAAATAAGATGGTGGAGATTGAGGGAACTGCTTTGTATAGCTACAGTAGAATTAGCTCAGGTCATTACAGAGTTCAAGTAACTGATGCAAAAAAGCCATTTGAACTAATACTCAAAACTTCATTCAGCCCACTATGGGAGGCGAAAATTGGTGATGTTATTCAAAAGCACGATGTTGTTTACAATTATGCAAACGGATGGACTATTAATCAGACAGGAAATTATACAGTTGATTTAGTTTTTGAAGTTTGGCCCGATATTTTTTTGGGAACACATTAAGTCTATAAACCCACCGACTCCGCCATCAGTTTCATTAATTAATCTGGGAAAATCAAATATCTTTTCAAGTTTCCCGTCAAGCTCGCCAATTGAATAAATATTAAAACCAATTTTCTTGACATAATTCAAGAAGCTCAAAGGATTGGTTCCAGCTTCTTTTAAACCTTTTGGCCAAAACTCCAAAATTAAATATAAGTTTGGATTTTTTTTGTATTGTTTTTCTAGCCCCCCTCAGTGCTTTTTCTTCCCAGCCTTGTATATCCATTTTAATTAGGTTTACAGATTTATACTGGTTTAGTAGATCGTCAATGGTTGTAGTTGACGTTTTTTGTTTATTTCTAACCCCATCTTTAACTTTATATATCCGGCCGTCAACAGAATGGTTTGAGGGAACATACATAGTTGAAGTACCGTTTTTGGATGAAATGGCAGCTTTTACGGGTGTAACATTTGTTAATTTGTTTAGTGCTATGTTTTTGAGTAAAAGGTCAAAATGCAAGAGTTGTGGTTCAATGCTTATCACTTTTCCGTATGCTCCTGTTAGGTTAGAGAACAATGGAGTATGATCCCCGATGTACGCACCCACTTCGCATATCACCCAACCTTTCTTAACAATTCTTTTTATTAACTTAGTCATACCAAACTCATACTTTCCAAAGAGCATTGGAGGAACTAACTCAATATTTTTTGGATTCATATAAATCCAATACCCATTAAATTTTATTGGGAAGTATGAAATGTAAAATGTAATACATTTCTTTACGGCTTGTTTAAACAAATTATTCACTGCTAGATTATATCAGCCTTTCGAGCTGATATAATATGGTATGGAAAAAACAAATCTTAATTTTTTTGCTCTTGGCGCACTTGGAATGGGGCTTTCCGGAAGCGACAGAATATTTATAGAGTTTGCCAGAAGGTGGAGTAAGGCTAACAAGGTCAACATTTATGTATGGACAGAAGGGTACGAGATGTGTGAGAGACAGGATTTAAAAGATGATAATATTTCATTTATCGTTTCTTCAATGGAGCCATGGAGTAACTTCGGTTTTATTGTGAACTATTTCGCTAGGATTTTTGAGGGAATTAAATTAGGGTTTACTCTAAAGGTGGAGAACAATTCCAGCACCATTCTTTACAACGCCTCAGATTTTTGGATGGACGCACTTCCATGTTTTATTCTTAAAGTTCGCTTTCCAAAGATTAAGTGGATTGCAACATGGTATCAGACTGCGCCAAACCCTTTTAAAGGCTATGCAGAAGGTGATCGGAGTGAGAAATATAGACTGAGTGCGTTTTTGTATTGGTTTTCTCAATTTCCAATTAAACCATTAATATCCAGTTTTGCAAATTTTATTTTGGTTAATAATGATGGAGAAAAAAAACAGTTTTCAAAACTTGATAGCATGGGAAAAGTTGTTGTTGTTCTTGGTGCAGTTGATTTATTAAAAATTGAAAAATGGAAAAAAGAAAATGGAAAATTGCCAAAAATCTATGACGCTGTTTTTCAGGGTAGATTTCACCCGCAAAAAGGTGTAGTTGAGCTTATCGATATCTGGCGAAAAGTAGTTGATAAACTACCAAAAGCTAAACTGGCGATGATCGGAGATGGCCCCCTTATGGAAAAAGTAAAATTAAAAATTAAAAAATTAAAATTAGAAAATAATATTGAACTATTGGGATACGTATTTGACGGGGATGTAAAATATAAAACATTTTCACAAAGCAAGCTTGTTGTTCATCCGGCCTTATATGATAGCGGGGGAATGGCAAGCGCTGAGGCGATGGCATTTGGAATTCCGGTAATTGGATTTGATCTTAATTCTTACAAATCGTACTATCCAAAAGGAATGATCAAGATTAAAATAGGAGACCTGAATGCTTTTTCAAAAGAGATACTTAGGTGTTTGTCTGACAATATTTATCGTAAAAAAGTTGGTAATGAAGCACTTAAAATGATTGAAAAAAACTGGTCATGGGACAATCGGGCTAGTGAAGTTTTTGAGTATATAACCAAAAATGACTAAAATTAAATATAAAGTAAAATATTCGCCTGGGGGAACTCACCCTTTGTTTTTGCACCCTTTTATATCTTTCTTTACACCTGAGCTTAAAAATAAAACTGTTCTTGATGTTGGCTGTGGAAGAGGCCTCAACGGTTCTTTGATTCGTGCCACACGCGACTGGAGTGGGTCAACTATTATCGGGATGGATATAAACAAAGATTCACTGGATTTTTGTGGCAGTTTTAATATTTACGATAAGTTGGTTATGGCACGTCTTCCAAAACTTCCCTTTAAAGACAAAAGTATAGATTTTATTCTTTGTATCGAAGTTATCGAACATTTAAAGAAAAAGGAGGGTATTGCCCTACTTAGAGAGATTGATAGAGTATGTAAAGGACGGGCAATTGTTTCCACTCCAAATATGTTTTTTGATACTATGCATAGCGGGAAAGAAGATGAACATAAATCCCTGTGGAGGGCGAAGGACTTTAGAAGATATAATTACAAGGTTTATGGTTTGGGATTTAAAACCCCCTTGCTTCTTGGCGATAAAATTCTAAAAGTAAAACAAGCGTTTTATTATTTATTTACTCCTTTGAGCTATATTATTCCGGAAATCGGTGGAATCCTTTTTTGTGTCAAAAACTACCTGTAGGATACTTCCGGAATAGGCATTAGGATTTTTGCTTTTGGATTTCTCTTTTTAATCATGTTATATTTTTCTTCGTTTTGAGCATAGAAGTTTCTTATTCCATTAAAAATAACATCAGGTGCATCCTTGAGTAATTTTTCTTCAGATACAACAGGTATTCCCATACCCGGTGTAACTTTGCCGTGTTTGGCAACAGTTGAGTCTGCGACATATTCAATAAAATCACTACCGATATGCCCATAATTTGTGAGAGTAACGAATTTTGCGGATGATCCGTGGGCGACGATTCGCTCGCCTCTAATTTTTGCGATATGAAGATGTTCATAAATTTGGTGCATAATGTCATTAACTTTCCCACCGAACGCGGCAAATCTTTTTGGATCCAGGAATCCAAGTATTTCCTCCTCTTTTAGCATGGCTGTAAGCTCACTGCTCATTTCTGCCGGCGCATGTTTAACAAATATCCGCATTGACCCGCAGTGAATATCAGGAAGCCTTTTTGCATGTACCATTGTTAAGCCAAATTCTTTGAATATTTTTTGGAGTGGGCTTAAAGACAAATAATAATAATGTTCAGCATAAAAAGTATCAAAGTCGGTGTTGTCCAAAATATCTCCTAAATATGGAAATTCCAAAGTAAACATTCCTTTTGGTGCAAGGACTTCAGCGATTCCTTCTATTGTCCCCTTTATATCCGGAATATGCTGTAGAACGTTAGCCGCTGTAACAATATCCATTTTCCCCATGTCTTTGACAATTTGAAGTGCAAGCTCAGGCGTAAATGGCTCAACTATAGTTTTAACTCCTGCCTCATTTGCTTGGTTCGCATAAATCGTCGCCGGGTCAACGCCCACCACATTCATTCCAAGTTTTTTGTATTCCTTAAGACAAATACCAATATTGCTTCCAATTTCCAAGACCTGGGATCCCTTTTTAGCACCACTCAGTGCAATTGTTTCTTTTGCTCCTTCCCTAAAATTCGGAGTCATAGCGTCAGGTGTTCGGTAAGCATAATCTTCTGCAAAAAGCTCATCCGAAGGCACAATTTCGCCAAGTTGTACTAGCCCGCAATCAGTACATAAATTTGCATCAAGCTGGTAACTTATTTGCCCATGCTCAAGAACCTCTTCACGGGTTCTATAGATATTTGGTTTTGGCATTGGACCAAAGTTAATAAATTTATATAGGTTTTTACTTCCACAAGCTTGACACTTTGTTATGAGGATTACCTTGTGAGAATTTTCTAAAGCGAGTATATTGTCAACAAACTTTGTTACTTCAGCCTCCAGTACCTTTTTCATCATTGTCAGACAAAATTACTCCCTGAGGCTATTCATGTCAATAGTTAACTTGTTTAAATTATATCTAATCGTTACAATACTTTTAACATGTAACATGGCCACCAAAAAAAAACCAACAATCAGCGCAATTGTAACCAACTATAACGGTTGGGAGCTTGGACTTCTGAAAGACTTCTTTGATACTTTTCTACATTCTGATTTTAAAGACTTTGAAATATTTCTTGTAGATATGGTTTCGAGTGATGGCAGTGTAGAACAAGTCAAAAAGAATTTTGGTAAAGATAAAAGACTTCATTTAATTCAAAACCCAGTAAACAACATGAGTGCAGGAATTGGTATGGCGATGAAAAAAGCCAAAGGCAAATATATATTATTTTTGAATAATGATATTTATTTTGCAAAAGGTGCAATTCAAAAAATGGTCGATTTTATGGATGAAAACAAAGAGATAGGACAAATTCAAGGAAAAGTCGTTTCTTACTTCGATCATACTAAGATAGATAGTGTTGGGGAATCAATGGATATTTATGGAAATCCAAAGACGTTAGGGGTTGGAGAGACTGATGATGGACAATATGATAAGCTCAGAGAAGTTCTGTCCGTGGGGGGGTCATCGGCTTTATACAGGGCAAGTTTAATTAAAGACATTGGCATTTTGGACCCAGATTACAGAATTGGATATGAGGATATGGATTTATCCCTTAGACTGAGGATATCGGGATATAAAATGTACTTTTTCCCTGATGCTGTGGTATATCACCGACGTGGAGCTTCTACCTCCAAAGTTTCAGAAGAACTTAAAGCAGAAATAAAGTTTTGGTTTAACAAAAACAGAATTGCAACAATAATAAAAAATTACAGCTGGCTCAATATTTTGAGAAGCTTACCTGTGATCATAGTGATCTATGTATTTTCTGGACTATTTGAAATTTTCTACAAAGGATTATGGAGATTTGGTCTAACCAGATTTAGAGCTATTTTTTGGATGTTTACAAATTTACCCGTACTTATGAAAAAAAGATCAAAAGTCCAAAAGCTCAGGAAACTGCCGGATAGCCGCGCATTTATTCCCTTTATGTCAAAGGGGGCAATCCTGAGTGGATTTAAGGGCTTTTTGGAAAGTAAACGTTGGTAAGGTATACTCAAACTTCATGATGGAAAACTCCAAAATATCGGTAGTTATTATTACAAGAGACCGTAAAACGGAATTGGCTGAATGTGTCCGGTCGATTTTAAATCAAACAAAAAAAGTTGATGAAATAATTGTTGTTGACAATGCTTCAAAAGAAAAAGTTAAAAAAACAAGTGGAACAAAAGTTGTTAGAAGTGAAACAAATTTAGGTGGTGCTGGGGGAAGGAATTTGGGACTATATCATACATCCGGAAAATATATTCTTTTTATGGATGATGACGCTGTTGCAGATATGAATATGGTCAAGGAACTTCTAGGTGTTATCAAAAAAGATCTAAAAATAGGAATTGTTCAGCCAAAAATTTATGAAAAAGAAAGGCCTGATTTTATTCAGGGTGTCGGACATGGAATCAACTTAAAAACAGGAAGAGTATTTGGAATAGGGGTTCACGAGAAAGATGTGGGTCAATATGAAAAAATTATGGAAATTCCAATGGCAGGATGCACATGGATGGTAAACCGCATTGTCTTTAACAAAATTGGTGACTACGATGAAGATATTTTTATCCCGTACGAAGACTCCGATTTTTCTTTTAGGACGAAAAAGGCTGGATATAAAATATTTTACGTTCCAAAGGCCAAGGCTTGGCATACCGGGGCCAAGAAAACCTTTGTCCACCCATGGATTGAATGGCTTGGAATAACTTCTCCAGAACGGTCCTACAGAGTTAGCAGGAATAAAATAATATTCATGAAAAAACATGCCACAAATTCTGATTTCTTGGTTTTTATGTTTGTATACGAACCTATTTATATAGCACTTCATACATTAATAATTTTATTTACAGGTAGATTTGATGTTTTAGTAAATTACTGGAAGGGATTGTTTTCAGGTATTGATTATTCAATTTTTTCACTAAAACTTTTTCTGATTTCACTTGTTGATCCTGTATCAAAAATCATTGATAAAACAAGTAAAAGCATCCTCGATATTGCCTGCGGAAAAGGCCTACCAATGATGGTTATAAAGCAAAGAGTTAAATTTAATGAAATTCATGGCGTTGACTTGTATGAGCCTTACCTCAATTTTTGCAGAAATAAAAATATTCATAATTCATACACTCTTAGTGATGTTCGCAAACTTTCTTTTAAAAATAGGTCGTTTGATGTTGTTATGGCCCTTCAGGTCTTAGAACATCTAGAAAAAAAAGAATCCTTTAAAGTTTTGGCGGATTTGGAGAGAATCGCTAAAAAGCAGATTATAGTTTCGATGCCAATTGGATTAACCTATCATCCTGCTGTTGATGGAAACAAACTTCAACTTCATAAATCTGGATTTATGCCAGAAGAGTTTGAAGCTAAAGGATATAAAGTCATTAAGATGGGCAGAAAAGAGGTTGAAGGTATCGGAGGACTAATTGATAAATATCCAAACCCAATTTGGAAGAGGTTGATTTACATATATATCTTGATAGTAAATGAGCTTCTTTATTATTTTCAACCACTCGCAAATTATTATATGGTGGCTTACAAGAAGATGAACGTGTAGAATATCGATTAATATGAATAACTTTTATAAAAAAATAGATAACAAACTTTACCCTGTCAAATTGTGGTTGGATTCTTTGGTTGATCCGGTTTGCAAGGTAATTGATAGATCTGCAGAAACAATTTTAGATGTTGGATGCGGACAGGGATATCCAATTCGACTAATTAGAATTGTAATGAAACCCAAAAGAATAGTTGGTGTTGATTTGTTTGAAAAATATATAAATGAAGCAAAGAAAGCAAAACTTCATGATGAATATGTGGTTTCTGATATTCGTAAAATGAAATTCCCAGCCAAAAGCTTTGATGTTGTATTAGCCTCTCACGTTATTGAGCATCTAAAACCCTCTGATGCAAATCGATTTATTAAGGACCTTGAGAGAATTGCTAAAAAACAAGTTATAATTGCGACGCCAATTGGAGAAATGTATCACCCTCCCGTTGATAATAATCACCTGCAACTTCATTTGTCTCACTTTTATCCGAAGGATTTCAAAAAGCTGGGTTATAAAACAGTAAAATATGGATGGAAGTGGCTTTTGGGAGAGTTTGGAGTCGTTCACAAGGTTAAATCAGATATAGTCAAAAAATTGCTATTCATATTTAACATTTTAATATCACCATTGTATTACTGGGATCAATCAATTGCTGATTATGTGGTAGTAGCTTCAAAAAATATAAATGTTAAAAAAGCTAAATGATTTTTTTAAAAAATCTTCATATCACATTTTACCCTTAGGTATAATATTTCTTATAAGTTTGGTAATGATTATCAGTTGGTTCCGTTATGGACTCTTATATGGTGGTGGAGATGTTGGCCTTCCCACTTACGAACCTATACGCATTTTTTCCATTATAAAAAACGTATGGTGGGATGTTCATGCTCCAGGGTTTCCGTATCCTAGTGCGTTAACTTCGATCCCTCTCTATTTTGTTTTATCTCTTTTGCAAGTTGTTGGTATGTCTGCAGTCACCATTCAATCTCTTCTTTTTGGCGTTCTACTCTTTCTTATGGGCGCGGGAATGTATTTTCTATTTTTTGAAGTGATGCCCACAAAATCAAGAATCTTTCCATTTATTGCTGCGATTTTTTACATGTTAAATCCATACATGGTAATTCAAATATGGCACAGATTTGTTCATACTTCATTTTTTTTGGCAGCCCTCGTGCCTTTGCTTACATATATTTATATTAAAATAATTAAGACTCGCAGTTTCTTTTGGTTTGCGTCCTTCCTTGTTGTATCTTTTATCTTTTCATATGTGTATGGCAGCTTATCTTTCATGATTGTTGTATGGATTCCACCGTTTATATATTCGTTGTGGAACTGCACAATGAAAAAGATACAAATATTTATTCTTGTGTTCGTGTCCTGGTTAGCTGTCAATATTTGGTGGCTTTATCCTTTTTGGACAACTGGTCCAGCTTTATTTGCTCAAGTTCATTCAATTTATGCCAGCATCTCAACATTGCTTTCTCTTAGTGAACATAGCTCAATGCCTAT